>Ga0307423_1000925_pt1 | contig 18711 bp, 15 predicted proteins | sample SalMarWE160310MG_FD_202154 | JGI IMG/M metagenome (GOLD analysis project Ga0307423, IMG submission 202154) | Salt marsh sediment microbial communities from the Plum Island Ecosystem LTER, Massachusetts, United States - WE1603-10 | ecosystem: Environmental > Aquatic > Marine > Intertidal zone >...
GCTCCTGCATCCTGACGACCGAGAACGAGTGCTGGAAGCCGTTCGTTGGCACCTGGCGAAGGGCCAAGCTTACGATATCGAATATAGAATGAGAACAAAGAGTGATGGGTTTCGCTGGTTTCTCGATCGTGGTGTAGCCGCGTCGGCCGAAGCAGAGAAACTCACCCGGATGGCCGGTTCGATCCAGGACATCACCAACCGTAGACAGATGGAGGAAGCGCTTCGTGAGTCCGAGGAGCGTTTCGCGCTCTTTATGAAACACTTGCCCGGCGTTGCGTTCATCAACGATCCCGAGGGGCGTGTCCTCTTCGCCAATGAAACCTACGAGAGGGTTGTCGGGATCAAGTCGAAGAAACTGACCGGCTGCAAGAATGATGAGATCTTCTCCAGTGAGGTAGCCGCCCGTTTTGCGGAGCAAGACCATACTGTTCGTACGCAAGGGCGAACCCTTGTATTCGATGAGGTTGTTCCTGACACGACCGGCCCAAGAAACTGGCTCACGTCCAAGTTCCCTGTTTACCGAGAAGGTCAGCCAACCTTGGTCGGTGGAGTGGCCATGGACATCACAGCGATAAGAGAGGCGGAAGAGGAGAGGGAGAGACTGGAAGTCCTGTTGCGCCACGCCCAGAAAATGCAGGCTGTCGGACAGCTCGCCGGTGGCGTGGCCCACGACTTCAACAACGTGCTGACGGTGATCCTCGGAAATGTCGAATTGCTTCTCCCGATCATGGAACGAGGTGTGGAGGAGGGTTCCATGGACGTGGGCAAGAGCAGGTTGGAAGAGATCAAGGCCGCGGGCCAACGAGCTGCGGTATTAACGCGACAGCTGCTGACATTTGCTCGTAAGGAGATGGTCAAGGCGGAAGTGCTCGATCTGGATCTCGTCATCCGCAGCGCGCAGGAGATGCTTCGGCGGTTGCTGCGCGAAGACATCGTGCTTGATGTGAACACCGTGGCGGGTACCCATCGCATCCGCGCCGACGCGGGACAGATCGAACAAGTGATTATGAATCTCGTCCTCAATGCGCGCGATGCCATGCCTGATGGAGGCACATTGACCCTGACATGCGCCGACGCGGACCCGGATGAAGCGAATGCCCCAGTTCACATGGACGCCGGGCCCGGACCCCACGTAATGTTTGCGGTCAGCGACACCGGCGTCGGGATGAGTAAGGAAACAACCGAACGTGTCTTCGAGCCCTTCTTTACGACAAAGCCCACGGGGAAGGGGACAGGACTGGGTCTCGCCACGGTATACGGGATCTTGAAACAGACAGGTGCCCATATCTTGGTCGAGAGCGAGCTCGGCCGAGGCTCGACTTTCAAGGTGTACTTCCCGGCTATTGAAGAAGAGCCTGCGAAGCCGGAGGTGGCCGCTTCGGTTGACGCATTGGGTGGAGATGAGGTCATCCTTGTATGCGAGGATGATGAGTCTGTGCGTCGACTGGCTTGCCAGGTCCTGCGAACCGCCGGGTATACTGTCCTCGAAGCCGAGAACGGAAGGAATGCGCTCGCGGTAGTCGCCAGCTACGATGGGCCAATCCGTTTGCTGGTTTCGGACGTGATGATGCCGGAAATGGACGGCAGGAGGCTTGCCGAGGAGATGGGCAGAAGCCGTCCGGGGATCCGGGTTGTATTCGTTTCGGGGTACACGGACGATGTGCTCGACGGCGAGGTTCCCCGGGGTGAAGGCAAGGACTTCCTGCAAAAACCCTTCAGCCCAGTCGATCTACTACAGCGTGTTCGCGGTCTGCTGGACCAGCCTTAGCCCGGATTATTCAGGAATAGCCACAGCCACAGCACAGCAATCTCGTTTGCACAGGTCAGCTCCTCCTTGCTGACCCTGAGCCCAACCTTCGACCACATCGTGTTGGTAGGTTGGCAGCCTCAAAACCCCTTGGGCCGTTTCGTGAGGAACCCACTTATCACATATTCGATAAAGGGCGCAGTGCTGTTCCCAATGTTAGAGATTCGCGGTGCTTCTGATTTCACCAGAATCCCCCTGAAAGGGAGCGCGGGTAATGCCATCACGCCCTCTCGCGTCGAATCGCCCTGATCTCACTGGCCCGTCACGACCATATGGACTCCCTAGCCCCCGGGGTCCATACTGCCCGGAACGGGCAGGGGCCGTGTCACGCCTAAAGCGCCTCATTCAAGAGATCCACCGGCGCTCGCTCTGGCAGGTGCTGGGGATCTACCTCGTCGGAGCCTGGGTCGCGTTCCAGGGCATCGAGGCCCTGCTCTCTCGGCCGGGCCTGCCGGAGTGGGTCCCGAGGCTCGCCGCGGCCATACTGACTCACTCGGCGTGAGGCCAACGGTTCCGGGCCAAATGGTGAACGGCTTGCAGAGGATCACCAGATGGGAACAGCTTTGATCACAGGTGCATCAAGCGGGATCGGTGAAGCGTTTGCCAGAAGACTCGCCTCTCTTGGATTAGACGTGGTTCTGGTGGCGAGACGAAAGGAGCGCCTGGACGTCATCGCCGAGGATCTGACAAAGAAACATGCTGTCAACGTAGACGTCATGCCGGCAGACCTGGCAAAGGACGAGGGCATATCGCGGATCGAGCAGCGCATCGCCGAGCTGGAGAGCCTAGTAATGCTCATCAACGTCGCGTCGACGTCGGCATTCATCCCCCTGAATGGCAACGCCATCTATAGCGCGACCAAGTCATACTTGATCGCATTCTCGGAGTGCCTGCACTTGGAGGTGCGGGGCGCAGGTATCAAAGTACAAGCGCTGTGCCCTGGCTTCACCCGTTCAGGGTTTCACGACACCGACGAGTACAGCGACATGGATCGCTCCGCGATACCCAATTGGCTATGGATGTCGGCCGAAGAGACCGTGGAACGGTCCCTGGATGCTCTGGACGATGGCAAAGTGGTATCAACCGCCTGATGTATGTGACCTTCAGGGGAATGACAGCGCGTCTGGCGGCAAGGATGCTGCGCTGATCGGAGAGCGGCCAATGGAGGATCGAGGATGAGCGAACGCCGTTGACCTTGGCGGGGCCTGCTACTCGCCCCGCCCCCTTCACACATGCGGCACCACAATCGTCTCCGCCGCCACATGGCGAGCCCTCTCCCCTCTGTGGTCGTACTCCAGTAGTGACGTTCAAACAAGCCAGTGGGGGGAGCTGTCGGCCAGACATCGTCCTAATGCCGCCACTTGATGACCTCGAACATTCTGGATTCTATATTTCCCCCTATCCCTCGGAGCCAAGCCCTCTATGACCCCCGTTGCATTGCTCTTCGATCTCGACGGCACACTGCTGAACACGCTCGAAGACCTCGCCGACTCGGCAAATCTCGTTCTCGAGGCCATGGGCTGTCCCACGCACCCGGTCGACCCGTACCGGTTCTTCGTCGGGGACGGTGTCGAGATGCTCGGCCGCCGTGCCCTGCCGCAGGGACGTCGCTCGGACAGTGATGTGGCGCGGTTCGTCGAGCTGATGCGCGAGATATACGCCGAGCGCCAGACTTGCAAGACACGGCCATACGACGGTGTTGACGAGATGCTGCGAGGGCTTGCCGACCGCGGCTGCATACTCACTGTGTTCAGCAACAAACCAAACGGGCCCGTGAAGAGCCTTGTCGCCGCGCTCCTGGGCGCGCACAACTTCGCAGTCGTCCGGGGGGCGCTTCCGGGGTTCCCCAAGAAGCCCGACCCGGCGGGGGCGATCGCGGTGGCGGCCGAGACCGGCCTTGCCCCGGAGCAGTTCCTCTACCTGGGCGACACGGCCACCGACATGCAGACAGCGACAGCTGCAGGGATGTACCCGGTGGGTGCGGCCTGGGGGTTCCGCGGCGACAAGGAACTACGCGAATCCGGAGCCGCAGTTGTCGTGCACGACCCGCGTGAGGTGCTGGGGCTGGTAGGTTAACGGTAAGTCCTCTTCCAGCCTGGTGTATTCGAGGGCCGTTGGGGCTGGTGCCATAGCCCTGGGTTCGGTCAGGGTGCTGCCCACACGCCCTTCGCATCCGGCGCTGGCTCACTGGACGTAGAGGACACCGCTTTCGGAAAGTTCCCCATAGAGGAGTCGTGGAGAAGATTTCCCGATCAGCGGTCCAGTCTGTCCGAAGTGTCCACGCGGCGGCAGGCATCGGGCGCTAGGCTCGAACCGCAAGTCCAGGGGAGATCAGGCGATGGACGAGAGGCCGATTCAGGACTACTACCCGGACGAGGTCGCGGTCTGCTACGGATGCGGCCGCAACAACCCGAACGGCCTAGGGATCGAGACTCGCTGGGATGGAGAGGAAGGGGTCTGCCGCTTCACACCGGCGCCGCACTACACGGCCTTCCCCGGCTTTGTCTACGGAGGACTCGTCGCAAGCCTGATCGATTGCCACAGCATGGGTACCGCGATTGCGGCGGCGTATCAGGCCGATGGTCGCGATCCGGGCACGGCGCCGGAGATCACCTACGTCACCGGAAGCCTGAACGTCAGGTACCTCAAGCCAACCCCTACGGGCGTCGAGCTCGTCTTGCGCTCACGGGTGACGGAGATGCACGAGAAGAAGGCCACCGTCGTGACGTCCGTGTACGCCGATGGGGTCGAGTGCGTGGCCGGTGAGGTCGTGGCCGTGCGTGTGCCCTCGCGCATGATGAAGGGGTAGCCTCCCGCCGCCACCCGGCATACCCGTGCGGGGATATAGCCGGAGACCTCCCCGAGCGTTGGCGTGCAGATTTGGCCTGCCGAAACCGCTCCCGCTGCTTCCCATATGCTTCCCAGCGAATTTCGGCTTCGCGGCGCAGCCGTGTAAGCGCTTGAAATCATTGGAGCCGACGGGCGGATTCGAACCGCCGACCTGCTGATTACGAATCAGCTGCTCTACCAGCTGAGCTACGTCGGCTTGGCTCCGGTCGGAGGACTGCGAAGGGAACGAAGTTAGCCTCGGGGTCTGGGGCACGCCATCGCAGGAGGATCACCACCCCCGCGGCTCCGCTCCCTACCCTTTTTGCCTTCCCATTTGACCTGGCGTTCCGGGGCCGCGTAGCATGGGGGAGCGCCATGCCGGATGTCTCGCCAGGGCTCGGAGGGGTCCCCAGAGGTCGCAGGAGGACGATGCCGTGCCGACTCTGCCGCTGATCGATCTGATGATCCTGGTTGCGTGGACCAGCTTGATCGTGGCGGTCGTCCAAAAGGCGGTCGGGATGGCTCTGGCCACTCGGGCGACGCTCTTCGGGATGACCCCCTACGACTTCGTGCTGGTCGCGGCGGTCTGTCTGCTCTTTGCTCTCGCCCTGGCGGCTCGGGTCTGGGTCAAGGGCAACGAGGCGCGACTGCTGCGCGGCCAGCGAGAGGCTGGGCCTCTCGACGAGGTGCTGCCCGACTTCCCGGATCCGCGGGCGGGGAGGGTGCAGCCCGGTGAGGAGGCCGGCGGGGGCAGCGGGGCCAGGGATCGGGCCGCGACGGGGTAGCCCGCGAGGGCGCAGCACTCCAAGGGGCCGGGGCCGCGAGCCGGTGAGGAATGCGGGGGAGACGGCCAGGGATGTCTGGCGGAGCCGGCCCCGAGAGCCTAGACCAGGGCCTTCAAGCGCCGAATCGGAAGCAGCCGAAGCGCGGACAAAACCAGCTCGCGGTAGAGCGCTGCGCTCAGCCTGACCAGCTCTGTACTCTTCCGGATCGGTCTCTCAACTCGGCGCATGATGGATCCTTCTCCCCGTATTCGGGAGTGGGGAGTTCGGGGCCCTGGGTGGCAGAGTTTCTCGCGGGTGGCTGCGGGTTTCCCCGCGGGTGGCTGATATCCTCCTGGCGATGGAATCCACAGACACTCCTCAGCGCTTGATCTGGATCGACGGCGAGCTGGTGCCCTGGGCCGAGGCCACCGTCCACGTGCTCTCCCACAGCCACCAGCGTGCCTCCCTGGTCTTCGACTACATGAGCCTCCACGAGACGCCACGAGGTCCCGCCATCTTCCGGCTGGACGACCACCTGGCAAGGTTCCGGACCTCGACGGAGCTGGTCACACTCCCCCTCGGCCGGGATCACGCGGCCCTGCGCGAGGCCGTGCTCGGGGCGGTGCGCGCCAATCCGGGTGCGACGGTGGTAAAGATCTCCGCCTATCTCGCCTCGGTGGAGGTGGATGTGGTGCCGGTGGACGAGCACGTGACGGTCGCGGTGGCCGCCTACGATCCCGAGGCCGACATCCAGGCGCACAAGGCGGTGAAGCCGTGGAAGTACCGGCCGGCGCTTCGCATCTGGCTGGAGAAGGATCGCCGCAATCGGCGGCGCGACATCATGGACCCGCACGCCAAGGTGGCGGCCAACTACGCCTCGCCGATGGCCGCCAAGTGGGCGGCCCGGAAGAACGGCTATGACGAGATCCTCCTCGTGGACGAGAACGGCTTCCTCGCCGAGGGACCGACCACCAACGTGTTCCTGGTGGATGGGGAGGGAACGCTCTGGACCCCGCCCGAGTCGGCGGTGCTCCTGGGCGTGACGCGCCGCTCGATCCTGGAGATCGCCAGGAAAGAGGGACGCAAGGTGGTGGAGGAGCCGATCCGTCCCGAGGCGCTCATCGAAGCGTCCGAGGCTTTCCTCACCGGGACGACGGCTGGTGTCGCTCCCATCGGAACCGTGGACGATCGGCCGATCGGCGACGGCGATCCCCCCGGTCCGGTGAGCAGGGCGCTCGGCAAGCGCTTTCATCGCATCACCTGCGGCGAGGATCCCGTCTTCGACCACTGGCTGGCCTATCTGAATACGTCCGCGCCAGGGAAGGATTGATCGATGCGCGTCCTCTCGGGCATCCAGTCCTCCGGTGAGTGTCACATCGGCAACTACTTCGGCGCGATCCGCCAGTACGTCGCTTTGCAGGACAAGGGAGAGGGGATCTACTTCATCGCCGACTACCACTCGATGACGTCGGTGCGCGACGGAGCGGAGCGCCGTCGCCTGGTGCGCGAGGTGGTGCTGGACTTCCTGGCCTGTGGCCTCGATCCCGGGCGGTCGATCCTCTACCGGCAGTCGGATCTCCCCGAGGTCTGCGAGCTCACCTGGATCCTCTCCACGGTGACACCCATGGGTCTTCTGGAACGCAGCGTCGCCTACAAGGACAAGGTGGCCCAGGGGCTCAGTGTCGATCACGGGCTCTTCGCCTACCCGGTGCTGATGGCGGCGGACATCCTGATCTACCGCTCGGACGTGGTGCCGGTGGGGCAGGACCAGAAGCAGCATCTCGAAATGGCCCGTGACATCGCCCAGCGCTTCAACCACATCTACGGCGTCGAGATATTGAAGCTGCCAGAGCCTCACATTCTCGACGACGTGGCGGTGGTGCCGGGCACCGACGGCAACAAGATGAGCAAGTCCTACGACAACGTGATCCGCATGTTCTGGCCGCAGAAGCAGATCAAGAAGGCCGTGATGGGCATCGTGACCGACTCCACCTCGGTCGAAGATCCCAAGGACACCAGAGCTCCGATCTTTCAGCTCTGGTCTCTCTTCGCCGACCAGGCCGATCGCGAGGAGATGTTCGAGCGCGCCAGGCGGGGTGGCGTCGGCTACGGAGAGCTCAAGAAGGACCTGCTGAAGAGGCTGCTCGAGTACTTCGGCCCGATGCGCGAGAAGCGCGAGGATCTCGCCAAGCGCCCCGACGATGTCGAGGACATCCTGGCCAGCGGTGCTCGGCGTGCGCGCCAGCTCGGCGCTCCCGTGGTCGCGGCGGCCCGTGAGGCCGCGGGCCTGGGGTCGGGGAGCTGAGGGGTCCCGACCCTGACCCCGCGACGGGTCAACGCCGCAGGGAGTCCGCGATCTTCTGAAGCCGGCTGGCGACCTCGTCGGCGGTCTGGACGCGCTCGTCCGGCTCCTTGGCCATCAGGCTGAGGATCAGGACGGCCATCGCCTCGGGCACGCCGGGCTCGCGCTCGCGGGGGTCGGGAGGCGGCGTGTGCCGGTGGTGGAAGGAGATGTCTCCCTCGGTAAAGGGCACCTTCCCGGTGACCAGCTCGAAGAGCGTAACGCCCAGGGCGTAGAGGTCGGCCCGATGGTCGACGCCGCTTCCCGCGGACTGCTCCGGGGCCATGTAGAAGGGCGTGCCGCCGACGACGGTGGTGGCCTTGCGCACCTCCTCGACCATCTTGGCGAGGCCGAAGTCCATGATCTTCACCACCTTCTCGTTGGTGAAGAAGAGGTTCGCCGACTTGATGTCCCGGTGGATGATGCGTTGGCTGTGGGCGTAGCCGAGGCCGGTGGTGATCTGGACACCGAGCCGCGCGACGTCGAAGCTGGAGAGCCTTCCGCGGCTCTCCACGATCTTGTTGAGGGGTATCCCCGCGAGCAGCTCCATGGTGATGAAGAACAGACCATCCTCCTGGTCGACGTCGTGGATGGTGACGATGTTCGGATGGTTGAGTGCGGCCGAGGCGCGCGCCTCGCGAAGGAAGAGATCCACCACCCTCGGGTGATCCTTCAGGTTCTCCGGCAGCCGCTTCAGGGCGACCTCCCGCTCCAGGCGCTTGTCCCGGGCCCGGTAGACGACGCCCATGCCGCCGCGTCCGATCTCCTCTAGGAGCTCGTAGCGACTCGCCCCCGATCCGAGGACGACACCCTGGGGCGTCGTCGTGGCGCCATCGGTGTCCTTCGCCGAGATCTTCTTTCGGATCTCCTCGATCCGGCTGGAGAGGTGGGGATGCTCCGGGTGGCGCTCCTGAAGCTCCTCGAAGACGGCCAGTGCGCGGTCCGGGCGTCCGGCCCTGTCGAGGAGGTCGCCGTACCACGCGAAGCTGTCGGGAGAGACCACTCCGGGCCGTGAGAAGCTGACGGCCTCGTCCGCCTTCTGCACCGCCAGCTCGAACTTGCCCTGTTCACTGAAGGTCTCCGCCAGGATCCGGCAGGCCTGGAAGTACTCCGGATGACGCGAGTCCACCTGCTGGTAGTCGCGGATGGCACGGCTGGTGTCGTTGCGTTCCTGGCACAGTGTGGCGGCCTCGAAGTACTGGCCGGTCTTCTCCAGCACGTCGATCAGCTTTGGAATTGCACCCGCATCGCGGTAGCAGACGATCGCGCTCTCGAAATCCTCCGCCTCCTCGTAGGCGCGCCCGGCCCGGAGCAGGTCACCGACGGCGCTGTAGATCTCCGCGGCTCGCTCCGCGTCTCCCGCCCTCTCGAAAAGAGCCGCTGCCTGCTCGGGCTCGCCGTTCTCCTCCCGCAGCTCGGCCGCCTCGAGCAGCCGCCCGGCCGCTTCGTAGCGGGCGGCCGCGATGCCCTTCTCGCCGCGCTCGCGGTGAAAGCGCGCGCTCAAGAGATGCGCCATCTCGAACTGCCCGTCGCGCTCCAGTGCGGTGGCGGCGACGGAGAGATCACCCTGGAGGAAGGGCTCGACGGCCCCGGGCGAGTTCAGGAAGACCAGGCCCGCCTCCGCGTCCATCTCGATCACCAGGGTCTGGGGCTCGAAGCTCTCGATCTCCAGACGCCGTTCGGCGGCCCGGTCCTCGAACCCGGCCACGATCGAGTGGCTGCCCAGGGGAAGCGAGAGCTCCATCCTTCCTTCGCGGGCGTAGCGAAGGGAGGTCGGATCGTTGCTCAGGGCGATCCGCGCCTGGCGCGCCGGCTTGCCGCCGCGCATCACCCGGATCTCCAAGGGGCACTGCTTGGGCCGCAGATCGAACTCCAGGCGCACGGTGCGCCCCTTCGTGATGCGAATCTCCTGCTCCTCGAAGACCGGCGTACGGGATCCCTCTCGTTCCGGATCCTCGACCACACCCTCCAACACCACGAAGTAGTGGCGGGCCGGGACGGTGGGGAACTGGGTCTCCCGGGCGACCATGTAGTGCTCGAAACGGGTCGAGGCGCGGGAATCGTCCTCGATGGCTCGCTGCTTTCTGGCGTCGGCCACGCGGCGCTTCGCTTCGCGCTTCTTGGAGAGGCGGACGCTGAAGGTCCCGCGCTGTCTTCGCGGAAGCTCGATGCAGACGACCAGATCTCCCTTGCCGCGAACCTCCCGGGAGAGGAGCGAGAGGAGCAGCACGCCGAGCAGCGCGAGGCCTGCAAGGAGGGCGAGATCCCGCGGCTCCAAGCCGGCGATCTGGTCCTCCGCGTCGCGGACCGAAAAGCCGAAGATTTCCTTGACGGGCGGGTTGGCGCCCTGGTCGCCGGAGGTCTCCTCCACGACCTCCGGATTCCGGGTCGCTTTGCCCTCGCCCCGTTTGGCTTCCGCCTGGAAGACGACAGCCAGCTCTTGGTAGAGGCTCGGATCGTCCGGCGCGAGCTCGATGGCCTCCCGGAGCGCATCCTTGGCCTCTGCGAGCTCACCGCGGTCCCGATGGATCCTGGCAGCCTGGCGAAGGGCTTCCGAATCCTGGATGCCGCCTTCTCCAAATGCGGTCGGGGCGCAGAGCAGGGCGGCGACCAGAGCCGCTGCGAGCCAGGCGCAAAGCCGGGCGGATACAGGTTTCCGACGCCCGAGAAGGGATTCCCTCACGAGCGCCTACATCGGTCCCCCAGCCTGCCGGGTTTAGGCGGCGATCCTCATCCGTACGGCCTCGGTGATCTCTTCGAGCAGGGTCTCCGTCTCCTCCCAGCCGATGCAGGCGTCGGTGATCGAGACGCCGTACTCGAGGGTCTCTTTCTCCCCCCAGGATTGCCGTCCGGGACGCAGGTTGCTCTCGATCAGGAGCCCCATGAGCGCGTTCTGGCCACTTCGGAGCTGGCCGAGCACGTCGCGGCAGACCTCCGCCTGTCTGGTGTGGTCCTTGCCGGAGTTGTCATGGGAGCAGTCGACCAACACACCCCGCGCGATCCCCGGCGCCGCCTGCGCCGCCCGGGCGACTTCCGCTGCGCCGTAGTTCGGTCTCCCTCCGCCCCCGCGCAGCACCAGGTGGCGGTCGGGATTCCCCCGCGTCTTGATCACCGAGGTGAGGCCGTCCGCGTTGATCCCCAGGAAGCTGTGGGGGTGGCTCGCGGAGATCATGGCGTCGAGCGCGATCTTGAGGTTGCCGTCGGTGCCGTTCTTGAAGCCGACGGGCATGGAGAGACCACTCGCCATCTCCCGGTGCGTCTGGCTCTCGGTGGTGCGCGCTCCGATGGCGGCCCAGGAGAGCAGGTCCGCCGTGTACTGGGGGGTGACCGGATCGAGCAGCTCCGTGGCGCAGGGCAATCCCAGCTCGTTGATCCGAAGCAGCAGCTGGCGCGCCAGCACCAGACCCTCGGCGACCTCGCAAGAGCCGTCCAGGCGCGGATCGTTGATCAGGCCCTTCCATCCCACCGTGGTGCGCGGCTTCTCGAAGTAGGCTCGCATCAGGACGACCAGCTCGGCTTCGCTGGCGGCGGTGGCGCGGCGGAGCCGCTCGGCGTAGTCCAGCGCGGCCTCCGGGTCGTGGAGGGAGCACGGCCCCACGATCACCACCAGGCGTCTGTGGTCGCGTCCGTGGAGGACGTCGCGGAGGGCGCTGCGGGTACGGAGCACGACCTCCGCCGCCGCGGCGGAGGCAGGGAGCATGGCTTTCGCTTGCTTCGGCGGAATCAAGGGACCTACCTCGATCAGGTTCTGGTTCTCGAGTTGCTCTTGCATCTCGCTTCTCCAGGCTTCGGTGGGGGCAAAAGAAAAGCCCCGAGAGCCGGTCTCTCGGGGCTTCGGGATTGCTTCTGGGATCGGGTTCTAGATCTCGGCGCAGCCTCCCTCAGCCCCGGTGGGATACCAGGGAAAGTAGAAGCCGAAGAAGAATCGCGAACCCGCTGAAAGCATTACGCAGGGTCGTTTACATCATCGCCCCAGGGCGGTCAACCGATGGCCGGGGAATTCCTCCAGGGAGGCCCCGGCGCCCGCCTGCGGCTGGCTCGCTCAGCCCGCCGAGAGCTGGCGGAGCCGCTCGGAGGCCACCGCGGCCATGGCCGCCTGCAGGTTGTAGGAGGGGATGAATCCCAGCATCGGAATCCGGATCACGTCGTCGCAGGCCGCCAACACCTCGGCCGGGATTCCCTGGCGTTCGCCGCCGACCACGAAGAGCACCGGGCCTCCGAGAGACATCTCCCAGGGAGCCCGGCTGCCGACGTCCTCGACGGCGAGGACGCGGCGGCCGGCCTCCCGTGCGGCGTTCACCACCGGGAGGGCGGGCATCCAGAAGACCGGCATGAAACGGTCGGCGCGCATCGCGGCCCGCACCGCCTCGCGCCTGCCCTCGTGCTCGAAATCGCTGTCGATGAAGACGCCGTCGGCGCCGGAGACCTCGGCGGTGCGGATCGCGAAGCCGGTGTTGCCGGGATATGCGATCCCCACCAGGAGCCAGGCGGCGCCGCCCGCCGAGAGGACCTCTTCCATCGGGGCGCCCGGATCCCGGCCGACCAGGGCGAGGATCTCCGCGGGCGGGTCGGTCTTGCCGAGCCGCCAGAGCGAGGCGCGGCTGGTGGGCCGCACCTCGATTCCAGCCCGGCGAGCGCGGTCGCAGAGCGGCTTCACCCGCGGGTCGCTGGGATCGCTCGCCGCCAGCAGCAGCCGCACCGGCTCGCCGGCGGCGAAGGCCGCCTCGATCTCCTCGGGCCCCGCCAGCTGCCGGGCGCGGCGCTCGCTCATTTCGCCCGTCCCAGGACCAGATAGTCGTTCAGTGCACCCTCGCGGCCGTCGGAGGTGAAGCGATCCAGGCAGGGGAGGGCCACGGCGGCGAGCAGGCGATCGATCTCCTCTTCGTCCAGGGAGTGGCAATAGCGCACGGCCCCCGGCTTCTCTCCAAACGACAGGAGTACGTCGCCGGCCTCCAGGTCGGCCGTCTCGATCGACGGCTCGAAGGGGACCTGCTTGCCGCGGAAGCGCTCGAAGGCTCCGAAGCGCCACACCGAGACCGCCAGGCGCCCGCCCGGCTCGAGGCGTTCGGCCAGCGCGCGAAGCAGCTCGCTGCGCCGGGCGAAGCTCGGCACGTGGTGCAGCAGGCCGAAGGCGGCGACCAGGGCGTAGCGGCCGCCGGGGAGCGCCTCGGCGCAGGGGCCGACGACGAGGTCGCGCTCGATCAGCGTGGTGTCGGAGGGCAGGTCGCTGCGCCGCCGCGCCAGGGCGAGAAGCTCGGCCGATGCGTCCAGCCCCAGGTACGAGAACTCGCCGCCCAGCCAGGTGGCCAGATACGCTCCGAAGCGGGCGTTTCCACAGCCTGCGTCCAACACCGATCTCGGGGGTTCCGGAAGCCCCCCGACGATCCGCTCCCAGCCGAGCCAGGGGTAATCGCGGCTCGAGCTGAAGGCCTCTGCACTGGTTCGGTAGAATCGCCGATTGACCTCGTTCAAGGCGAGAACGGTTTCCGGTGACATGAGTGACGCGAGTCTACAGACCGACTCCCGGCGTGACGAACTCGACGCGATCATCGAGGAGGTGATTGCCTGCGAGCGGATCGACCAGCGCACGCTGGATCGAATCCTTCGCCGTCATCCCAGGGAGGGGCGGGGCATCTACTCGAAGCGCGAGATCCTCTCGGCCTTCCGGGATCGCGGCGGGGAAGAGAGCCGCGGAACCTCCGAGCTGGCCTTCGCCGAGAAGCTCCGCACCTGTCCGACTCGATCGCTCTCCGGCGTGACGCCCGTCGCGGTGCTGACCAGGTCATTCCCCTGCCCGGGACGCTGCATCTTCTGCCCGAGCGAGCTGGGAATGCCCAAGAGCTACCTGGCCGACGAGCCCGGCTGCCAGCGCGCGGTCGTCAATCGCTTCGATCCCTACCTCCAGACCTGGAACCGCCTGCTCGCCTACCGGCGCATGGGGCACCCCACCGCGAAGATCGAGCTGATCATCTTGGGCGGCACCTGGTCGTCCTACCCCGAGGCCTACCAGGTCTGGTTCGTGCGGCGCTGCCTGGAGGCGCTGAACGACTTCGGTGCGGGGGTGGACGGGAGGGGCGAGGTGGCCGAGCTCACCGCGGACTCCCAGCCACCGCAATGGGGAGCGCTCGAGGAGGCGCAGTGCGCCAACGAATCGAGCCAGAGCCGTTGTGTCGGGCTCGTCGTCGAGACGCGACCCGACCAGGTGAGCGGGGAGGAGGTGCTGCGGATTCGCCGCCTCGGCGGCACCAAGGTGCAGATCGGCGTCCAGAGCCTCTCGGACGAGGTGCTCGTCAAGAACCGCCGCGGGCACGACGTCGGGGCGTCTCGGCGGGCGCTCCACCTGCTGCGCGGCGCCGGGTTCAAGCTTCACGTCCACTGGATGCCGAACCTGTACGGGGCCACTCCCGCCGCCGATCTCGAGGACTTCGATCGGCTCTTCTCGGATCGGGACTTCCGCCCCGACGAGATCAAGATCTATCCCTGCAGTCTGGTGCGCGGCGTCGAGCTCGAACGGCACTACCGGAGCGGCGCCTGGCGCCCCTATACGCAAGAGGAGCTCCTCGAGGTCCTCTCCGGATGTCTGCGCCGGATCCCGGAGTACTGCCGGCTGACCCGGCTGGCTCGCGACATCCCCTCTCACTACATCCTGGCAGGCAACAAGCTCACCAATTTTCGCGAGGTGGTGACGGCCCACCTCGCCGAGCAGGGGTTCCGGAGCCGCGACATCCGCGAACGCGAGATCCGCGGCCGTTCCTGCGACCCCGAACGGCTGAGTCTCAGCTCGACGGACTACGCCACTTCCCTGGGACGCGAGCACTTCCTCCAGTTCGTGACGCCGGAGGATCGCCTCGCGGCATTCCTGCGCCTCTCGCTCCCGGCGAGCGGTGGCAGCGCGATGATTCGCGAGGTCCACGTTTACGGAGTGGCGGCGGATCTCGGCGAGCGCTCCCCGCGAAAGGCGCAGCACCTGGGTCTGGGAAGGCGGCTCCTCGAGCGGGCCGCCCGGATCGCCGCACAGGCCGGCCACCGCGACCTCGCCGTCATCTCCGCCGTCGGAACCCGCGACTACTACCGTGCGCTAGGCTTCCGCGACCGCGGTCTCTATCAACACCGCCCTCTTCGCGAGAGCGCTCCCGAGCTCGCAACAAGCCCGTGAAAGGAAGAGACGATGCACCACTCGGTTGCCCAGGCGCTCTGGGAGATGTTTCCCCGCGAAGAGAAGGGCGACTTCTTCCACGCCTATCTGTATCTGAAGCACCTGAACCACTTCATGTACCACGTGCTCAGGACGACCGGAGGGAACCCCAAGGAGCCCGAGAGCGACCTCGGCGACGATGTCGACGATCTGCTCGAGGCCATGGTGCAGAGCGTCGGTGAGACGGCGGCGAGCCGCGACACCAGCACCTATCACGCCAAGGTGGTGCAGCTGAAGGACGCCCTGCAGCTCTTGAGCCAGAAGCAGGACATCACCCTGGAGCCGCCCGAGACGGTGATTCCCTACCAGCAGGCTCGCCGCGTCATTCTCCAGAATCCCGAATCCATCTCCGTCGGCGAATGCGCGTGCCGCGCCGCCGCCGAGGAGTCCTGTCTCGGCGAGGGCGAGCGGGACGTCTGCCTCTTCGTCGGCGATCCCCACGCCGCCTTCGTGCGCGAGTTCAATCCCAAGTTCCGCAAGATCTCCCAGGATGATGCGATGGCGCTCCTCGAGGACGCGCACGCCAAGGGCTTCGTCCACTGCGCCTACTTCAAGAAGGACATCGGCCGGAGGTTCGTGGCGATCTGCAACTGCTGCAGCTGCTGCTGCCAGGGGATGAAGGCGTGGAACCTGTTCGGGGGTGCGATCCCCCTGCTCGCGCCGTCGGGCTACGTCTGCGAGATCGGCGAGGACTGCAACCAATGCGGCGCCTGCGTCGACGCCTGCCACTTCGGCGCCATCACCATGGACGAGGATGCGGAGAGCTGCTCCGTGGACGAGGACAAGTGCATGGGCTGTGGCGTCTGCGAAGACGTCTGCCTGCCCGGGGCGATCAGCCTGCGCAGGGAGCCCTCCAAGGGTGATCCGCTCGACCTGGCCGAGCTGTTGGAGCTGGCGCCCGCCCCATAGCGAACTTCGCTCGGCTCCGCCTCGCTGCGCGTGCCTGCGGCGCTTGCGACCGGACCTACTCCAGGTAGGTCCGGACGTACTTCTCCATCTCCGGGGTCGGCTTCCACCACTTCTCGACGCCCATCTCTTCCGCCACCTTGCCCGCGGCGAGGTAGCCGGGCCCGCCGATCACCAGCCCTCCCGGGTAGTTGGAGGCGCCGCAGAGGTAGAGGCCTGGGATCGGCGTCTTCCCGCTGGAGCAGTCCTGGTTGGGGCGGAAGCAGCCGATCTGCATGGGGTGGTAGTCGCCGTGCTTGATCGAGCCGAACCGCATGTTGGGAAGCCGGATCTCGATGTCTTCGGGAGTCTCGAGACTGGTCCTGATGATGTTCTCGGGCTTCATGTTGGGAGCGGCCTTCCGCCACTTTGCCAGCATCGCCTCTTTCATCTGCGGCCCCCGCTTCTCCCAGCCGCCCTCGATTCCGTAGGGAGCGTGCATCTGGAAGAAGGAGACCTGCTTGCCGGGGAACCGGCTCAGATGCGAATCGAAGAGGGTCTGGCAGGTGACGTGGCCGCCGAAGCTCTCCATGTCGACCTTGCCCGCCACCACGTTGTCCCAGTGGGCGAGGATCTGATCGGTGCCCTCGAAGCCGACGATGGTCATGAAGGCCTCGCTCGCCCAGGGGTCGCGGCAGGCGTAGCGGGGGACCTCCTCGGAGGCGACGTGGAGGGTGTTGTAGCTCCACTTGTCCCAGGTCCAGCCCTGCACCGAGTCCTTCAGGTCGCCGGCCAGGTTCTCGGTGCCGATCAGGTCGAGGAAGGTGGTGTGAGGATCGAGGCTCGAGACCACCACCTCGCTGTGGAGGGTGCGGCCTTCCCAGAGCTCGACTCCCGAGACGGCGCCGCCGCTCATGCTGATCTTGTTGACCTGGGAGGAGTCGAGGATGCAGCCGCCGGCCTGGACGATCTCGCGCGCCAGCGACGCGGCCAGCTTGTGCGAGCCGCCCTGGCAGTAGCACTTGTTCATCCCCCGATCGATCAGCAGGGGGACGAAGAGCCCGACGCCGGTCTCTCTGGGATCGAGTCCCCACATGCAGCAGGTGTAGAGCAGGAGGGCGCGGATCCGGTCGTTCTCGAAGTGGCTGGTGATGATATCGAGCGGGCTCTGCTCGGTGATCTCCATGATTTCCTGGCCGAGCTCGGTGCGCTGCATGGCCACCGCCATGTCGACGGGGGCCATCGGCGGGACGTAGGTTCCCGGAGCGATGATCTCGCTCACCAGCTTGCGCCAGGTCCGCATCACCCTGCCGAAGGTGGCGGAGTCCTTCTGCGAGAACTTGTGGAAGGAGTCCGCGGTGTCCTCCAACATGCGCGTCAGGAGCAGTGAGGTGCCGTCCTCGAAGACCATCGAGGTCTGCAGATTGGGCTTGATCCAGACCAGCCCGTGCCGGCGGAGATCGAAGTCCCGCAGCACCGGCATGTAGTCCACCATCATGTGGTAGCAGGCGTGGATGTTGGAGTAGAAGCCGGGATACAGGATCTCCTCGGTGGCCAGGCCGCCCCCGATCTCGTAGCGGCGCTCGACCAGGCAGACCTTGAGGCCGGCCTTTGCCAGGTAGGCCGCCGTGATCAGGCCATTGGGGCCCGCTCCGATGACCACCACGTCCCACTCGCTCTCCGGCGGAAACTCCGAGAAGAAGCTCCCCGAATGCGGCTTGCCGACCAGTTCCTTCACCATGGTGCTTCTCCTTGCTGGGCTCAGCTGCGGTTGGCCGGGATCTTGCCGTCCTGAGGGATGTACCACGGCGACGCGTACCACCAGTCACCGGGCTCGGCGATCCCATCCTCGATCAGGATGTGCATCAGGTTGTATCCCACGGCCATCAGGCAGAGGCCGCCGGGGTGGGCGCTCGACTGATGGGCCATGTAGAGGCCCTCGATGTCGGGGACCCGGTAGCGGGCCATCTCCGGCAGCGGCCGCTCGTTCCACCACTGGTCCCGGTCGCAGCGGATCCCGTACCAAGAGCCCCCGAGCATCCCGGTGTTGCGGAACTCCTGCTCGTAGGGGCTCTCGTTGAACATGCGGATCAGGTTGTCGTCATCGAGATTCTCGACCACGCTGGCGAGGGCGGCGCGCATGTACTCGTCCCACTTCCCCTTGTCCTTGTCCATGGCGTCCATGCCATCGACGTTGTACTGCGGCGTGGGAACCATCATCCAGAGCGGGCCGTTGATGTGCTGGCCGGGCCGGGTGGACTGGGGATTGGTGGGATCGTAGAGCTCGCCCCCGACCATCCCCCACATCGCCCTCTCCGGGGGAATGTCGAAGTTGCTCTGCTCCCCGAGCACGATCCTCACGTTCTCGTAGTAGTTCTCCCGCGAATCCAGCGGGAAGAACCCGCCGTGGACGGCCCCGTACTCGCCCGCTGGCTTGGTCCGGTACTGGGGCTTGTAGCGAAGCCGCTCGCGGGTGAGGAAGTGGCTCATGTAGAGACTCCCGCCCTTGAGGCTCAGGTCCCGGATGCGCTGCAGGAAGCCGCTGTCGAGATTCCGCGGCCCGATCAGGTCGAGGAAGGTGGGCTTGATGTGGCAGGCGCTGATCACCGCCTTGTTCGCCCAGATCTTCTTCGCGCCCCAGGTGGCGTCGTCTCGGAGACGCACGCCGATCGCCCGGCCGTCGTCGACGATGATCTCCTCCACCGGACAGCAGGCGCGGAAGACCGCCCCGTGCGCCACCGCGCAGCGGAACAGCGCGTGGAAGTAGCCGTGCATGTTCCCGCGAGCGGCGACCGGCTTGGCGACCGCCGGCGGCATCACCGTGGCCACGCTGCAGAGCGCGGGGATCGCCACCCCCTCCATGTGACCGTGAGCTCCCGAGGACAGCGCG
>Ga0307423_1000926_pt1 | contig 18685 bp, 8 predicted proteins | sample SalMarWE160310MG_FD_202154 | JGI IMG/M metagenome (GOLD analysis project Ga0307423, IMG submission 202154) | Salt marsh sediment microbial communities from the Plum Island Ecosystem LTER, Massachusetts, United States - WE1603-10 | ecosystem: Environmental > Aquatic > Marine > Intertidal zone >...
GTTCTCCTCCAGGTTCGCCCGCTGCTCCTCGACTTTCTTCAGCAGGCCTGCCATCCGCCGCTGGGCGTGCTGCTCCACCAGGGCGACCACCAGCCGGCTGTCCAGCCGCTCGCCGGATCCGGGTTCGCCACCCGCTCCTCCGGCCTGGGCCTGACCGCAGTGCCGCGAGAGCAGGGCCGCGGCCAGCGACCCGACCTCCGGGTGCGCTGCGGCTCGCGCCAGTGTCTCTCCGGCGGTGTCGGGCAGCGCCTCCCAGGCGCGCCAGCGCCTCTTGAACTCCTCGACCCGCTCCCCCGTGCGATCCACCGGCTCGAGCGCGTCCTCGGGACAGGCGGCGATGCAGAGCTCGCAGCCCAGGCATGCCCGGGGATCCACAGCCAGGACCAGGAGATCCCCGGCTCCCTTCTGCTCCCGCTCCGGCTCCCGGAAGAGCGGCCCGGTGACGACCGGCTGGAGGAGATCGACCACGCCGGACGTCGCATCGAAGGCCGCGTCGTAGTCGGGGCGCTCCTCTTCGGAGAGGTTCAAGCGCCCCGCGACCCAGCCCCACGCCTCCTGGCAGGTCGCCGCGTCGAGAGCGGCGGACTCGCTCTTGGGAAGCTCTCCGGCCAGGCGCGTGGCGAGGTGCTTGTGCGCGCGGCGCAGCGCATCGGCGGCTTGTCCCTCGGTGCCGGCGATCTCGCTGGCCGCGGTGAAGAGCGGCTCGGGGCCCAGCGCCGTCACGCCGATGGCGGAGTCCGGACAGGCGGACCAGCAGCGGCCGCAGCCGCTGCACGCGCTCGGGTCGAGAGCCGGGAGCAGGGGTGCCGTCGCTTCCGGCTCCAATGCCGAGGCGCCGGCGGGGACGACGCCGCTGGCCGTCAGGGGATCGGGCACCTGGTCCGAGACATCTCCCTGCCGCGGCTGAACGACTTCGCCCCAGAAGCGCGGCAGGCTGTCGTGAGCGGGCCGCGCCTCCGGGATGCGGCTCACCAGCCTGGGCAGCTCCCGGTCCTCGGGCTCGGGGACCGTCAGCTCCCGCCAGGCGACCTCGCGCAGACTTCCGGACTCGAGGAGGGCCTCCTTCTCACCGCGCAGGCAGGCCCGAAGGGCCTCGAGGCCCGCGTCGAAGCCCTCGTCGGTGGCGAGGAGACGCAGCGCGCCCTCGCGGACGGCCTGGCGCCAGGTGGGTGGCAGCGCTTCCCAGATCTGCGCGGCGGGCTCTCGCGTCGCCACCAGGACCTCGCCTCGTAGTGCGACGTCCGCCAACGGCTCTCCCAGGTTCCGCAGATCACCCGTTGCTGCCAGCAGCAGGGAGACGGGTGCTCGCGGTCCCGGATCGGGGAAGTCGGCCTTCGCCCCGCGCAACCGGGCCTCCCAGGCGTCGGGCTCCCTCCGAATCACCGTGCCCCGCACCACGGGCCCCGTCTCGGCCACCACCGCCTCGGCGAGGAGGGTGAGGGCGTCGGCCGGGAGATCGGCCTCTCGGCCGACCAGCGCGACGGAACGGCCCCCTTCCGGGTCCGGCCCGGGCGGCTCGCCTTCGGGGAGCGCCGCCTGCTGCAGCTCGGGGTAGGCGTTCGCGACGGATTGGAGCAGCGCCTCCCGCCTCGGGAACCCCGCGCTCGGCGCGGCCGCGACCGAGTCCAGAGCGATGCGCTGCGGGTGACCGGGCTGGCGCATCAGCTGACAGAGGCTCACCAGCGCACCCGGCTTCGCGCCGCTGCCGGAACAGGTCGCGGAGACCCAGCTGTCCGACCCACTCGCCGCCTCCGCCAGCTCGCGGAAGAGCGGCGGTCCGGTGATGGGTGAGTCGCCCAGCGCCTCCAGGACGGCGACACTGCGGCGCCCCTCGAGAGCTGCCGCCACCTGCCGCGCGGGGAACGGGCGCAGCCAGGTAATGCCCAGCACGCCGACCTTCAAGCTGGGCGTCTGGCGCAGGTGGTCCGCGACCGCCCGTGCGGACTGCACCAGCGCTCCCTGGGCCACCAGCACCAGCTCGGCATCATCGAGACGGTGCTGCTGTACGAAGGAGAGCGGCCGTCCGGTCAGCCGGGCCAGCTCTTCCATCCCCTGCGCTGCGAGCTCGGCTACGGAATCCCAGAAGAAGATCCGCTTCCCGAAGCGGGCCCGAGCTGCCTCCTCGGCACCGCGGACTCCTCCCGTCGCGACCGGCCGATCCGGATCGAACCAGGCCATCGAGCGCGGCCGCTCCAGGCCGAAGAGCAGTCGCTGGGCCTCGCCAGCGCTGGCGATGGGCTGCTCGGGTCGACCCAGGTAGCTGCGGATCAGCTCCTCGTCGGGAAGGTGGAGGCTCTCTATGGCATCCAGATCCGTGCAGACCAGGCCGGGCAGCAGTGCCCGCTCTGCGACCCAGCGCGCCACCAGGCTCAGGTCCAGGGCCTCCTGGCCCGAGCAGGCGAGCATCTGGAATGCACCACTCCCCGCCACGGCGTGGTATGTGCCGTGGCCGGACTGCGCGCAGCTCACGTGCAGGACGAGTGGTGCCAGCCGCTCGGCGCATCCGCGCAGGGCCTCGTGGCTGGAGATCAGCTCCTCACCGCTCAAAAAGGCGGTGGCCCTGAGCCCCGCCAAGGCCATTCCGGTGGCCACCGAGGTGCGCGCGCCGGCTCCGGCGGCGGTCTCCTCCTGCACCGGGCGTCCGAAGACGTTCTGCGCGGGCGGGCCGGGCAGCTCCATCCTGGCGGCGAGCGCGGCGGAAAGCGGCTCTCCGCCCGGGCGCACCACGCCCTCGCAGAGCTGGGCTTCCAGCACGGCGAGCGCCTGCTCGACGGGCAGTACCGCCGCCGTTCCGGGATGGGCTACGGATTCCTCCCTGGTGCGTCGCCAAAGGCGCTGCAGCCAGGCGACTCCGCTCCGCTCAGCCATAGGTCCTCCTGGGCAGCACGTCCTCTTCCTCCGGCTCCTCGAACTGCTTTCCCTCCAACCAGACGATGGCGCCGGTGGGACAGCGCCAGGTGGCCTCCGGTGTCGGCTTGGCCTCGCGGTCGTAGTGAACCACGGGCAGGCCGTTCACCATCTCCACGCTGTCTCCGGGGGCGTCCAGCGCACAGCGTCCGCAGGCGTCGCAGGCGACGCGGCAGCGGCGCACCGCCTCCTCACCGCTGAGCGGCGAGCTGCATTGCACCAGGACCTTGTGAGACTCGGGCAGGACCACGAAGAGATCCAGGGGACAGACATCGACGCAGTCGCCGCAGGCCGTACAGAGCTCCGGCTCGACGACTGGGAGCCTCTCCTGGTTCATGGTGATGGCGTCGAAGGTGCAGGCCTTCGCGCAGTCTTCGAGCCCCACGCAGCCCCAGCTGCAGCCGAGGCCGCCGCCGTCCACCACCGCAGCGGCCCGGCACGAGCTCATCCCCTGGTACTCGGCGAGATCGCGCACGTTGCCCAGACCGCCGGCGCACTTGAGGCGGGCGATGCGCTTCTCCTCGCCACCCACGTCGACGCCGAGGAAAGAAGCGATCTCCTCGAGGCTGCCGGCATCGGCCACCGTGCACTTTCCGGGAGAGACCTCTCCGAGAACCAGCTTCCCCGCGAAGGCCGCGCAGCCCGGCTGCCCGCAGGCTCCGCAGTTGTTGCCGGGCAGCAGCTCCTCGACGACCTCGAGCCGCGGGTCCTCCTCGACACGCAGGAAGCGATAGGCGACCGCCAGCACGGTGGCGAAGAACAGCCCTATCCCCGTCATGACGGTGACTGCGGTGGCGAGTTCTTGCGTGACTCCGCCGCCCATCTTGGATCAGTCTCCTAGTTGAACTTGGATGCCCGTTCGACCAGCTCCGGTGTCGCGGTGGAGTCGTCGCTGCGCGGCTTGCCGGGGTGAATGCATCGGGCCGGACAGAGCTCGGCTGCCTTCACGAGATCGGCGAACGTGCCCGCCGTGGCGTCGGCGATGAAGGCCTGCTTGTTGGCGTTGTACTGGAAGATTCGGGGATTGATCTTGGTGCACTCGTTGCAGGAGGTGCAGAGCGCCGCGGTGATGTAGGGCTCGTCGAAGGCGAGGGCTTCCTCCTCCGGAAGCTCCTCCACCGCCGGCTCTGCGCCGGCCTCCAGCGCCGGCTCCACCGCGACCGGCGCCGCCGCCGCAGCGATGGGAGAGGGAGCGGCGGCCGAGAGCGCGGCCGGGTTCATCAACACCTCCGCCAGCCGCTCCATCGCCTCGCGGGCCCCCTCGCCGCGCGCTCCCGCCAGCACTTCGGCGTGGGCCTGCTCCAGCTCGGCGCGTTCCTGGGCGGCTTCGGCCAGCACCTGCTCGCGAGCTTCGGCGGCTGCCCGCTGCGCGTAGGAGTTCTCGTAGCCACCGAGCTCCTGAAGGATGCGCCAGCCGCGCCGACGGTCGCGGCATGCCAGGGAGAGATCGCGGGTCACCACCGCGCGCTGGAGGGTCTCGGTCTCATCGACGACCCATAGGTAGGGAATCGAGGGCTGGCGACCCTCCAGGTCGAGGGCCTCGACGTAATCGGCCAGGGGCCGCTGGACTTCGTCGTCCCAGGCGGCCCGCGGGATGACGCGCAGATGACGCAGGTACGCCGGCTCCAGGGCCACGGCGTCGGCGAAGGTGAACGCGGCCTCCAGGGTCTTCTGCTCCCCCTGTTCGAGGTACGTGATCCCCTGGGTCGGCCACGGGCACTCGGGCTGGGGATTCCCGTCCAGCTGGAAGCGGTCGGCCCAGCTGGTTCCCGCGTCGGGGTCGTAGAGGAAATAGGGGCAAGCTCGCCCGCGGAGCGCGGCCTCGGTCAGCAGCACCTGCCAGGAAGCCAGCTCTCGCGCCGGCAGGTCCATCAGTGCCACACCCGGCCGCGGAGCGCGAACCATGCGCACCAGCCCCTCGGTGATTCGATCGGGGCGCGCCAGGCTGGAGCCGACCGCGAACGCCTCGCGGTGGGCCATCACCAGGTAGCCCAGGTCGAGGTGGAAGGCGGAGAGATCTTCGGCCTCATCGGGAGCTCCCACCTCGTCCAGGACGATCACGTGAACCGGGCGGCTCGAGCGCAGCAGCCGTGAGAGGGAGCCCTGCCCACGCTGTCGCAGACTCCGTCCGGTGGTCACCACCGCCACCAGGGGCACCAGCGCCAGCTCCTCGGCACTGAAGGCCTCCCAGTCCATGTCGGCCAGCACCTCGTCGTGGAGCTCGGGGCGGTAATTCCCGTCCGCCTCCAGGCCTGCCACCCGGGCGGCCCGGAAGACCGTCGCCAGGCGTCGCGCCGTTCCGTCGAAATACCCGACCGCGGCTGCGAGGGGGTCGGGGTGCTTTTCTCGCTCCTCTCCCGGCAGCTGGAGATCCACTTCCGGCGGATGGAGGAACACGACTCTGGCGAGCCGACCCTGCTGCTGGAGGTGGCCTTCGATGGTTGCCAGAGCTTCCTCGACGCGCCCGCGGCGGGCTTCGTCCAGCTGCGCCGGGCCGGGGCGCGAGGGCAGCGTTCGGGAGAGAGCGGCGGGATCGATGAATCCTGCGGCAGCGCCTCCGAGCTGAGCGGTGAGGGCTTCGGGCGTCCGGCCGACGGCGGAGCTCATCCGATCGAGCTGCAGCAGGTCGCGGAGCCGCTCCCGGTGCCGCTCGAGCTGCGCCGTGTAGCGACGCCGCAGCGGCGAGCGAACCGCCTCCAGCACCTCCAGGTAGAGACGGAGCGGCGTATCGGGTCCCAGCCCCAGCACCCGGCCGTGGCCGGGCAGGCGGCGGCGAAGCTCCTCCAGGCTGTTGCGCAGGATGAGGGCGTCCTGCTCGGGCAGCGCCAGCTTCGACGCCAGCTCCTCACCGGCTGCCAAGAGGAGACTCTCCAGCTCGGCGCCCGTGCCGCGCTCGGCCAGCAGACGCGCCGCGATGGCCGCCAGCGCATTGAGGTTTCCCGAGAGGGCACCCAGGTCCCAGCCGGCAGCCTCCATGGCGTCGAGCTCTTCGTCCAGCAGCTCCCGGAGTCCCCGGGCGGCGATCGGCCGCTCGGCATCGTCGCAGGGAGCGAGGACGAAGGGATCGGGCGAAGCTTCGCGCAACGTCGCGGCCAGGCTGTCGAGCACCGCCGGTCGGACGGGCAGCCGCGGCGCCGGGTCGAAGGTCCTGGCGCCGAGACGGTGGAAGCGCCGGATCCAGTGCGCCTGACGCTGCCTCTCCTCCGGGTCGTCCACCGGATCGGGCATGCGGGGGAGCTCCGGCGCAGATCGGAAGTTCAGCTCCTCGGCCGTCAGCGGGGTGTCGAGTGCCCCCGGATCGAGGGTGTGCACCGCCGTTGCTCCTTCGCGAAGCCAGCGGCTGGCCTCGTCGTCACCGGCCGAGATCCTTTCCACCATGCGGGCCGGATCCGCCGGCTGCCGCAGCGCGGCGAGAGCCGCGCCGGTCAACTTCAGTGACGCAGCACGGTCCGCCTCGTCGGACGGCGCCTCGCCCGGGGTGATCGGGGGGGCGACCCAGTAGATGCGAAGCGCCTTCTCGCGAAAGGCCTGCCAGGTCTCCGGACGGAGCAACCGCATCAGCTCCTGGGCGGAGTTCGCCTCCGCCAACAGCACCACCGCGCTCCGCGGGCGCACCAGGGCGAGGGCACCCTCCGGCTCGAGGATGGCCGGATACGAAACCAGCAGCAGATCCGCCTCTGCCTCGGGAATCTCCGAGCTGTCCCAGTTCAGGATGGTCGCTCCCAGCTGGCTGCCGGTGCTCCGCCCCACCCGGAGTGCGACCAGGCGACCCAGGGCGGCGAGAGTTCGGCGCGCCGTCTCCTCGCCCCAAGGGCCCTCCGGAGCGACCACCAGCCGTCGAGACGGTGCCTCTTCGGGCGCAGCCGCCAGCTTCTGCTGCTCGAAGCTGCCCGCGGGCAGGCGCTTGCAGACCGCCTCGATCATCTGCGTCGGGTCCGCTGCCGGCAGCGGATGCACCTCGGTCTTCTCGTCGACGACCCCGCGCACCCGCGCGAGCAGGGCGCTCGGCTCGCCGGGAGCGTGCACGACGAGCACCAGGCGACTGGCGCTCAGGGCCTCGCGGACCTCGGCCTTGGGGAAGGGGCGCACCAGGATCACCGAGAGGGCGCTCGCCGCAACTCCGGCCTCCGACAGGGCTCTGGCAGCCTCGCGAGTCGGCGCCGTGTCTGCGCCGGACGCCACCAGCACCACCTCGGCAGCCCCGTCTCCCTGGATCTCCACCAGGTTCCCCGGCCTCGCGGTGCGATCGCCGACTGCTCGTAGCACCTCTCGCGCCAGGTCGACGATCCGTTCCGGACTCGCGTCGGGCTCGGGAGCTCCGGCGTCTGGGGCGAGAAGGGCCGCGATCAGGCCGGCCTCGGGAAGGCTGACCAGGTTGAGGTCCTTTGCCAGGGAAGGGGCCAGCGAGCAGAGACCGGCGCGGCCCAGCCTGCGGCTCAGGAGGTGCGCCGCCAGGCAGTGGTCGGTCGCCTGCTGAACCGAGCAGGCGGCGAGCTCGAAGGCCCCGCCCCGCTCGAAGCCGGGCGGCGCCTGTACGTGGTGCACGCAGGATGCCTCGGAAACCGCGACCCCGTCCGCTGCTCCACCGCTCGGTCCCTCGAGCAGGCTCGCGGCGCGAACGCCGGCCATGGCCAGGCCCTCGGCGACTGCCGGATCCCGGGCCACCGCATCACAGGCGATCGACCGCTCGACCCGAGCGACTGCCTCAGAGCCAGTAAGTACCGCTTGCGACTGCTCCGCGAGCCTCGCCTCCACGACGCATCCCCTCCGCTCGATTCAGATCTGGTAAAGGCTGAGCTCGGCCTTGAGCGCGGCGATCTTCTCGTCCCGCGAGGTGGCGATCCCCAGGGCCGTGTACTCGTCGTAGCGCTCCCCCGACTCGTTTCGATAGAAGAGCCCAATCGAAACGCCTTCGGGGTCGCGCGCCAGCGCCCGGGCGGCGTCCATGTCCGAGGGGTCGTGCTCCCGCTGGTTCTTGAAGATCCCCTTGATGGAGTCGTCCAGCTGGATCCCGTCCGGGTGCGTCATCAGCAGCAGCTGAGAGGGATCGCTCTGGAGCGGATCGTGGACGCCTGCCTTGTAGTGAGGGCAGCGCTGGATGATCTGCACGAACGACAGTCCCTTGTGCCGGTGAGCAGCCTGAAGCGTCGCGAACAGGTGGGGCGGGTTCCAGTCCACGGTCCGAGCCACGAAGGAGGCGTTGGTGATCGCCAGCGTGATCTGCACCGGGTTGAGCGGATCGAGCGCAGCTCCGCGGGGGTGGGTGTTGGACTTGGAGCCCTTCGGCGAGGTGGGAGAGGTCTGGTTCTTGGTGAGGCCGTAGCAGTTGTTGTCGAACAGCATCACCACCAGGTTCATGTTGTAGTGGACGGCGTGGATCCAGTGAGCCGTGCCGATCGAGCAGCAGTCGCCGTCGCCGGTGACGACGAAGATGTGCAGGTCGGGTCGGCGGGAGCGGATCCCGCAGGCGACCGGCAGCGCCCGGCCGTGCAGCCCGTGGAAGCCGTAGGTCTTCATGTAGTGGGGGAAGCGGCTGGAGCAGCCGATGCCCGAGACGAAGACGGTCTTGTCGGGCGGGAGCTGCTCTTCCTTGCAGACTCGCTGCACCGCCGTCAGCACGGCGTGGTCGCCGCAGCCGGTGCACCAGCGGGCGGTCTCGCCTTCGTAGTCCCCGAGGGTGTAGTAGCGGGGGGTGGGTTCTTCTAGCCAGTCGGTCTTGAGTCCGTACATCACTTGATTCCTTCAAGGCGGCCGCGGACGGCCTCTTCGATCATCCAGGGGGGAATGGGCTGACCCGGCACGCGGGACCAGCAGTCCAGGTCCACCAGGGTGTGGGCGCGGAGCAGCCACGCCAGCTGTGCGTAACGACGGGTATCGTCGTCGATGAGCGGGTCGCCGAGGTCGTCGCTGTAGTTGATCTCGACCGTCATCACGCGCTTGTATCGGGCAAAGATCTCCTTCAGCCCCGGCTCTAGCGGCGACAGGAAGCGGAGGCACAGGGAGCCGATCTTGCGCCCGTCCTTGCGGATGCGATCGACCGCCTCGTCGATGGCGCTACGCGTGGAGCCCCAGCCCACCACCAGCAGGTCACCCTCGGGGTCGCCATGGACCTCCGGGGGCTTCAAGGTCTTCTGGAGCGCAGCCATCTTGCGGCTGCGCATCCTCATCGTGCGCTGATTGACGGCCGACTCGTAGGCGATGTGGCTCTTTTCGTCGTGAGCCAGGCCCGTGAGCACGAAGGCGCCGCCCGCCTGGCCGGGAACCGGGCGCCGCGAGAGGCCCGTCTCCTGATCCCACGCGTAGGGGGCCACCCCCTCCTTCCACGGCGACTGATCCACCGGCGGCGAGAGCCAGTCCTCGTTGGGCTCCGGCATGGTGAAGGAGGTCTGGCCGGAGCTCAGGTTCGCGTCGGTGAGGAGGATCACCGGGGTGCAGAACGCCTCGGCGAGCTTCCGCGCGGTGATCACGAAGTGGAAGCACTCGTCGATGCTGGAAGCGGCCATCACCACCTTGGGAGAGTCTCCCGGCATCCCGAAGATGGAGGAGAGCAGGTCGCCCTGCTCCACCTTGGTCGGCAGCCCGGTCGAGGGGCCACCCCGCTGCACGTCCACCACCACCAGCGGGATCTCGGCCATCACCGCGAGACCGAGCATCTCGGTCTTGAGCGCCATCCCGGGACCGGAGGTGATGGTGATGGCCGTCTTGCCCGCGTAGGAGGCTCCGATGGCGAAGCCCGCCGCGGCGATCTCGTCCTCGGCCTGGTGGATCAGGCCGCCGGCTTCGTGGAAGACGGAGGCCAGGTAGTGGGTGGCCGAGGTGGCCGGCGTGATCGGGTACATGCTGCACACCTCGATGCCGGCGGCCATGGCTCCCATGGCGACGGCGGCGTTGCCGTTCATCACCACCATCTGAGTTTCCTGCTCCTCGGCGGGGACGTCGAAGCGCTCGTCGAGATGCTCGATCGCCCAGGCGTGGCCGGCTTCGAGCAGCTTGTAGTTCATGTCGATCACGGCCTGGCCCTTGCGCCTGCGCTCGAAGATCTTTCGCACCTCCTTCTTGGCGATGTCCAGGTTGCGGTTGTAGAGGGCGCAAAGCAGTCCCACCACCCACATATTCTTGCCGCGCTGGGGGTTGTCGGTGACCTTGCTGGTTTCGCTGTGGATGGGGACCCCCCGCACCTCGTAGCCGCGGGCGCGGAAGTCATCCAGCGCCTTCTGGTACGCCTCCTGGATCCCCGGGTCCTCGTCGGAGGCCCAGCGGTCGTCGATCAGCAGCACGGTGCCGGTGCGCAGCGCGTCCTGATCGATGCGGCTGTAGAGCACCTGCTCGTTGAAGGAGACCACCAGGTCGGCCTGGTCACCCATGTTGGTCATGGGCCGGGTGGCGAAGCGGATGCGGATTCCGCTGGCGCCGGCCTGCGAGCGCGCGGGCGGCTCGATCTCCGCCGGGATGATCTCGACGGTCCACAGTCCGTTTCCCATCTTGGCGCAGACGGTGCCGAAGAGCTGGCCCGCGGTCTGGGCGCCCTCACCCGAGTCGCTCACGATCTCGACGATTTGCTCGGGGATCGTCCGGACGCGCACCTCGTTTCCGTTCCCGGCCGCGCTCGCGCCGCCGGCGGGGGCATCAGCATCACTGCTCTTGGTCGTCGATTCAGCAGACATGATCGAATTACTTCGCTCCTTGGATCACGAGGAATCTGGGGTTGCTTGGTCAGGGCCGGGCGCAGGACTCGGCGCGCAGCGCGCGGCCGGCGGGCGCCGAAGGACCGCGTGCGGCAAAACGGTACCGCTTTCCGGACGCGATGCTCCAACCGCTCCGCTCCGCTGCGCGGCGTCGCGCGTTCTCATCCCGAGCCCCCCTCTTCGAGATAGTAGGTGTCGGCGACCAGACCGGTCCCGGTTCGCTCGTGACGCCGAACCATCTCCATCAAGGCGGACATGTCTTCCCTGATCCGGCCGAGGCGTTCCTCCTGGTCCTCAGCCCGTTCCAGCTGGTCTATCTCCCGCAACTGCCGCCGGAGTGCCCTCACCGCCTCCAACACTCTTCGGTGCTCACCTCGCAGGGACTTGAGTTCGGAATCCAGGGATGGTCGGATGGCTCGCAGGCCGTCGTAGAGCCCCTCCGGTCGCTCTTCATCGGCGAAGTGTTTCGAGAGCATCTCGGGCAGGGGATCCAGCAGCTCGCGGATCCGGCTCGGCTCCGGCGCCGCCGCGAGTTCCGTGAGGCAGGAGTTGACGATCTGGCGGTGGGCGCGTTCGATGCTCGCCAGGAGCGGCTCATCTGAATCGGTGGGCTGGTCCTGGGAATTCTTGTCCTCAGGCCCCATTTCGCTCAGTCCTCCAGCTCTCTCGTCGCGCCCCGGCCGAAGCAATCTCGCCCATCTGGATCAGTTGCCACACCTCGACGCAGCTTCCGTGCCCCTCTGGATCTACTCGGTGGGACGCCCGGATTCCTGTCGGCGGCCCCGGTCGTTGTTCACCGGCGCCGACCGCATTTCGACCCCCCACCGACGTCACGACGCCGTCGTCCGGCATGCCTGCGGTGGCCACCGCAAATCACCCCGTCTGCCCGGCGCGCTCGGCGAACCTCCTGCCGGACCCGAGTCTTCCGCGACGCCACACCGAGGCCGAGCAGTAGAAAGGCCGTTTTCGGCCGGCTCGGCTGACACCAGCCACGTTGGGAGCTCCGCCGCTTTCGGTCCGGCTCAGAGGGAAGTGTATCGCAGATATTTCGCCGGATTTCACCCCCCTCCCCGCGGATTCGTCACCCCTCTTTCATCCTCCCCGGTGTCCTCGCCCGAAATCGCAGGCTGGCGCACCTAGACCCCGTGCACGGGGAGCTTGGCGGGGCCCAGGGGGCGAGGAAGGAGCGAGCAGCCTCGGCGGCTGGGGCTCCGGCGGCCCGTCTGCCGTTACTCCATGGGGGGTGTGGCACCGGGAGGTGGATCTTCTGGCGGTACGGCTTATGTTAGTTAGGAAGGACGATCGGCCGATACGGAGCCATCGCGAGCCCCGGCGGGAGGCCGGGGCGAGCCCAGCCTACGCCGCGCAGGCCGGAGGAAAGCCCGCGGGTGAAGACCCCAGTGGAGTCGGAATGATTCTCGGAGTGAGGGCTCTCTTGATCGCGCTGCTTCTGGTCGGGTCGACCGGGTCGGTCCGGTGCCAGGTGCTGTGTGCTCAGCCCTCGGATTTCCAGGCCACCGTGCACGCCCGCTCCGCCGAGACGGCCAGGCCCCATTCTTCCGGCTGCCACGGCGGTGGCGTCACCTCCCCCGAGCCGATCTCGGACAGGTCCGGTGAGTCCTGTCAGGGCGGCTGCTGCACCGTCCTGGCTCGAGCGACAGCGGCTCCCATCTCCAGTCCCGGCCCAATGCCAGCCGCGTCTTCGATGCTGGCAGGCGTCGATCTTGGTGAGACCCGCATCGGGCCGGATCCATGCTGCCAGTCACGCCCAGCGGCGCATCTGAAATCTCCCTTCCACTTCCGGAACCCACCGCTCCTGATCTGATTCCCGACCTGTTCGGACCCCGCGGCGAGTTACGATTGCCGGGCAGACACCGCCTGGCCCGCAGCCTTTGCCGCGGGTGGCCTCGGGCCGGTCCCGCGCCCGTGCACGGGGCGAGAAGCACACCTCAGACGAGTGGTCTGACTTGGTTGGGAGCCCATCGTGACGAAAAGAACCGCTCCGGAGTGGTGGCGAGCCGCCGTGACTCGGCGCTTCTCCACACTTCTACTCCTTCCATTCCTCGTATCATTCCTCGTATCATTCGCGATCTCTGCTTCGGCGGCCGATGACCCGAGCGCGCTCGCCGACGAGGCCCTCGGCGCGAATCCGGGTCTCGAGGCGCTGCGCGCCCGCATCTCGGAGCTCGAGGCGCTCGCCGGCGCCGCCGGCACCTGGTCGGATCCGGTCGTCGGGGTCGAGTACTCGAATGCGCCGGTGGATTCCTTCTCGCTCAGCGATCACCCCATGAGCGCCCTGCAGCTCCAGGCGCAGCAGACTCTTCCGCCCTGGGGGTGGAGCGGACTCCGCGGGAAGGTGGCGGCCTCGCGAACGCTCACCAGCGAGCACGCCCTGGCAGAGGCGAAATCCCAGCTTCACCGCGAGGTCTTCGAGCTGTTCTGGAAGCTCACGCTCTCGCGGATGCTGGAGCAGGTAACGCGCGAGCACGTCGCGCGGACGGAGGAGCTGCTGGAGGCGGTCCGGGCTCGTTACGAGACGGGCGCGGCGGGCCAGCACCAGCTGCTCCGGCTCGGGGTGCTGAGAGACCAGCTGCGCGATGATCTCGGCAACTTCGCACGTTCGGATCAGGTGCTCAGCGCAGCGCTCTCCCGAGCACTCTCCCGGGACGCGAAGAGGTCGTTCGCTACCCCGGCCGACCTGGATCCGAAGCCCGTCAGCGGAACCGCCTCTGCATGGCTCGCCCTGGCCCGCGAGGAGAGACCCGAGCTCAAGCGCCTCCAGCAATCGATCCGAACAGCGGAGGCGGCGGCGGAGCTGGCGCGCGTCGATGGCCGCCCCGATGTCACCGTCTGGATGAAGTATCGGGTTCGAACCGTCAATACTCCCACGGACGACGGCACCGACCAGATCTCTGCGGGGTTCTCGATTCCGATTCCATGGGGGAGCGCGAAGCGCAGCCGGGCCGAGCGGGCCGCGCAGCTCCAGGTGGCCCGCGCAGAGCGAGCCCGGCTCGCGGCGGAGCTGGACCGGATCGAGGCCGATCTGACTGCCATTCACGCACGCTGGACCCGGGCCTTCCAGCAGGCCGTCGAGTACCGCGACAATCTGATGCCCGACGCTCGGGCCACGCTGGAAACCTCCTTTACCGACTACACCGTCGATCGGGCGGATTTCGCGACGCTCTTCGAGGCGGAGGTCAGCCTCCTCGACCTGGAGCGAACCCTGCTCAGCGCGACGGTGGAGACCCACATCCAGGCGGCGGCGGCCGATGCCACCATGGGCAGCGCTCCGCGCGGAGGACGACCGTGATGCGACTCATCCTGATCTTGGTGGCAGCTTGCTCGCTCTTCCTGGCCTGCGGAAGGGAAGGACCTCCGCCGCCGGCTGCCGCACCAGACGCTGCTCCCGCGGAGCGGAAGATCGAGTACTGGGTGGCTCCGATGGATCCGACCTACATCTCGGACAAGCCGGGGAAGTCCCCGATGGGAATGGACCTGGTTCCCGTCTACGAGGATCAGGCGCCGGGCGAGTCGGCATCGGGTGTCGTATCCATCGACCCGACGGTGATCCAGAACATGGGCACGAGGATCGAGCCGGCTCGCCGCCAGACCGTCTCCCGCCAGGTGAGGAGCATCGGCGAGGTCGAGGTCGGCGAGGATCAGATCTCGGCCGTCAACCTTCGCTTCTCCGGCTGGGTGGAGCGGATCCACGTCGACAAGACCGGCGACCCGGTGGAGAGGGGCGAGATCCTCTTCGAGATCTACTCCCCGGAGCTCGTCGCAGCCCAACAGGAGTACCTGCTGGCGCTGCGGACCCACGGGCCCGGGAGTGACCTGGCCCGATCCGCACGGCGGAAATTCGAGCTCTGGGGCCTCGCCGAGGCGGACATCGCTTCGATCGCGAGGTCCGGCGAGGTTCGCCGGACCTTTCCCATCCGCGCGCCGCGCTCGGGATACGTCCTGCAAAAGAACGTGGTGGAGGGGGCGCGGGTCCAGGCGGGCGAAGACCTCTACCGCGTCGGCGACCTGAGCCGCATCTGGGTCACGGCCGAGATCTACGAGTTCGACGCGCCTTGGGTGGAGGTCGGTCAGCCCGCTCGGATGGAGCTCTCCTACGAGGAGGGCAGGGCCCTGGAGGGAAAGGTCGCCTACATCTACCCGACGCTGAACGAGTTCACCCGAACCCTCACCGTGCGCCTCGAGTTCGAGAATCCGGACCTGCGTCTCAAGCCGGGAATGTTTGCGACGGTGTACATCCAGTTCCGCCGCAGGGACGACGTGTTGGCGATTCCCACGGAGGCGATTCTCGACTCCGGAAAACGGAAGATCGTCTTCGTCTCAGTCGGCGACGGTCGCTTCGAGCCTCGTGAGATCGTGACGGGCCTCACCGGGGACCACCACCTGACGGAGGTGATCTCAGGGCTCGAAGAAGGCGACCCGGTGGTGGTGAGCGGCCAGTTCCTGATCGATTCGGAGAGCCAGCTCGAAGAGGCCATCGACAAGATGCTTTCCAGGCACTCGAAACTCGCAGGGGAAGGCAGGGCAGCGCCGTGATCGCGCGAATCATCGAGGCCTGCGTCGACAATCGTTTCCTCGTGATCCTGATCGGTCTCCTGGTCGGGGCCATCGGCTGGTGGGCGATGGCGAGCATGCCGGTGGATGCCATCCCGGATCTCTCCGACGTCCAGGTAATCGTCTTCACCGAGTACCCCGGACAGGCACCCCAGGTGGTGGAGGACCAGGTCACCTATCCACTCTCCACCGCCATGCTCTCGGTCCCCTACGCCCGGGTGGTGCGCGGCTACTCGTTCTTCGGCTTCTCCATGGTCTACGTCATCTTCGAGGACGGGACCGACCTCTACTGGGCCCGCTCGCGGACACTCGAGTACCTGAACTACGTGCAGAAGCGTCTGCCCGCCGGCCTCACGCCCCAGCTGGGCCCCGACGCGACCGGAGTGGGCTGGGTCTACGAGTACACGCTCACCGACTTCGGCCCGCGCGCCCGTGCCCTCCGCCGCGCTCTCGACGCCGACGGCTCCGGCGAGGTCGAGGAGGACGAGCTTCCGAAACCCCAGGAGCGCGGCCTGATCGGGGCCCGGGAAGGCTGCGCGAGGTCGCTCCTCGGCGTGTGTCTTGGCAAGGAGAGGGTGGGAGGTGAGGAGGTGCTCCTCTACTCGGAGGACCAGCTCGCCGATCTCTTCACCGTCGAGAAGAGTCCGAACTCGGAGAGTCCCGAGGCGTTTCGGGAGAGCTCCCTGCGCTACATCGTCGAGGGTTTCGATCGCGACGGGGATCGGCGCATCTCGAGGCGCGAGCTCGAGCACGCCGCGAACTTCCGCGGGCTGGATCTCTCTCAGCTGCGAACCATCCAGGACTGGTACCTCCGCTACGACCTGATGAGCCTGGAGGGCGTCTCCGAGGTGGCCTCGGTGGGCGGCTTCGTCCGCCAGTACCAGGTGGAGGTCGATCCCGAGAAGCTGCGCGCCTTCGGCGTCACCCTCTCGCAGGTCCAGAGCGCGATCCGCGGAGCCAATCTCGAGACCAGCGGGCGGCTGATCGAGATGGCCGAGACCGAGTTCATGGTGCGGAGCGAGGGATACATCGAGTCGTTGGGTGATCTGGAGACCATTCCGGTCTCCGTCGATCCAGTGCGGCACACGCCGGTCCTGCTGCGCCAGGTGGCCCGCATCCAGCTGGGGCCCGAGGAGAGACGCGGCCTCGTCGACATGAACGGCGAGGGCGAGGTGGTCACCGGCATCGTGTTGCTGCGCTTCGGTGAGAACGCGAGGAGCGTGATCGAGCGGGTGAAGGGGCGCCTCGACGAGCTGAAGACGAGCTTGCCGGAGGGCGTCGAGGTGCACGTCTCCTACGACCGCTCACGGCTCATCGAGCGTGCGATCGCGACGCTGCGCGAGAAGCTCACCGAGGAGATGCTGGTGGTCGCCGCGATCTGCGTGCTCTTCCTGCTCCACCTCCGCTCCGCCTTTGTGGCCGTCTTCACCATCCCGGTGGGCGTGCTGATCGCGTTCATCGGCATGCGGTGGATGGGCATCAACGCCAACATCATGAGCCTGGGGGGGATCGCCATCGCGATCGGCGTGATGGTCGACGCCTCGGTGGTGATGGTGGAGAACCTGCACAAGCACCGCGAGCGGGATCCGGGAAAGAGCCAGCGCGATCTGGTGGTCGAGTCCGCGCGCGAGGTCGGTCCAGCGCTTTTCTTCTCGCTGCTGATCATCACGGTCTCCTTCCTTCCGGTGTTCACGCTGGAGCAGCAGGAGGGGCGGCTCTTCTCGCCCCTCGCCTACACCAAGACCTTCGCCATGGCGGCCTCTTCGCTGCTGGCGATCACCGCAATTCCAGTGCTGATGTACTACCTAGTCACCGGAAGGATCCGCAGGGAGCAGGAGAACCCGATCTCCCGGTTCTTCATCGTGGGCTATCGCCCCATCATCCGTGTGGTTCTCCGCTTCCCGTGGGTCACGGCGGCGGTGGCGTTGGTACTGGTTCTCGCCAGCGTCTGGCCGTACCTCAGGCTCGGGAGCGAGTTCATGCCGCCCCTCAACGAGGGGGACCTCCTCTACATGCCGACCACGCCGCCGGGGATCTCGATCACCAAGGCCCGCGAGCTGCTCCAGCAGACCGACCGGATCATCGCGAAGCACCCGCAGGTGCGCCACGTCCTCGGCAAGATCGGCCGCGCCGAGACCGCCACCGATCCGGCTCCCCTCAGCATGATCGAGACCACCATCCTGCTGACGCCCCAGGAGGAATGGCCCGATGGCAAGCAGATCGAAGACATCATCCGCGAGCTCGACGCCATGGTTCAGCTTCCCGGCGTGACCAACGCCTGGACGATGCCTATCAAGACCCGCATCGACATGCTCGCCACCGGAATCAAGACGCCGGTGGGCGTGAAGCTGCTGGGCGACGACCTGGAGACGCTCTCCCGGATCGGCGTGGAGATCGAGGGCGTGCTGGCCACGCTCCCAGGCACCGCCTCGGTCTACTCGGAGCGCGTCGTCGGCGGCAACTACGTCGACATCCGTATCCGCCGCGCCGACGCCGCCCGCTACGGCCTCAACGTGGCCGACATCCAGGCGGTGGTGCAGTCGGCGATCGGTGGGATGAACGTCACCGAGACCGTCGAGGGCCTGGAGCGCTATCCCATCAACGTGCGCTTTCCGCGGGAGCTTCGCAACGATCTCACCACGCTTCGTGCAGTCGCGGTACCGACTCCCCTGGGTCACACCGTGCCGCTCGCACAGGTTGCGGATGTCGCTATCTCCAAGGGTCCACCGTTCATCAAGAGTGAGAATGCTCGTCGGACCGCCTGGATCTACGTGGACCCCACCACCAGCGACATTGGCGGCTACGTGCGGCGCGCACGGCGCGCGGTGGAGCAGGAGGTGAGGCTTCCCCCGGGTGTCGCCATGGTCTGGTCGGGGCAGTACGAGTACATGGAGCGGGCGAACCGGCGGCTCCTGCTGGTGGTGCCGCTCACGCTCGCGGTGATCATGCTGCTCCTGTACGCGCACTTCCGACGCATCGCGGAGACGCTGATCGTCATGCTGGGGACGATCCTCTTCGCACCGATCGGCGGGATCTGGCTGCTCTACCTCTCCGGCTTCAATCTGTCGGTGGCGGTCGGTGTGGGCTTCATTGCCTTGCTGGGCCTCGCCGCCGAGACCGGCGTGGTGATGCTCGTCTATCTGGATGTCGCCCACGAGCGCTTCGTGCACGAGGGACGGATGAGGAGCATCGCGGATCTGAAGTCCGCGATCATGGAGGGGGCGGCCGACCGCGTGCGACCCAAGCTGATGACGGCGAGCACCACGATGATCGGGCTTCTGCCCATCATGTTTGGTACCGGGACCGGCACGCGAGTCATGAAGCGCATCGCCGCTCCGATGGTAGGAGGGCTGGTCTCTTCGGTGCTGCTGACCCTCATCGTGCTGCCTGCGATCTACCTGCTCTGGAAGCGGTTCGAGATGCGTAGGAGATTCTCATCGGCCGAGAGGCCCCGCTCCTAGCCCGCGCACTGCGCGACCCGGCGAGGAATGCGGGCTAGCCCAACTTCCGCAGTTCAAGGG
>Ga0307423_1000927_pt1 | contig 18684 bp, 23 predicted proteins | sample SalMarWE160310MG_FD_202154 | JGI IMG/M metagenome (GOLD analysis project Ga0307423, IMG submission 202154) | Salt marsh sediment microbial communities from the Plum Island Ecosystem LTER, Massachusetts, United States - WE1603-10 | ecosystem: Environmental > Aquatic > Marine > Intertidal zone >...
GCAGGGATGATGTCGTGTTCGACCGGGTTGCGTTCCACGCCGTAGAAGGTGGTCGGTTCGTGTGTTTCGTTCAGAATGCCAACCGGGAGCAGCGCGACACCGGCGCGGGCCATGTGCCGGTCGTTGATGTCGAATTCCAGGAAAGCCTGTTCAACCTCGACCTCACCGACCTGGCCATCGCCGGCGATGTCATGCTCGACCTCCAGTTCGGAGAAGAAGCGGATGTCCTCGTTGAATTCATGCCCGAGGAACAGCACAAAGCGATGGAGATCTATCTCCTTCTTGTCGCTGGCGCCTCCGCTGCCGTCAAGGTTGTTGTAATGGACTTCTGCATAGCCGCCGATTCGGGTCCGATCGGCCCAGCTGCCGTCGGCGGCAGTGCCGCCAGAGCCGCTTTCCACGGCAACCACCGCGGCCTCGGCCTTTTCGTCGGCTGCGTCGGCCTTTTGCTCGTTGGCCTGTTGCTGACGCTTGAGTGTCTCGATTTCCTGCTGCTGAGCCTGGATGATTTCCCACATCTCCTCAACCGTGGGCATGGACGAATCGGCCGTGCCGGCAACCGGGAAGCAGCATGCAGCGACAAGCAGTACAAAGGGGTGTGTGCGGGGAGACATGGGGTAAAGCTCCTGTATTGAATGAAAACCAGGGCTAGTCTACATAATGTAAGTCTAAATGCAAATCATTATCATTAAGATATATTTCACCGATTCCCGGCGTCTTGCCCCCTTGGATGGAACTAAACCAAGTGTTTGTTAATCAATAACTAACAATACAGATTATGTGGTAACCGCTCCCCATCCGGGGGCTGGCGTCTGCCCCGGTCCGCATATATATTGTGTGCAGGTGCAGTTTTTTCCTTGACGATATACGGAGTTTGCAATGACACAAACAGCGACAGGCTACACCATGCAATTGTCGGCATCCGACCTGGCCCTGACGGCGGCCGCGCGCGAAAAGATGCTGGAGCTGTTCAGCCAGGTGGAAGACGACGAGCTCAAGGCCATCCGCGTCTTTGTCTCCGGCGGTGGTTGTGGCGGTATGGGATATGGCATGACATTTACCGACAGCCGCTCGGAATACGATGCCGTCCGAAACGAGGAGGGGTTCGATGTGTATGTCGATGCCGTGGCCCTGAATTATCTGCGCGGCGTGGAAATCGATTACGTCGAACGTCCGACCGGCGCCAGCTTCGTCTTCAACAATGCCTTCGCGGTCACCGGTGGTTCCGGGACATGCGGCGCCTGCGGCGCGGCCGGCGGCGGGTGTGGCTGAGCAATAGCACTGCCGGACACCGACCAGCGGGGCCGGTTTCCGGCGCGCGGGGGCATCCACTCCGCGCCGGAGCGGTATTCATCCATGTACTTCGTGGGCCGCGGAAAGCTCTCCGTGGCCCACGATGCCTTGATTGTTTCCTGTCATCTCTTGACAGCCTGCATGGCCTGTTTGCCTGTTATCGCGATTACATCAGGGACGGTATCCAGGCAAGTGATCTGCCTGGCCGGGCGCATGGTATGCGCCGCTAGCGCCATGCCCGCGCTGGCAGTGTTCTGCGCGCCGGCGATCATAGCGGGACGTGCGGCTTGAAGATGCCGCCGCGTCTGTTGCTGGTAGCCCCTCCCAACAGTTATCGCACTGCCGCCTATCTTGCCGCTGCGCGCCAGCAGCACGTCGATGTACTGGTCGCCTCCGAGGGCAGGCACTCGCTGGTCAGCGAGGTTGCCGGTGGGCTGCACATCGACTTGTCCGATCCCGGGGCAGTGGACACCCTGCTGCAGGCCAGCCATGAACGGCCCTTCAGCGGTGTGGTGGCGACCGATGATGCGACCGTGGAACTGGCCAGTCATGTCGCCATGCAGCTCGGGCTGCCGCACAACCCGCCGCAGGCGGCACGCTGTTCACGGCGCAAGGATCTGTCCCGGCAGGCGCTGGCGGATGCCGATGCCGGTGTGCCGGATTTCCGCGTCATCGATCTCGGCCTGCCGCTGGCGCAGCAACTGGGGGTGTTGCCGTTCCCCTGCGTCATCAAGCCGCTGACCTTGTCCGGCAGCCGGGGTGTCATTCGTGTCGATTCCATGGAGGAGGCCCTGTCTGCCTGTACACGCGTGCAGTCAATCCTGGCACGCGAAAGCCTGCACGACCCGTTTGCCGCCTCACGCCTGCTGATGGAGCGCTATGTGCCCGGGCCGGAAGTGGCGCTGGAGGGTCTGCTCATGCGTGGCAAATTGCAGGTGCTGGCGGTTTTTGACAAGCCGGACCCCCTCGAAGGGCCGTATTTCGAGGAGACCTACTACATCATGCCGTCGCGCCATGCGCCGGCCGTACAGCAGGCAGTCAGCGCCTGTGTGCAGGCAGCCTGTCGCGGGCTTGGCCTGCTGGAAGGGCCGGTGCATGCCGAGGTGCGTATAGCAAGAGAGGGTTGCGTCATCATGGAAGTGGCATCACGCACCATCGGTGGCGAGTGCGCGCGCCTGCTGAGCACCGGGACCGGTCATAGTCTCGAGGCCCTGGTGATTGCGCATGCGACCGGACAGCGGCTGGATTGTGAACGGCCGGTCGATGCGGCAGGCGTGTTGATGATTCCGATTCCGCGGGCGGGTATCCTGCGTCGCATCGAGGGCATCCCTGCGGCACGCGCGGTGCCCTGTATCGAGGATATCTCGATCGCAGTGAGGGAAGGCTATGAGCTGGTGCCGTTGCCCGAAGGGGCGAGTTACCTCGGCTTCATATTTGCACGCGCACCGACACCGGCTGCGGCCGAGGCCGCATTGCGTGCGGCCTTTGCGGAACTGAATATCGTGGTGGCGCCGTTGCTGCGCTTGCAGAACGGGTCCGCCAGCACCTGATTATTTCTTGGCGCCTGGTGGTTGGAAACCCTGCGGGGTGCCTCCCATTCCGCCTTCACCGAACAGGAAGCCCAGCATGTGCTGCTCGATTACCTCGACGCTGCCGGGATCGGCGGTATTGAGCCCGTTCTCGTTGATGATCATGGTGAGGCGTTCTAGCCACTGTTTCCATCCTTCCGCGGAAACATTTTCGTAGATTCGCTCGCCCAGGGAACCGGGGTGCGGAATATAGTCCAGCCCCTCGGCTTCACGCTTGAGTACGACACAGTTGACGATTCTGCTCATGGAAACACGTCCTCAGGATTGACCTTTGTCCCTATTGTAACCGGATAGCGGTGAGTTGTCCTCGAGACCCCGCTATCAGAAGGGTTTCACCACCGCGAGCAGCACAATGGCGACCAGCAGCAGCGCGGGGATTTCATTGATCCAGCGGTAGAATACGTGGCTGTGCTGTGCGCTGCCGGCGCGGAACCCGCGCATGATCTTCAGGCAGTAGAGGTGAAACACGACCAGTGCGGTGACCAGCGCCAGCTTGGTGTGCAGCCAGCCGGATGAGCGGTAGGCCGACCAGGCATAGTCGGCCAGCATCCAGACGCCGAACACCGCCGTCAGCACGGCACCGATGGTCATGATGGCAAACAGCTTGCGTTCCATTACCAGGAAACGGGTGTGGCTGATTTCGTCCCGGGCATCGGCATGATAGACGAACAGGCGTGGCAGGTAGAACAGTCCGGCGAACCACGTCACCATGAAGATCACATGCAATCCCTTTATCCATAACATGATTATGATTCCGTCCGGTTGGCGTTGCAGATAACAGCTGCCGCAGCCTGCTGCAGCAGCCCCAGTATGTCTTCACGCAGCTTGTCCATGCTCAATTCACCGGACTTCCGGTAGACGACATGCCCGTCCGGTGCGATCAGGAAGGTGGTCGGCGTGGCCCGCACATCGCCAAAGGCACGCGCGGCGTCGGCATGGATGTCGAGCACGATCGGGTAGGGTATCTGCCGCGCATCGCGCATTGCGAGCACGTGATTGGGCGGGTCGTAATCCATGGCGATGCCGATGATCTCAAGGCCGTGCGGCGCCAGTTCCCGGTAAAGTTCGATCAGGTGCGGCAATTCCCTGATGCAGCCGGTGCAGGTAGTGGCCCAGAAGGTGACCAGCAGTGGCTTGCCGCGGTAGTCCGCCAGCCGCAGCTCGTTGCCGTCGATGTCGAGCAGGCTTATGTCCGGGCTGGTCTTCAGCCCGGCCGGCGCCAGCCATAACCAGCCCAGGGTGAGCAGCAGGACAGCCGCAAACAGCGTGGCCAGTATTTTCCTCATGTCTGGCGTTTCTCGTCCCTGTCGGGCACATCGCGTGCCGGCGGCGTGTTTGTTCCACCCGACCCGAACAGTTTGCCAAGCCAGGCAAATACCTTTTTGATGCCACGCCACAGCTTCGGCAGCAGCCAGATCATCAGCAGGATAAACAGCACCAGCAGGACGATGAACAGTACAGGGTGGTGCAACGCCGTCCACAGTCCGGCGATCACGGCAACGTCTTCGCCAACCGAGGTGAACCAGTTGGTGAACGGCTCCGGCGAGGTATTGATCAGCATGCGCGTGCCGGCCTTGGTTGCGTGGCTGCCGGCCGCCAGTGTGCCGCCCGCGATGCCGGCTGCCAACTGCGCGGCCTGGCCGACGTCGCCGACCGCGCCGGCGGCCAGCACGGCGCCGGCCGGAATGCGGATAAACGTGGAGATGGCATCCCAGCCGGTATCCACGCCCGGGATCTTGTCGGTGAAGAATTCCACGCAGTACATGGTGCCGGCCGCCAGCATGACCATCGGATCGGTGAGCAGTTCCAGCCCGGGCGGCAGGTCGATATTGCCCGTCGTGCCGAGGTAGCCCAGCACCAGTATCGCGGCATACAGGTTGATGCCGCTGGCCCAGGCAACCCCCATGGTGAGCGCAATGGTGTGGGAAATATCCATGCTGTTGCGACCTCGGTCAGCCGTCGGTGTTCGTTCGTGTCGCTGTCACGGCAACGCGGGATTGGCGCGATGTCGCGGGGAGTCATCGGCCTGAAATGTTGCCGAATGACGACACGTATTTTCAACTAACTGTTTTATATAAACAAGTCAATCTGGAAAAAATGAAATATTCTCTCGCCGGCCCTATATAATATCCGCGCTGTATCCGCGCTGTAACCCGGGTGTCATCGTTTGAATCATCAGGAGCGTCACATGCTGGAAGAATTCAAAAAGTTTGCCATGCGCGGCAATGTCGTCGACATGGCCGTCGGTATCGTGATCGGCGCGGCATTCGGCAAGATCGTATCATCCTTCGTGAGCGACGTGCTCATGCCGCCATTGGGCAAGCTCATGGGCGGCGTGGACTTCAGCAACCTCTTTATCAACCTTGGCAGTGAATCCTATGCATCGCTGGCTGCCGCGCAGGAAGCCGGTGCGGCAACGGTGAACTACGGTGTGTTCATCAACACGGTGCTGGATTTTTTGATTGTCGCCTTTGCCATATTCATGGTTATCAAGGCAATGAACAAGCTGAAGGCGGAGGAGCCGGCCAAGGCACCGGATACCAGGGCGTGTCCACACTGCCTGTCCGAGATACCGATTGCGGCCAAGCGCTGCAAATTCTGCACATCCCAGCTCGATTGACCGGGTGTACAACAATTTCTTTTAACCAGGTGTAGCTATCCAGGAGTACTGAATATGAACATGAAATTAATTACCGTTGCCTGTCTGGCACTGATCCTCGCCGGTTGCGGCGACAAGGATGATACGGCTACCGGCACGGCCGAGCCGGGCATGATGGACAAGACGATGGACGCTGCCGGCGAAATGGCCGAGGATGCCGGTGAAATGACGTCCGATGCCGTCGATGCCACCAAGGAAACCATCCATGACGCCGCCCAGGGTGTCGCCGATGCGACGGCTCCCGAGGTTGAAGACGCTGAAACCGATGCGGCCGCTGACACCATGGACAAGACCGGTGGCGCGATGGGGCAGTAGTCGGTCGGCAAGACCTGACTGAACCGGGCGGCCAGGCTGTAGGCCTGGCCGCTTTTGGGTACGAACAGCATGTTGCGCAGCAGTTTACTGGTTTTCATCGCCGGCTGGCTGGTGTGGTTCTGGATGGACAAGCCGGATCCGCAACACCACCGGTTGCCGCAGGCAGGCGACAGTCTGGTTGCGGATTTCCAGCAGGCCTTTGACATGTTGCGCGCCGGTTTCGGGGACCTGGCGTTCGTCTATCTGTGGGATGCCCACTACATCATCCTGTCACTGCTCGGCGGGGCATTGCTGGCAGTGGCCTACGGCAGTGTGTCAGACCTGCTTGGCCGGCGCCGTATGCGCAAACTGATACTGCCGCAGCGCAGGGGTGCTGATCACAAAGGCGGGGACAGTGCCGGCACGGGGCCGGGATCGACCCCGTCCGACACGGCGTGATCAGTGATCGATCATCGGCGTCATCTGCTTGGCCTGCTCGATCCAGCCGCTCACGACCTTCTCGGAAGGCACTGCCCGGGTCAGCTTCTTGCTGTTATTGACCTCGGACATTTTCGCGGCGAGGTTGTCCGCCCGGCGGGTACGCAGCTCTTTCACCGTGTCGACGCCGGCCGCCTCGAGTAATTCGGAATATTCCGACCCGACACCGGAGATACGCATCAGGTCCGCCATGTTGGCCCACCTGAGCAACAGGGTTTCTTTCAGGCCGGTCTTTTCCGCGGTGGTCTTGCGCCCGCCGGCATCACAGCACAGCTTCAGCAGGTCATCGGTCGTCTTGATGCCCGCCGGCCGGAGTTTCGCTGCGTATGCAGGCCCGATGCCCTCGATTTCCTCGATTTGGTACGCCATTTTTTTCTTCTCCTCGTTTGATGCGTTAACGTGAGGCATTAAACAACGCAAGCCCATGCCTATCAAGGGCCGAAATATGTCCCGGCTTGCTGGAACATCGGGCGGCTGCCTGCGCTAGAATACGGCCTTGTCCAGCGTTGGGGACAGGCGCCTGCAGCGCGCAAGCTCGTTCCGGACCGCGCCCTCAACGTTTACCGGCACATGGTGCTGAAACACAATGGCCACGGAACCCGTTGAGTGACAGTGAAGCAGGCGAAACCCTTTCCGCATGATTTCGTGGCCGGTTATCAGCGCCTGGTTAACACGCGTCCACATTCAAGGTCGCTAAGCGGGCCGGGTGTCTGCAATACACCCCGTGTCTGCCAGACGACCGTCAGTCCGGACGACCCGTCCCGGCAACCCGGGGAGTTGCAGTTATGAAGAGCGAATCGACCACGCCCGCGCAGGAACTGGAACGCATCATCCGGCGCATGCAGAAAATCCAGCGTGCGATCAAGGCGTCGCGGCAGCCTGCCTCAATGCTGGAGCTGGAGGAGCTTAAGGACCTGGGCAGGCAATATGCGCGCATCATCGACCGACTGGCAAATGACCCGGGTGACACCGGCCTTGTCTGATACTGCAACAATGGAGCCGGGACTATCATGACTGACGACCAGGGGATTTTTATCGGCAAGGGTGAACAACCCGTCTACCTGTTGCCGCGCCTGGCCAATCGCCATGGTCTGATTGCCGGCGCCACCGGCACCGGCAAGACGGTCTCCCTGCAGATCCTCGCGGAAGGATTCTCGCGCCGCGGCGTGCCGGTGTTCATGGCGGATGTGAAGGGCGACCTGTCCGGCATCAGCCAGCCGGGCACGGAGCACCCGAAGCTACGGGAACGTGCCGGCGTCATCGGGCTCGAAGACTACAGCCTCGAGGCATTCCCGGTGGTGTTCTGGGACCTGTTCGGCGAGCAGGGTCACCGGGTGCGCGCCACCGTCTCCGAAATGGGCCCGTTGCTGCTGGCGCGCCTGCTTGGACTGAATGATACCCAGGAAGGCGTGCTGTACGCGGTGTTCAAGATGGCGGATGACCAGGGCATGCTGCTGCTTGACCTGAAGGATCTGCGTGCACTGCTGGTGTTTGCCGGCGAGAACAGCAAGCAGCTGCAACTGGAATACGGCAACATCACCGGCGCATCGATCGGCGCCATCCAGCGCCGGCTGCTCGTGCTTGAGCAAGAAGGCGCCGAGATGTTCCTGGGCGAGCCGGCGCTCGACCTGCTCGATTTCATGCGCAACGGCGCCAATGGCTACGGCAATATCAACATCCTCGCGGCCGACCGGCTGATGCAGTCACCGAAGCTGTATGCGACCTTCCTGCTGTGGCTGCTGTCCGAGCTGTTCGAGGAATTGCCCGAGATCGGCGATCCGGAACAGCCGCGGCTGGTGTTTTTCTTCGACGAGGCGCACCTGCTGTTCGATGATGCACCAAAGGCGCTGGTGGACAAGGTCGAGCAGGTGGTGCGCCTGATCCGCTCCAAGGGCGTGGGCGTGTATTTCGTCACGCAGAACCCGCTCGATGTCCCGGACGCCATCCTTGGCCAGCTCGGCAACCGCATACAGCATGCACTGCGCGCCTTCACACCGCGCGACCAGAAGGCGGTGCGTGCCGCGGCGGACACGTTCCGCCCCAACCCTGCCTTCAACGCGGCCGACGTCATCAAGGAACTCGGTGTCGGCGAGGCGCTGGTTTCCACGCTGGGTGGCAAGGGGACGCCGGGGATTGTGGAGCGCACGCTGATCCGCCCCCCGTCATCCCGGCTCGGACCGGCTACGGTGGCCGAACGCCAGGTGATCATTGCGCAAAGCCTGCTTGGCAAGCGCTACGACACGTCGGTCGATAGCCATTCGGCCTATGAAATGCTCAGGGAGCGCGCGGAAAAGGCCGCGGTGGTCGAGGACAAGGCGACGGCTGCAAAGACGGAAAAGGCCGCCAGGGGGCGTGGCAGCAACCGCCAGGGTGTCGTGGAGGCCATGGTGAAGAGCGTGGTGCGCTCCGTGGGCAGCTCGCTGGGCAGGAGCATCGCGCGCGGCATTCTGGGCTCTATTCTCAAGGGCTAGCCGGCATGTCTTCGCTGTGCGGGCACGCATCATGAGCGGGAGAATCCCGCGCACCGGGAGCCGTGTGCTGACCCTCATTGCGGTGCTTGGTCTGCTGGCCTGGCAGTACTACCACCAGTCAGGGAACGGCCCTGACGCCGTCACGGTCACACCTGCCGGTGACGATGTGGTGCAGTCCGCCTATGCCGCACGGCGTTCCGGGGTGTGGATGGAGACCGGCGGGCGTGTCACCCGCGTCCTGCCCGATGACAATGAGGGTTCGCGGCACCAGCGGTTCATCCTGGACGTCGGCGACGGACATACCGTCCTGGTGTCGCATAATATCGACCTGGCGGAGCGCATTCCTGTCAGCATCGGTGCTACCCTGTCACTGCGCGGGCGCTACGAATGGAATGAGCGCGGTGGTGTTATCCACTGGACGCATCATGATCCGCAGGGGCAGGAACAGGGCGGCTGGATCAGCCGCAGTGGCACGCTTTACCAATAGCCGGCAGTGTCATGTCTGCCCTGTGCACGGGCTGGCCAGCAGCGGCGCGGCTTGAGTGACAACTCTCTGGAGGATAGGCACATGAATCTGCCTGGAATGCTGCACGATGCCCGGGGTGCTCCGGCCCTGAAGCAGCTGCCCGTGGCTGTGATCGGCAAATTCGCGGGCGGCGATCCCGGCGGGTTGCTGGCCCGGTTTTTCGATGCCGGCAAGGATGGTTCCGTGCTCGATGACCTGATGGGCATGGCCGGGAAATTCCTGTTGCCGGCCAGGTAAAACAAGGCGGGAGGGATTATGGGTGCCGAACTGAATAAACACTATGAGCAGATCATCCGCGGTATTGGAGAGGATCCGGGTCGCGAGGGTTTGCTGGATACGCCCGTGCGTGCCGCCAGGGCGATGCAGTATCTCACGCGTGGTTACGGCCAGTCGCTCGAGGACGTGGTGAACAATGCCATTTTCGAGTCGGACAATGACCAGATGATCCTCGTAAAGGACATCGAGCTGTATTCACTGTGCGAGCATCACCTGCTGCCGTTCATCGGCAAGTGTCACGTGGCGTATATTCCGACCGGCAAGGTGATCGGCCTGTCGAAAATCGCGCGCATCGTGGACATGTATGCACGCCGCCTGCAGATACAGGAAAACCTGACCAAGCAGATTGCGGACAGCCTGATGCAGACGATTCAGCCGTCAGGCGTAGGCGTAATTATCGAGGCGCAGCACCTGTGCATGATGATGCGTGGTGTGGAAAAACAGAATTCCAGGATGACGACCTCCATGATGCTGGGGTCTTTCAGGCATCATGATCGTACACGCTCGGAATTCCTGCGCCTCGTGAAGGACTGAGTGGGCAGGGTGCGGGAACTATTGTGAAAAACAACATAGAGGAGAAGGCCATGAGTATCGCCAAGGTAACCGAAATCACGTGTTCATCCAAAAAATCATTCGAGGACGCTGTGAGCAGCGGCATCAAGCGTGCGGGCAAGACACTGAGCAACATCAGGGGGGCCTGGATCCAGGAACAGAGTGTGGTCGTCGATGGCGACAAGATCACCGAGTACCGGGTCAACATGAAGGTTTCGTTTATTCTCAAAGACTGAACGGAACTGCGGCCTCAGATGCGGTAGCTCCTGTCGACATCGTCGCGGGTCAGAATGCCGTAGACCCGGTTGATGCCGGGTACGGTAGTGCGGGTCACGTAAAGTGCGCCGACATTTCCGGATTTCAGAATATCCAGGGCCTCCAGCAGCGTGGACTGGAAATCAACCGGCTTGATTTCCAGACGCTCGGCCGGGATTTCCAGCAGGTCGATCTCCGTGCTGCCGGTATCCACCTGCAGGTGACGTGCAAGGTCGGCTGCCGGCATGGCGTTGAGTGGCTGGGTGTCATCGCGGATCAGGATCCATAGCGGTTCGCCGGACAGCAGTGCGATAACCTCCTCCCGCGCAACCCTGCGCGGCATCGTCACCAGCCGGCGTTCCATGACGCTTGCCACGCCGATGCGTCGCAGGGTCTGGGCGACCGGGCTGTCGCGGTAGTCCGCTTCACGCGCACCCAGCAGCACCAGGTACACAGACTCCTTGCCGAAGATCTCCCGGCTGACCAGGCCGGCGGTGATCAGGGCAAGCATGCCGGGCAGGATGATATGCGGGTTGGCGGTCAGCTCCAGCATGGCGGTCAGTGCCGCCAGCGGCGCCTGCAGGGTGGCGCCCATGAAGGTGCCCATGCCGATCAGCGCGAAGAACGCCGGGGCGGCGAGATCCCCCGGCAGCCAGTTGTCCGCCAACAGGCCCATGGCACCCCCGGCCGTCGCGCCCATGACGAGGGTGGGGCCGATAAGTCCGCCCGGCAGGCCGAGCCCGAGCCCGAGTGCCGTGGCAACCAGTTTGGCCAGTGCCACGCTGACCAGGAGCCCCAGCCCGAGCTGTCCGAGCAGGGCCTGGTTAACCGTGTCGTAGCCGATGCCCATCACCTCGGGTATGACGGTTGCAATGACGCCAACCAGCAGGCCGGCCAGGGTACAGCGCACCCAGACCGGCCAGCCGGGCACGAGCCGGGTGCTGCTTTGCTGCAGCAGGTGAATGAACAGCGCGGACAGGCAGCCCAGCACCGCACCGGCCAGCAGGATATAGGGTAATTCCAGCAGGGAGCCGAGTTGCATCTCGGGTATGGAAAATACCGGCGCATTGCCGAACACCGCCTGGGTCAGCGTTGTCGCGATCACGGCGGAGAGGATGACCGGTGCAAAGCTGACCAGTGAATATTCCATGATGACGACTTCCATGGCAAAGATGACGCCGGCCAGCGGCGTATTGAAGGAGGCCGCAATTGCCGCGGCGACGCCGCAGGCAACCAGGGTACGGCTGCTGTTGTTCGGGAGACGCAGCCACTGGCCGAGCAGGCTGCCGCTGGCCGCGCCAAGATGGATGCTCGGACCCTCGCGGCCGACGGAATGTCCGCTCACGATGGACAAAGCGGCGCCTGCGAACTGGGCAAGCGCATTACGCAGCGGGAGCCTGCCCTCGAAACGGGCCAGTCGTTCCATGACATGCAAGACCCCGACCTGGCGGGTGTCGCTGTTCAGGTATTGCCAGATGAGCCCGATGAGCAGCCCGCCGCCAGCCGGCAGCAGCAACCTGGCCGGCGTCGACAACAGCTCGTAGTTCTCGGCGGTTCCGCCGGGCAGGAACTGGACCTGCGCGGTCTCCACCAGCAGCCGGAAGCAGATCACTACGGCGCCCGACAGCAGGCCGACAGGGACCGCGAGCATGGCCAGCTGCGGCAGGGCATCGATGCCGGCGAGGTGCAGCCCGAGATCATCCAGCCATTGTTGCCAGCGTTGCCGCAGCACGGCACCCTCTCCGTTGGTAGGTTGCTGCAGCGGGTTTTCGCGCCGCTGCTGTCCGCAGCCCCGTGCATGAATGCCGGCTATTGTAGAATGATTGCCCTGTGGATGGTGTACTATCTCGGCGTTTTACATGGCAGGCGATACAGGTGACTGAACAATGATCAAGACAGGCGTGGTTGGCGGCACCGGGTATACCGGGGTGGAACTGCTCAGGCTGCTGGTCGGCCATCCTGACGTGGAACTCACCGTAATCACGTCCCGCTCCGAGGCAGGACGTCCGGTTGCGGACCTGTTTCCGAATCTCAGGGGGCATACCGGGCTGGCCTTTTCGGCGCCTGATGCGGGCGGACTGGAGGCCTGTGACCTGGTATTTTTTGCCACCCCGAACGGTACGGCGATGACCATGGTGCCCGGATTGCTCGAGGCCGGTGTGCGTGTCATCGACCTCGCCGCCGATTTTCGCCTGCACAGCAAGGAAGACTGGGAACAATGGTACGGAATGCCGCACAGCTGTCCGGACTTGCTCGAACAGGCGGTGTACGGGCTGACCGAGGTCAATCGGGCGTCCATTGCCCGGGCGCGCCTGGTTGCAAACCCGGGTTGCTATCCGACGGCGGTCCAGCTGGGTTTCCTGCCGCTGCTGGAGGAAGGCCTGGTGGATACGGCGCATCTGGTTGCGGACGCCAAGTCGGGTGTCAGCGGGGCCGGCCGCAAGGCTGCCACCGGCAGCCTGCTCTGCGAGGCCAGCGAAAACTTCAAGGCCTATGCCGTCCCCGGACATCGCCATCTGCCGGAAATCCGTCAGGGGCTGGGACTCGCGGCCGGCCGGCCGGTGGGACTGACCTTCGTGCCACACCTGACGCCGATGATCCGCGGCATTCATGCGACGCTCTATGCGCGTGTGCATGATGCTGCACGGGACCTGCAGGCGCTCTACGAGGCACGTTATCGCGATGAATACTTCGTCGACGTATTGCCCGCCGGCGCGCATCCGGAAACACGCAGCGTGCGGGGCGCCAATCACTGCCGGATTGCCGTGCACCGTCCGCAGCAGGGCGATACCGTCGTGGTCCTCTCGGTCATCGATAATCTGGTAAAGGGCGCCGCCGGTCAGGCGATACAGAACATGAATGTGATGTTCGGACTGGCGGAACAGACCGGCCTGACAGATGTTGCCCTGCTGCCCTGAGATGTGCTTGCGAGGCCGCATTTGTGAACTGCATCCGGCAGCGCCGTCAGCCGGCAGCCATAATTGCACGGCAGATCGCCAAGCGGGGGCAGGGGCATGAAGCGCGCCATTGTGACACGTCTGGTAGCCGCCGCCGCGGTGGCGGCGCTGCTCTATGCCGGCTGGTGGCTCTACGACCTGGGCAAGGTGCATGGCGTCAGCGAGCTGCAGGCGCTGCGCTCGGAAAACACACTGCTGGAACGGCGCAATGACAAGCTCGATCGCACTGCCGAAAAATTGCGCGAGCGCGTCGCGATTCTCGAGCGCTCCAGCCAGATTGATCGACAGGCGGCGCAATCAGTAAAGTCCGACCTCGGTCAGCTTGAGGAGGAACTGCAGGCAGCCCGCGAGGAAGTGGAATTCTACCGCGGGATTGTCGCGCCGGGTGACGTGAATCCCGGTCTGCATATCCATCGCTTTACGCTGGAGAACGGTGCAGGAGACGGCGAGTATCATTACGACCTGGTGCTGACGCAGCTCAAGCGTAATGATCGGTATGTCAGCGGCGAGGTTGACTGGAAGATATCGGGAACGCTGGCCGGTGAACCGGGTATCCTGACCCTGGTGGATGTCACCCGGCCGGCAACACAGCAGCTCAAGTTCCGTTTCCGCTATTTTCAGGATCTCGCGGGAACCATCAACCTGCCGGAAGATTTCGAGGCCGACAAGGTGGTGCTGACGATCAGGCCAGAAGGCAAGGGCAAGAAGGAACCGGTGGTTCAGCAATTCGACTGGCCGCTGCCGGGCGCTTGAGCAGAGATGGCTACATGTTCGTTTTCCGTTGGAGTCACGCCGGCCCGCGGCCGACTGGTGCAACGGGCGGGTTAACACAGGAGAGGATATTATGTTTGGAGATAGCAAGAAACCGAAGACCGGCGGTGCCAAGGTTGACACCATCATCGGTCAGCAGACCCGCATCGAGGGTGATATCCATTTCACCGGCGGTTTACTTGTCGATGGCATGATCAAGGGCAACCTCATTGCCGAGGCGGGATCCGAGTCGGTGTTGACTGTCAGCGAACACGGCAAGATCGAGGGCGATGTACGCGTTCCCACCATCATCCTCAACGGTACGGTCACCGGTGACGTGCGCTCGGATGACCGTGTTGAACTTGCCGCCAGGGCGGAGGTCAATGGTGATGTGTACTACAACCTGATCGAAATGGCGATGGGGGCTGCGGTCAATGGCAGCCTGGTGCACCAGACCGACAAGAAGACCTCGGTGCTCAGTTTCGAGCGTGACACTACGGAAACGGGTGGTGGAACGGAGTAATACTTGACCAATTTACTCGGGAAATACATACTTGCGGATATAGTCTTAACCGCTTTTACGAGGCACGATTTCCATGAGTGAAGCAGCAAGCGCAATGAATGTCGAGATAAGCTTTTCCGATGCCGCAGCCGGCAAGGTGAAACGACTGATCAGCGAGGAAAACAATCCCAATCTCAAGTTGAGGATCTTCATCACCGGCGGCGGCTGCTCGGGCTTCCAGTACGGCTTTTCCTTTGACGAAAATGTCGGCGAAGGTGATATCACCATTGAAAACGATGGCGTGGCACTGGTCGTCGATCCCATGAGCTATCAATACCTTATCGGTGCGGAAGTGGATTACACCGAGGGTCTCGAGGGCGCACAGTTCGTGGTCAGAAATCCCAATGCGACCACGACCTGTGGTTGCGGCTCATCCTTTTCGGTCTGATCCCGGTATTGAACACTGGCAGGATGCGGGGGCTATGTGCCCCCGCATTGCTGTTCAGCCTGCACAAAAAGGTTCGGGACGGCCGGCAATCAGTGCCTGAACAGCTTGCCCAGCACTACGGCCCGGCGGGCGCCCGTGACTTCAGGGATATTGCCCGGTAATGCGCTCAGATGCTGTTGCGCCAGCCAGGCAAACGCCGCGGCTTCCACCCAGTCGGGATCCAGTCCGTAAGCACCGGTTGACGCTACGGCGACACCCGGCATGCAGGCGGCCAGCCTGTTCATCAGCTGACGGTTGTGTACGCCGCCACCGCACACCAGCACCTGCTGAACGGTTGCGGCGTAAGTGAGGATGTCCCGGGCAACGCTGCGTGCGGTCAGCTCGCACAAGGTTGCCTGCACGTCCCGTGCGGAACAGCTGCTGCTTTCCAGGTAGGCTGACAGCCACCCGGCATTGAAATACTCGCGCCCGGTACTCTTGGGTGGTGGTAGGCTGAAATAAGGATCCATCAGCAGTGCTTCCAGCAGGTCTGCATCGATGCGTCCGGCGGCTGCCCAGCGACCGCCGGTGTCCATGCGGGCTGCCAGGTGACGTGCTGCCCAGACGTCCATGAGTGTATTGCCCGGTCCCGTGTCAAATCCGCTGACGGCCGTTTGTGCCACCGCGCCGGGCAGGACGGTGATATTGGCGATACCGCCGATATTCAGCACCACGCGCGTTGCCCCGGCATCCGTGAAAACCGCCCTGTGGAAGGCAGGCACAAGGGGGGCGCCCTGGCCACCGGCCTCGATGTCCGCGGTGCGAAAATCGGCAACGACATCGATGCCCGTCAGGTGGCTGATGGTCCGGGGGCTGCCGATCTGCAGGGAGTAGGGGGAGGGCGCGTTCGGCTCGTGGCGTATGGTCTGGCCGTGGCTGCCGATGGCAATGATGTCGCCGGCTGCGACACCGGCCTGTGTCATCAAACCGTTGGTTGCGCTTGCAAAGGCCTCGCCGACGGCGCTATCCAGCGCTGCCAGGTCTGCTGCCAGCGGGTTTTCCAGGCGGATGGCGACGTCCAGCTGCTGCTGCAGTTCAGGTGAATAAGCGCCGCCGAATGTCGCGATGATTCGCGGGTGAGTCGTCGAGCAGTCGACCAGTGCCGCATCGACGCCATCCATGCTGGTGCCGGAGATAAGGCCAATAAACAGCTCTGCCATGGCGGCTTTTGTGAAGGTATTTCGTGCCGGGTTGCTGTGGTTACTTGTTGCTGGCCAGCTGTACGTCTCGCACCAGGTCGAGTTGTGCCATCAGGGCCTCGGCCTTGTGGTTGAAGTCATCGCGGTACTTGTCAGCCAGCGGGTCGGCGCCCGGCAGCTTTACGCGCAGCGGGTCACGGTGTACGCCATTGATCCTGAACTCGTAATGCAGGTGCGGGCCGGTGGCGAGTCCCGAGCTGCCCACGTAACCGATAATCTGGCCCTGCTTGACGCGGTTGCCGGTGCTCAGGCCGCTGCGATATTTCGACAGGTGGGCATACAGTGTGCTGTACTTGCTGCCATGCTGGACAATGATGGTGTTACCGTAGCCGCCTTTCCTGCCGCGATGAATGATCTTGCCATCGCTGGTAGCCTTGACCGGTGTCCCCGTAGCGGCAGCGTAATCGACACCCTTGTGTGCCCGGATGGTGTTCAGCACCGGGTGCTTGCGGCCCAGACTGAAACCTGAGCTGATGCGGCTGAATTCCACCGGTGTGCGCAGGAAGGCCTTGCGCATGCTCTTGCCATCCAGCGAATAGTAGTCGGTTTTGCCGCCGGCATCGGTGTAGCGGACAGCCTGGTAGCGTTTGCCACGGTTGACGAACTCTGCAGCCAGGATGGCCCCATTGCCGATATTCTCGCCGTCCACATACATTTCCTGGTAGAGGACGGTGAACCTGTCACCCTTGCGCATATCGAGTGCAAAGTCGATGTCCCAGCCAAAAATGCCGGCCAGCTGCATGGTCAGGTTGTCGGGCAATCCCGCCTTGCCGGCGGCAAGGAACAGCGAACTGTCGATGACGCCGCTGGCGTTCTTGCTGCGAAACTCGGGGGTGCGGGTAACCGTGCTGACATCGAACCCGTCGTCGTTGCGCGCGATCTCAAGCGTACTCAACTCGTCGATCGGATAACTCAGTCGCACCAGGCCCTGTTCTGCGCTGGTCATGATACGCAGTGTCTGGCCCGGATAGATCTTCTTCAGGTGCTCGGTCGGGCCACCCTGCTGCAGCAGGGAATGCAGCTGACCTGGCGGGATGTCGAAGCGCGAGAATATGGCGGCGATGCTGTCCCCGGACTTGACGGTGACCTCCTGCCAGAGAGCAAGCGGCTCCTCTGTTACCGGAGTGGATTCGGCCGCGGGCAGCGGCAGGCTGTAAGCAGTTTCCTGCGGCGTGTATTCGCCCGGCGAGGCCTGCATCAGCGACGCGCTGAGCGGCGCTTCGGTTTTCGGGTTGGTCGTGTCCTGCTGCGGGAGTGTAAGGATGGTGTTGCGAGTTGCCTGCGAGGTATTCGGGCTGAGGTAGAGCAGTGCAAGCGTGGCTGCGATGGCGCTACTGACGAAAAACAGGAACAGCGGCCTGGTGAATACCGCCCTGCTTCCTGATGCCTTGCCCAGCGACTTGATGTCGCGATTTATAAGGTACTGGGTATTCACGATAAGCCCTTGTAAAGGTTTGGCATAAGTTAAACCTAGACGGGTGGCCGGTCAACTGATTCTTTAATGAGTATCGCCACTTCTGCGGTTGACTTGAATGCCGGTGGCGACAAACTTCCGGCTTTCCAGTCCGGGTCGGTATGTTAACCTTTGCTGATAAAGCAACTCCGGGAGAAGGCTGCACATGACAATGTCCGATGAACTTGCGCAGATACGCCGAGGTGTCCATGAGTTACTGGTCGAGGCCGAGCTTGAGGAGCGACTGGCGACCGGTGCGCCGTTACGGGTAAAAGCCGGGTTTGATCCGACCGCGCCCGACCTGCACCTGGGGCACACGGTGCTGATCAACAAGCTTCGGCAGTTCCAGGACCTCGGGCACGAGGTGTTGTTCCTGATCGGTGATTTCACCGGCATGATCGGCGACCCCACCGGCAAGAACGTGACACGCAAGCCATTGACCCGTGAAGATGTACTTGCCAATGCGGCCACCTATGAACACCAGATCTACAAGATTCTCGATCCCGGAAAGACCACTGTCATGTTCAATTCGCAGTGGATGGGTGCAATGAGTGCGGCTGATCTCATCCAGATCGCGGCGAAATATACCGTGGCGCGTATGCTCGAAAGGGACGACTTCAACAAGCGTTATGCAGGCAACCAGCCGATCGCGATCCATGAATTCCTTTATCCGCTGATCCAGGGCTATGATTCCGTTGCTATGAAAGCGGATGTCGAGCTGGGGGGCACCGACCAGAAATTCAATTTGCTGGTCGGGCGTGAATTGCAGAAACACTATGGGCAAAAACCCCAGACAATATTGACCATGCCGATTCTCGAAGGGCTGGATGGCGTGCAAAAGATGTCAAAATCGCTTAACAATTACATCGGCATCAACGAGCCGCCGGATGAAATGTTCGGCAAGCTGATGTCGATTTCGGATG
>Ga0307423_1000930_pt1 | contig 18674 bp, 21 predicted proteins | sample SalMarWE160310MG_FD_202154 | JGI IMG/M metagenome (GOLD analysis project Ga0307423, IMG submission 202154) | Salt marsh sediment microbial communities from the Plum Island Ecosystem LTER, Massachusetts, United States - WE1603-10 | ecosystem: Environmental > Aquatic > Marine > Intertidal zone >...
TGAGTAATACACATCTCCGCAGGCAATGCAGTTTGAACTAGTCCAAGCATAGTGAACATAGTATCGAATAAAAAGAGGACAAGCAATAGATTCCAGAACAGAGCCACTTGCGTATTTCCCATAAATGGAAACCAGCAAATAACGAACGTTAGCGCATAGAAAAGAGAACCAAAGCGTAGGACTGGTATTCGTCTACCCATCTCAGTATTGATTCTCTCTTGGAGAATGCCAAAGAGGGGGTCATTGAGGGCATTCCAGAAAGCGAATATTAACCATGCGAGAGAAATCCATTCTTCACTTAGACCAAGCTTGATGTTATAATAGAAAGTGATTGCTGATCCTAGAGCAATCATTTGAAGGAGATTCATTGAAGCTTGGGAAAATCCGAATGCTAGTTTTGATTTGGTGGGCAAGCGCTCATCGAAGTTCTCAACGAGTTCCTCTGTTGTGCTGTCTTTGGTATTTGTCATCTACACCTTCTCCAATTGGTCATAGTGATTAAAGAAACTTCATACAGCCACAATTATCTGACATAAAAGTGAACTGAATCTATTGAATTTTAGAGGTAAGACTACTTAGTCAGACATGTTACTGATATCAAATGCAAATCCCGTTACAACACCTACAGGTATTAGTAACAACATACCAAGCGTCATTGAGGTTACAAGTGAAGTGGTATTTTCTATGGTGAATGGTGCACCAAAGATTTGCATGCCAACTGCTAGTATGAATATTACCACGAATAGAATAAACGTCAATGGCCATCACTTGGATGTTTGATTTGGCAGGTGATTCTTCCACCAATTCAGTGGCTGATTGATTCTTGTTGCTGTAGCGCTTGCTGTGAGGGACACGAAGATTGGAGCAAATCCTCCGCCTACTAGAAATAATGTGAGTGTAAACACAAGGAAGAGTGTTGCACCGTACTTTCGCTCAATGTAGAATAGCGACCATAGTATGACGACGATTCCAAAGAAAATCGCAAGGATTCCTGTGATTAGGTAATTCGGGATGAATGTTAATGCCCGTTCACTTGCTCCCGGCCAGAAGGTTTGGCCTGGCCCAATTGCATTGATCATGATACCTTCTGTCGGTATATTGCCTTGAAGTGCTTCAAAGATACCATGCTCAATACCTGCAAATCCTACCAACAATCCATACACTGTCACGACCCAACGTGTTGCGCTAAAATCCCTATAATTCATCGAATTACTCATCTCCTAAATTCAATAATCATCTCAATAAACGGTCTTTTATTTCTCATGTATAAAATTAATCAGGCTTCACCCCGTATAATTCATAAGATGAGTTGATTTTACATGTATATGAACTGGGCAATCTGAGCATCTTCCAAATCGATACCTAGTTTCATGTTGTTACATTTTACGACCCGTGAATATGAGATAGCCTAAATGCTCAAATCCTTCGTCGTCCTTCATAATTGCTGTCTTCCTTAACCGCATCAACTTCATCATTCGTTTTCTTACAGTGCCATTAATCAACATGTGATAGAACATCTTCATTGTAGCTTTGATTGTACCTGAACGTTTCCTTTTATTTATCAGAACTTCATCGTAATTCTCTTCAACTTCAATACTATCAAGTCCTGACCTTTCAAAGATAGTTCTCCATTTCTGAATATCCAAGATTGATACGTCGTATTCGAGGAGCGTCTTCATAGAAGTGCTAAAGGATTCTACGACTTCTTTATTTGCACCACTCTTCGCAAAGAGATCTAATGTGCCAATAGCACCTCCTGGCTTTGCGACCCTCTTGAATTCTTGTATTAATTCTTCCTTCATAGGGATGAGTGCTACTAGTGCAACTCCGAATACAACATCAAACGAATTATCGTCAAATGGAAGTTGTGTTGCATTTGCTACCTGAAAACGAACATTGGTCAATCCCATTCTCTTAGACCTATCCTGAGCTTTTGAGATTAGGACCTCAGAGATATCAATCCCTATCACCTGGCAACCATAATCTCTTGCAATCATACAACTCGTAAACCCAGATGCGCATCCAATCTCAAGCACACGGAAATTCTCATCTTTTAGTATTCCTAAGCGTTCAATCAACCTGCGAGTCCCATCAAGTCCTCCGATATACGGAGAATCAAATGCTTCAATATACCCTAGGAAGTCATAGAGCCCAAGCTCAGCAATTTCTTGTCTACTCAATTTTCTAGTCATTCTATTACCTTCGTAATTCGAGTTCGACTCGAATTCTATACCATGGTATTCTTTTTTATAGTTTTCGAATCCGACTCGAATTCAAAGATTTATATGAGAAAGCGTGAAGATATCAATCAAGATGAGAAAATCAGAAGCCAAAGAACGGATCTTGCGAACCGCTGAAAAAGCAATTCGTAAGAAGGGATACACAAATCTTAATGTAAATGATATCGCCTATCTTTCAAAGGTCAGTATAGGGACTTTATACTACCACTTTCCTGATGGAAAGGCATCCATTCTAGCTGAATTGTTATCCCGGATGCAACAGAAAGCATTCGAGTCAAGCGGTTCACTATTGAAATCTGAAGAGTTACTGCATGGAAAATCATTTGATGAGGTCTTGGGCAAGCTCCTACGAGCTGTATTAGATTTACGACGAAACGACCGACACTTTCTTGCCGCTGTGCAAATAGAAATGCTTGCGGATATTGACAAGTATGAACATGTAGTAGAATCACTCGAGTCTCTTGAATCAATGAATCAGGGTTGGAAAATGTTTGTGGAATTCATTGGTAATTTGTCCAAGATGTTCCCCAGCGACTCGATTAACATCAAGGGATATGAGATAATGATTGAGCGAACGATTGGGACTTTGATGACCTATCAACTAATGTTTCCAGGGTATTTTGGTGCTGATAATGAATTTGTTGCGAGTCTTATAGGAATCCTGCGTGCAATTGTCAGTAAGTAATTACTTAGATATCTTCTATTAGTAAATGCGTTGTTGTTAGAGACCCATGGAAGAATCAGTATATTCTCTTAGATGCAAGTAAAGGTACATTTGAAGTGAATGAAGACAGACAGGTAGCAGGTCTAAAAAAAGATGAAACTCTAAACGCAGAAAAAAAAAAATACATCCATTGGTCCATTTGCACAATCTTAAATTTCATCACAAACTAAGAATAAGAATGTCAATCTTGCAGCCTGATGGTTATTTTGCTACTCCCACATCCGGTCAAGGGGATCCGGTTCTTGTACTACACGCATGGTGGGGTCTGAATGCTACTATAAGGGGAATTTGTGATAGGTTGGCACAAGATGGTTTCATAGCTTTCGCTCCCGACCTCTATCACGGTAAAATTGCTAATACTATTCCTGAAGCGGAGGTGCTAGGTTCCGCCCTCGACGAAAATTACTTGCAAGCAAAAGCTGAGATAGCTGAATCAGTAAAATTTCTCACCGAAAAAGCGGAAGTTATGGGTAGCCATGTATCTGTGGTCAGTTTCTCGTTAGGGGCATATTATGCTCTGGATCTTGCAGCATCTGATCCTGATCACATACGTTCTGTGGTCTTGTTCTATGGTTCTGGACCTGTTGACCATAGCACCTCAAAGGCACGTTATCTAGGCCACTTTGCTGAAAATGATCCCTATGAGTCAAGGGAAAATGTTGAGGAGCTGGAAAAGGCATTGAAAAAAGCTGGTCGTCCAGTGACCCTATATACTTACGAGGGTACCGGACACTGGTTCTTTGAACCAGACCGTGAGGATGCCTATGATGGGGCGGCAGCACATCTAGCCTGGGAACGGACCTTGGAGTTTCTAAGAACAACTAGCGAGGATAGGTTGTCAAATTAGAGGATATGACCGAGAGTTCTGAGAATTGGCCTGGAATTTTTTAAGCTACCAACACATACCTGACATATGAATAATTCCGAGTGACAGCAATGAAGGCAATCTTTGCAGATTTCTCTAATAGGAATAAAACTGATGGAGGAACTGAAAGAGTTCATGTAGAAAGAAGAAATGGAACGAATCTTTACTGAATTGATATTCTTCCATAACCTACCAAATCTATTCTCACACTTGCCCACTAATGGATTTTTATAGAACTATTTATAAGAAAATATTTTACGATTTAGTCTGTACTAAATCGTACCGTTCAGTTAAAACTAAATGGTGAGAATGATACATGAAGTCTGAAATCTCTACTATGGATGATGTTAGGAAAACGCTTTACACATATTGGCACGAGCTAGATTTCTTTACCAAAAAGGCTTCCACAAATATCGGACAAGTACGTCAGTCAGAAGTAAAATGGTTTATCGTCAAATTCATTCGTGACGGAATTGAAGACGAATTTGGCAATGAACACAAACTCTCTCGCAGACATGCATTTTCTGCTAAAGAACTGCATGAAGCCTACATCAATAGCTCTGCAGGTGAGAGATGTTCTCTTTCCAACTTTCATTTTCATCTTAAGAGCTTAGTAGAACATGGATATCTAAAGGAAGTTGCTACAATCCTAGAAGGTCGACATAATGTAACATATTATGGACGAACTTCAATTGCATTTCTTGATCAGTATGATGCACCTCTTCAATCAAAAATCGATCGCGATTTCTTTGATCCTTTGAAGAGAGTGATACAAGACATGAATCCAGACTTGGATGTCGATTATATCAATCAGCTTGTGGACGATAATCTATCATCTATACGTGATTTCTATAGTAGACTTATTTCATGGATTGAGGTAAAATACCCCCATCTCTACAAATCAAAGATTGATTTAGATATGCTCATGACTATTTTCGGACATTATTCTTTATTCCACAAAGACCTCTATAAGAGTTCAAAGGAAATTGCATCTCTAATTGATCTAGATAAAATCACGAGTTATGAACAATACGAATTAAGTTAGGAGGAATTGAAGAATGAAAGCAGCAATTATCAGAAAATTCGGACCACCAAATGTGCTAGTCTTAGAAGAAATAGAGAAACCAAGGATTCAGGACAATCAAGTGTTGATAAAAGTTCACGCTACTTCTGTAAACGCAATGGATTATAGAATAAGGAGCGCAAACGCACCAATTTGGCCCTTTGGAAGACTAATGATGGGTTTAAGACCATCAGAAGAGGAAATCTTGGGTAACGAAGTGGCAGGAGAAATAGTTGAGGTTGGTCGTGATGTTACCAAGTTCAAGAAAGGAGATAAGATATTCGGATGCGTTAATAGATCGTATGCAGAATATGTCGTCTGCACAGAAAATGCAACGATAACAACAATGCCGCCAGATATGAGTTATGAAGAAGGAGCGTCCATTGGATTTGGAGGAATAACATCATTAGACTTCCTCAAAACACGAGCGAATATTCAGAAAGGACAACGGGTCCTCATAAATGGGGCATCTGGAGGGGTTGGTGTATATGCTGTACAATTAGCGAAGTATTTTGAAGCTGATGTCACAGGAGTTTGCAGCACAAAGAACATTGAATTGGTAAAATCATTAGGCGCAGATAGAGTAATTGATTATACCAAGGTCGATTTTACAAAAGAAGAAGATGTATACGACATAATATTTGACACCGTGGGGAAGAGTTCTTTCTCAAAATGCAAGAAGCTACTTCGAAAAGATGGTATCTATCTATCAACTGTACCCTCATATCGACTCCTTATGCAAATGCTTTGGACTTCAAAGATTGGAAAAAAGAAGGCGATATTTGCAATAGCAAGTGGTCTGGAGAATTTACATTTTCTCAAAGAACTTATAGAGTCAAATGAATTACGGATCGTCATTGATAGGACCTATCCCTTAGAACAGATTGCAGAAGCTCATGCTTATGCGGATGAAGGACACAAAGTGGGTAGTGTTGCGATTTCGGTGTGCCAAGAGGAAGTGATTCAATGAGTGATTCATCTAAGAATACATGCGGCGCAAGGGAGCTAATGAATGGCATGAAGGCAAGTTGTTCGCAAGCAATCTTCGCTACGTTTGGTCCCTACATGGGAGAAAAAGGAGTTGACGTAGAAACCTGTATGAAGATCGCATCAGCTTTCAGTGGGGGAATAAATCTCACCGGTAATGTATGTGGGGCTTTGACCGGTGCTCTAATGGCAATTGGCTTAGAATTTGGCGATGGAAACCCAATGAATCCAAAAGTAACTGAAATCTCTACTCGATTACTTGAGGAATTCAAGGCAATAAATGGATCAATCCTATGCCAAGACCTGATTCAATATGATGGTACAGGCACACAGGTGGATATGATGAAAGCATTCCAGAGCGGGGCATTCGACAAGTGTTTGAAATATGTTGGAGACGTATCGAAATTACTAACAACCTATATTGAATGACGTCTTAAAAAAATAGAAGGGACGAATCCCTTAGAGCAATTACTCTAGCGATGATCCTTCGCTTATTTCCTTGGCACATAGGATTCTTGCAAGAGCTAAGTAATATTGCACTCACAATACAAATAGGTGCCATATTTGCCGACATCCTTAAAACAAAAAAGACTACCCAAGACATAATCGAGCCGGTCTGGCGGAGTAGCTACGCAACAGCCTGCAGAGCTGTACCACTTGGGTGCAAATCCCAAGGCCGGCTCCATTTCTTTTTTATTTAGTATCTATGAGTGATTTTCTACTCTATTATTTAGAATAGATTGTTGGATGAATATTCTACTCGCATCTCCATTATGCAAGTAAGTAAATTCTAAAAAGGGAAGACATCTAGAGAACACAGCGATGATGAGATGAGTCAAGTACGACTGCAACATGGAAGAGGTAGCTTCTCTGCATTTACAATCATTGCATTTGCAATCATTAGCATCTTTTTCCTGCAAGCTGTTGGAATAGCTTTTGTGCAACTTGGCATCCCAATATGGCTTGCAATTCTAATTATTCCTGGATCACTCTTGGGAAGCATGGTGAACATACCATTGTATAAAATTGAGTCGGACTCTGCTCCTTGTACAGAAGACTCACATGTACAATACTTGGGTGTTAGCTATCAAGTCTTTCAACCTGAATGTCCAGGCGAGACTCAAATAAGCATTAATCTTGGTGGTGCCATCATTCCCATTCTTGTGAGTGGTTACCTCATTCTCCTGAATTTTACTGCAGCGATTCAATTTATTGTTGCTATAACAATTGTCGCTGTTATTGTCCATAAAGTTGCCCGAATAGAACCAAATGTCGGTATACTCACTCCGGGATTTCTCCCAGCTATAGTTGCTGTGTTCATAACAATAGCAATCCTAGCCATCGCTCCTGGCTCCTTTAATGGGTATGCAATCGCTTATGTTTGTGGTACACTTGGAACATTGATTGGTGCAGATATAATGAACCTCGGCAAGCTATCACAATTACGGACAGGGCAAGCTTCTATTGGTGGAGCAGGAACATGGGATGGTGTTTTTCTGACAGGGATATTAGCAGTCTTCTTGCTGTAGAATATCCAAGATACTCATACAAATGCATCTGACAACCAAGTACATTATCAGTTGAGTCCACCGACGATGTTAAATCTCTGTCTTTTCCATGTATTCATCGGTGTGTGGTAAATTCTTGGTTGAAATCATTGGTCTCTGGATATTCTATGTTATTGGTTACGCAATCGCCTATCCTCTACGGAATTGGGCTCAGAAGACAAGAGGAGAACCTTTTGAAGATCCTGAATTATTAGCTCAGAAGAAAGCGATGATTCCTGCGATGACATGGATCTTGGGAGGATTCGTGATTAGTCTTTTTGTTCCAATTAATTTCGGGTTCCTTTTCTTGATAGGTCTATTATTAGCTGTAATCGGAGTAATCATTGTTGGTTATGTATTCTATTCTTTTGCACATAACCCAGGACTTGCTATCAGGGGAATATATCGTTATTCAAGAAATCCAAATTACATTGGTTGGACAATCTTTTTCCTTGGTCTGACCTTAATTGGCTGGTCCGAATCAATCTGGAGTATTATTTTCCTTGCGTATTTGGTTTACACAATTTGTTATTTCTACTGGGTCGTACTACAAGAGGAAGAATTCCTAACTAACAAGTATGGCGATTCTTATAGAGAATATGTAGAAAAAACCCCAAGATATTTTGGTAAGGTAAAAGATGAGCAATCCTAAAGTAATCACGTTGTGAAGAAACTATGAATCTTTGGATATTTTACTTGGGCGGCTATATTATCGCATACGCGATACAGACATGGGCAAACAGGAAACGTGGAGCGCCTTTTGATGATCCTGAGTTCCTGTATAGCGATAAGAAGATCATCGCTGGTGCTTTTCTATGGATTATTGGAGGATTTCTCGCCAGTCTCTTTGTTCCAGTAACCTTCGAGATATTCTTCTATGTTGGCTTAATTATCTCCATAATTGGAATGACCATTGGTATATCTGCATTGTACTCGTTTGCCAACAATGCGGGATTGACAACAACGAGAATACATCGATATTCACGAAATCCAATCTACTTGGGTTGGGCAATCTTTTTCCTCGGCTTGACTATGATTGGGTGGTCTGAATCTATCTGGAGTATTGTCTTTCTTCTTTACCTTATCATCACGATACCGTATCTTCATTGGACTGTATTACTTGAAGAGAAGTTCTTAGCAGGAAAGTATGGCGAACCCTACCTGCAATACTTGAGGGAAACTCCAAGATATTTGGGTATACCTAAAAAACAACAGGAATATTGATGCACAAACCTTAGATTCAAGCTCCGCTGTGCACCTATGTTATCGATTATAACAAATGATGCTATATTTGTATTTAGAAAGATGTCACACAGGATGCCAGTTCTCTTTGTAGGTCACGGTTCTCCCATGAATACAATAGAGGACAATGAGTTTACGGAAGGATGGAGAAACATCGCAACTACGATTCAAAAACCAGAAGCTATTCTATGCATATCTGCACACTGGTATACTCCGTCAACGATGATTACTACCATGGAAAATCCCAGAACAATCCACGATTTCTATGGATTTCCGTCTGAGCTATACCAGCAGCAATATCCTGCACCTGGAGCACCACATCTCGCAGAGAGAATCTCCACAGCTATCAATGAATACTCAGTAAGCCTTGACGAATCTTGGGGTCTAGACCACGGAACTTGGTCGGTACTGAAGAAGATGTATCCCGCCGCTAATGTGCCAACTATCCAACTTAGTATTGATTACTCAAAACCACTCGTGTATCATTATATGCTCGGACGAAGTCTTGAATTTCTACGCGACGAAGGAGTGCTCATCATTGGCAGCGGAAATTTGGTGCATAATCTTGGGGCTATCATGTGGAATTCACCAAACGCAGTTCAGGATTGGGCAAGAGAATTTGAAGAAACTATAGTAGAATCGCTTCAGCCAATCAATAACGAAGTTCTTACTAACTTTGAAGGAATTCGTGACACGGCTAAAAAATCACATCCCACTCCTGACCATTACATTCCGCTTCTATATGCAATAGGTGCAGCTGGTGATACAGGAAAGCTAGAGATATTCAACCAGAAAATAATCTACGGCTCCCTATCAATGACATCATTCAAGTTTGAATAATAAGAGTTATAGAGTTTGGAAGGAATCGGATGTTCTCAGATGACTGAAATGAAATTCATGTTAGGTGGTCTTGGTAACTGGTACAATGATTATGGACACATAGAGAAGGTGATACTCGAGGCGGATAAGCTTGGCTTTGAAGGAGCTCTGATGCCTGATCATTACATGTGGGGCCAGATGGCGCGTGGACCGATGTCACGTCCTGATGCATACGTAACGATGGAAACATGGATTACATTATCATACCTAGCTGGAAAAACTGAACAGATTCATCTTGGTACTTTGGTTACACCTGTACCATTCAGGCCTCCTGGTATGTTAGCAAAAATGATTTCGACACTTGATGTTCTGTCAAATGGTCGCGTCATAGTCGGGATAGGTGCTGGATGGTCTCAGGTTGAATTCGAAGGATATAGCGCATGGAACAAATCCAAAATACGAGTGGATAAGACCCATGAGGGTCTCCAGCTAATGATGGAGCTATGGACAAAGGACAAGGTAGACTTTGATGGAAAATTCTACAAGGCGAAAGGTGCAGTTCTAGAACCTAAACCTTTACAGAAACCCTATCCACAGCTACTTTTTGGAAGCAGAGGCGACAGAATGCTAGCTCTCTCAGGGACATATGGTGATATCATTTACCTCCCACCTTTTGGAGAGTATAATCTTACTGAAGCAAGGAATAAGGTGATTCGAGCTGCTGAGAAAGCAAATAGAGCTAATAAGATTAGTTTCATGACTGGTGGAATGAGGGGTGTACCAATCACCGATATGAACGAATACATCAAGCTTGTTGAATCTGCTAAGGAGGCAGGTGATCGCTACTATATGATTTCAGTACCTCGAGATGAAATAGGAATAAACACACTCCGCGAATTTGCTAAAGAAATCATGCCCTCATTCAAGTAAGTAATCTCATAAGATTTTTATCAAAGGCATGTTAGTTCTAATAGCCCTTTGATTACAGGGCAAGGTGGATAGAAAATGGAGATTTCAAAATTTCTGAAGATGTCTTTCATGATCGATGGTCTTGTTGCCATTGTGTACGGATTGGTGATGCTCTTAATTCCAGATATGCATGCAGCTGCATTTGTCTTTCCGTATGAGGAATTCGCTGACCGATATATCGGTGCATTGTTCCTAGCGTTTGGCGTTGGTAACTTACTTGCATATCGAGCATCGTCTTGGGAGAATGTTGAGTTCGTTGTAATAATGAATATCGTATTCTTGGTAATTGGAGGCATCGTGATAGTCTACTCAATTGCAGTTGCTGTATTACCTGTCGTAGGCTTCATGCAGGTAGGATTATCATGCTTCTTACTGATTCTATTCTTATATGGATACTATGAGGCAAAGATGAAGTAAACACATAACGAATCAGTAAAAGGATATGAACTATATCTGAATATTTTACAACTTATCCGGAGTGAGGTTTGAAAGAGTGGCGCACTCTCTAGCTAAAGTTAGTACATTTTCTTACTAGCCTTCATGCTAGTAATAATCTCCGGAGTATGGTTGGTTATCTCTCCTGAGTCGTAGATCACATTGACTGGTCTACTGAAACAGCAGCGAGTCGCGCACTAGATGCCACATCAATAGTCTTAGCAATAGGTGGTCTTTTTGCATATCGTGCTACATTATGGGATAAAGTTGAGATCTATGTCATGATGCAACTATTCTGGAATCTCTTTGGCTTCATGGTGATGCTGTGGGAGTATGAAACAATGACATTACGAATGGCAACTTGGTTGATTGGTGGGCTTATTGGTTTATTCTTAGTGCTTTCCCTCTATGTTTACATAATCGAAAATCACAGATTAGGATATACTCTGCTAAAGGATTCAGGTACAGAAAACATTTTGCATTAGTTTCTTCTTTTTTTTAGGATTAATTTCTAGAATATTCTTACTCCAGATTTTTGTAGTTTAAACTCAATTTCCTTGAATCGCTTACGAGCTTCTATTGCTTCATCCTGAATCCCCATCTTCTCAAGACTTTCAACTAGCATCTTCCATGCCATGTATGATTCAGGTTCCATCTCCACAGCTTTCCTGTAAAGTTCAAGCCCCTCTTTCTTCTTACCTTTTCGAAAAGCTAGTTGTCCTAAGTACATGAGCAGCGCATGATCTTCTGGATTAAGTTCCCGCATCGTGAGATATGTATCTTCGAGTTCTTGAGGTCGTCCAAGTTCCATCAATATCTTTGCTTTTCTTTTATAAATTTCATAATCTCTAGGAAACATCACAAGCACTTGCTGAAGGGTTTCCAATGCTTTTTCCCAAGACTTAAGATCACTGTGAGCTCCAGCCAATGCAATAAGTGTTCCACGATCATTTGTTTTTGTTGCTAAACTATGTTCCAAAGCCTCGATGGCTTTCTTGGGCTGTCTATTCAGAATGTATGCATTACCTAATCTTGACCAATACACATTGTAACTCGGATCGATTTTCAAACATTTTTTGAGGTACCTGATTGCTGTCTTGAATTTCCTCTTCAAGAGAAACACAATCCCGAGGTCTCCCAAAGCGCGAGGATGCTCCTTATCGAGTTGAAGACATTTCTTGAATATTAATTCTGCTTTGTTTATTTGATTTAATGAGAGATAAATAGTTCCAAGTTTATACCATCTTTCAACATCCTTAGGATTATCTTTAAGCTCCAGTGCAAGCTTGTCTGCATCATCCTCAGTGTAAGTCACGTTAAACAATTCTCTCCTTTACTCTGGATTCGTCACATCTCGTAATTTGTATTAAGTCTGATGCATGAATCTTGAATCACAACCTATTTGTACTACGTAACCGCAATGTCATGAGAATCAATGTATCTCTACTCACGTTGATCACGCTATTCTCGAAAGGATTAGACATACTCTATAGTCGTACTAAAATACCTGGGCTTTGAAAGAATTTTAAATATCTACCTAAGGTCGTTAAATGAATTTTTGAAATCTGATGAAATGTAGAGGTTTCTGTCTCAGATTAGAATTCATCAGAATCTTCAGGATCAATTAGTGATTTGTACTTGGAGTCAAACTTACCAATGACTCCGAGTGATATAATATAGCTCAAGACAAATACATCTAATGAGTGAGATAGTTGTAGATACTCTGATTTTCCTTCACTAATGAAACGATTTTTCTCTTCTTTGATTTTTGCTAAGTCTACTCCAAGTTCCTGTGCAAGACGATCGCGGATCTCCTTGTAATCCATCACGTGAATCATCAATCCCTGATTGCGTGCTTTCAATAGTCTTAGACCATACCCACACCTCCAGAGCCGTGACACTTCAATCCAATCCGTTGTCAATGTTGGAAGCATCTCATCATATTCCGAGAGAATGAAGATGGTCTCACGATACCTTGCTTCTATCAAATCGGGGATTATGATCACAGACCTTGTCTTGGATAATTTGTCGACATCGAAGAACAAAGTCGAGCCACCCGAACTTAACTGCGTTCGTGCTATTTGAATCAAGTTATCAAACAGTAGGTCAGAAGCATGAGCAATGCTATCAGGTTTAGGAATTGAATTCATCTCATCGAAAATATTACAGTCTACACCCGTAAGTTCTGATAGATTGAATATTGCTAGAATCATGTGATGTGTCTTTAGTAGGTGTTTCTTGTACAATGAACTAGTCACAGTCTTCAGAAGAGCAACTATCTCTTTCCAATCGTTATCTTTGATGAGTTCATCAATCAGGGTCTGGATTGCAGATATATTATCCTGAACGAGATAGTCCTTGATTTCTTCTGCAAATTCTATCATGAGTTACGATTTCCGTTCTTAATATCTTATCAAATCAAAGCTGCTAATTTCTTTATCTATCCCATGATTCTCGAAGAAGTTCAATAACAGAATCCACTGCAGGGCTCCATGTGCTAGTAGCTGCGATTGATGGCGCTCCTATCATATGTCTGATTTTCGATATTTGTGCGGCGTGGTAAAGCCCGTGCTGATAGGTTCTCAAAAGACACCATGCTACCGATGGATTTGCTTCCTCAGAAGGTGGAATAATACGTAGTTGATCCATTGAACATTCTCTAATGACTCGCTTGATACCTTCAGTATTTTCTTCGAGTTTAATTCTAATATCCTCAAAACTCTCAATCGAAAATCTTGGTGCTATGTCATGTTTCGCTCTGTGGAACCAAAAGGTTTCAGCACCACCAATATGCAAGATTATAGATTGGAGATGCGGATAATTTTCTTCGTCAGAAATCTCCTTCAGTAACATCTCTTGTGTTAGACCATCAATAATTCGATATAGATGAGCTCTCATGTTCATATGCGTTCTGATAAGATTCTCTCGTTTCCACTGTTCGTCCATGGAAAAAGAATAGTGGTTTCATTGTATAAATAGTATTTCGAACGCAGTGTTTGATATAGCTGTGATAGGCACTGTTATATGCTTGTGATGACAAACAATTATTGCTAATGTGTTTGTATATATAAACCGAAGGTGTTCTATTGACCGCAATATTCCCCGATACTATCGCTAGAATCAGACTTACTGTTGAAGGTAAGAAGGAAATGAAACCTGCGATGTTCATTACAAATCTCGATGATGCCAAAATGATAGAACATCCTGTGAGAAATGCAATTATGACTGTTCTCGGCAGGGGAATTCCTGATACTATTACGGTCAGATCTGTAGATCCACATTCCATGGTTTCAAGAGTGACTGAAACTCCAACGAAAAGATTCGCCCTTTCGGTAATTGAAATAGTCAAACTATCAAAATTCCATGATGATATTGATGATCTCACAAGGAATCAAGTGAATCACCATCTTTCGAAGTTGTTGAAGTTGAAGTTCGTTCATAGATATGGCATAGTTACAACAGGGAAACGGACAACAAATTATTACAGAAGAACTGCGTCACAATTTGTCGTTACAATGGCAACTCCATATTATGATGAAAGATGGCTTCAGCGACGTGAAAACCAAAGAATGGAGCGAACGCTAAGTGAATTTGATATTGAGCTTTCTAACAAGGATAAAACCGACCTTGCTTTTCTCTTGACCAAATCAGAACTTCTGAAGGATAAGTGGAGAACAAAGATTGCAAAGCTTGTTCGTGGGGATATCACTGAACCAAACATTACAGACATGTATCATTGGCTTCTTGATTCCTATGCAATGGGCTCTCAGGAGTACTTGGATATTCATCAAAAAATACGGGACATTCTTTTCCGTGTGTAGGCAGTTTACAAATGGAAGATTTGTCAGATATAGCAAATGAAACTGGAATGAATAAAGGTGCATTTTTTGTAGATATTCGTATTGAATATACACGAAAAACAAACTTGGACATTGTAAATCTATGTTAATAAACGTCGAATAATCAGTTTTATTACAATATTATTATATTATTAACTATCTAATGAATTGAGGTTTGATATTGCCTGAAAGAGGGAGCAAATCAGAACCGCCAGACGAAGTTGAGCTAGATATACTCCGATCATTTGGTTGGTCTTTGGTGGAAGTTGAAGAAACACTCTATCAGAGGTTTCTCCATCTCTCAGCAATACGTTCTCTGATTACACGAGATACTTTTAGTAAACTCATTCGAAACATGGAATCAAAGGGTTTTATTTCTCCAATACACATTCATGGTTTGAAAGCATATCAGAAATTATTGGTTGAGAGTGATACTATGAAATCACTTCAACCTAAAGATCCTCTTGACGAGATTCGTCTTGCCATTGGAAGCAAGAACGCATTACCCCAAATTGCAAAAGAAAAGCCAATCAAAATAACTGGTGCCCTATCAAAGAAATCAGAGACAATAGGGAAAGCTATCCAGACTGAGTTGGAGAGTTGGATGCTTAGAGAAACTGGTCGTATAAGTAAAGGACTTGTCCATGAACATATGAAAAACATGTGTCAGGCACTAAGCGAGTCAGAAGAATCGCTCTTTGAATATGTTCGGACTCAAACGCCTGGAATTCTCATAGAAATTGGGCAGATACTAAGAACAAGTGGCTCCGATTTTCTACTTCTTTCCTTACGCCTTGCTGAATCTAGTATCAAAAAGTACAGCTTCTGAAATTCAATTAATTTATTTACTAGAACCAACTAATCGGTGAAAGTGAGACCATTGACTGACACTCCGACTATAACATTCTTGGGACAATCAGGTTTTCTATTAGAATATAATGATTCGAAACTTCTAATTGACCCGACAAACAAGCAATCCGGAGAATTTGATGGAGACCTTATATTCTGTACGCACAATCATTCAGATCACATCGGTGGCGCTGAAGTTTTCTTGGAACGAAATCCTACTGCTCTATTTGTTTGTAACGCTCAGACTGCTCAGAAATTTGCGCATTTGGGTGAACGAGTGAAAATAGTTGATGATGGAAATTCTTTTACTCATGGCCCATGGAATTTCAAATTTACGACATTGCGACATGGGATGTTCAAAGGAGTGCACAATTTGGCGGCTGTGATTTCTGCAGGTGATTTCTCCTTTGCTCATTGTGGAGATGCAGTAGAGTTTAGTAACTTTCCACAGCAACAAGTCGATGTGCTTGCTATACCAATTTCAGGTGGTTTTACTGCAAGCCCTGGAAAAGCACTCAAGATGATTTCTAGTCTTGATAATCCTAAACCTGTCATTGTTCCTATGCATTGGTTACTTCGGAAGCCCTCCGGATTTTGTAAGAAGCTTCATAAACAGATTCCTGATGCTAAATGTATTGTTCCAGTCGTCGGTGAACCTCTTGACTGGTAATCCCTCTTCTTGGGAAGCCTTTAACCTCGAGAAGGCATATGATTCCTAGACTGTTGTTGAAGTTCACTATGTTCTCTTTTTAAGTATGATTACAATTACGACTACGACTATAAGCCCACCCGCACCTATTGATCCAATTAGGAGCGGATTCAAGGGCAGATCCGTTGACCCCGAAGTAGTTGGTACTTCTCCAATGGTGAAACTTGCAGCTTCTCTTTCAATCACAAGTGTTGAGTTTGTATCTTCGACTTCAATATCAATAACATACTCCCCATCGATGGTTCCATTGAAAGAACCCTCATAGTTCCCATTAGAATCAGCATCGGTGAGCTCGATAGTATCGATTAGGGTTCTGTTTTCCTTTGTGAATATTCTAGCTTGGACTTCGGTGATATTGATATCTACAGTTGAAAGACTACCTATTTCAGAGTCAAGATCTGTAATATCTGCAGATATATTGAATAATGTACCTGACTCACCAACAAATGGCAATACCTCAGGTTGGTCAATAAATGAGTATCCGAGCGCTTCTCGTATGATTGCTGCACAGACATCACTTGATGGAGCCACTTCGTAACCTCCTCCAGTGGGTCCGCCGCCTGAATTGCCAGTAATTATTCCATTATCAGTTACAACTTCATATCCATATCTAATTGTGGCACCTGCGTTAACCATTGCAGTAAATGAATTTGGATTGACATAATTGACAACACTTGTACCGTTTACAATTCCGTTGGATTCTGCCACGACTCTATTACCAATACATGTAGTAGCAATTATCACGCCATGTCCGTACGCATATGCTATGAAATCTTTGACTCTTGTGCTACCAATCAGACCTGCCCAGTGACCTCCTGATGGAATGTACAATGCGTCAAATTGAGTGACAATATCATTTTCAACTTCGCTGAGAAGAAAATCTGCAGTAGTTCCTCGTGGCGGTTTGTTGTAACAAGATGCAACATCTGTATCCAATGCATTAGCTACAGTTGTTACATTCACTCCCCATGATTCGAGCATCTCTTTTGCATTGAAATAGTCCCACCCGAATGCTTCGGTTATTATCATCAATACTTTGACATCACTGATTTCCTTTGCATCTACGGAGGGCATTAATAGCGGTCCGGAAAAAAAAGAGACAACTAGAATTAGTGATACTAGTGTGAAGACCCTAGTTGCATTCATTTAAATCAAAAATTGCCTTTCAAGGTACTATATTAGGAAATGGTTTAGCGCTTTAATAAATAAAAACAGGTGCAGGGAATGCTATGAATTCCCTCGCACCTTTCTACCAGATTTTTTTAGCCTACTACTGAGAAGCCATCAAAGACAAGAGTTGGCAATGAGATTCCATATGGGATCGTCAATTTGTCAGAACCAACATCTAGGAGATTCTTGAAGCCCTCATAGTAATTGCCAGATATTGACACTGGTTCAACTGAACCTTTTAGTTCACCATCTTCGATAAGATATGCAGATCCTGCAACACATGAGAACTCACCTGTAGCAACGCTAGAATGGAAGATACCCAGTGGGAAATCTCTTACGAGAATGGCTTTTCCGTCAATTGAAGAAATGATATCTTCAAGACTTTTCTTTCCTGCTTCTACTTCTAACCACGTACTTGCGGCACTTGGGCGTGATTCGTATGGAGTTTCTCCTCCAAAGATACCTGCACCTCGTGAACAGTTACCTGTGGATTCAAGGTCAAAAGCTCTACCGAAGTAACTGTCAAAAAGGAAATTCTTAAGGATGCCATTCTCAATTATTCGATTTCTTTTCTGGGGAAGGCCCTCTGCATCAATAGCCTGAGTTCGAACTGCTTTTGGATTTTGGCCATCATCTACTACAGTTAGATCTTTGGATGCAATAGTATCACCAATTCTATCGCAGAGTGGCGACTCTCCATCGACTACTGGTCTCCCAACAGCAGCTTGAGCAAGACTTGATAAAATATAGAGTCCTGCTGGCATTGGTGTCCAAATGGTTGGCATCTTGGTTGTCAAATCTAATTTCTTAGCACCTAATGTTCCTACTGCAAATTCTGCCGCAGTCTTTCCGACACCCTCTGGATTATACAAACGGTTTCGTGCTATATCAAAATAATATGATCCTCGACGTTCTTGGTCCTCAATTGCGTAGACATTGCAATCGATGGAGTTCGCGCAACCACGGGTTGCTTCAAGTATGCCTCGAGTGTTCCCAACTGCATAACCCCCCCATTCTGCAACAGCCTGTGAAGCAACCACTTTTACTCTCTCATCAACTGCAGTTGCTTCATCAATTACCGATTGACAGCTCTTGATGAGGTCATCAGTTTCAAGAGATAGAATGTCATCATGGAATGCCCCTTCCTTACCTGATCCTTTTGGATCTGCAAATCCCTGAAATCTATTATCTTCAACTTTCACGCTTTGAATAATTG
>Ga0307423_1000931_pt1 | contig 18671 bp, 18 predicted proteins | sample SalMarWE160310MG_FD_202154 | JGI IMG/M metagenome (GOLD analysis project Ga0307423, IMG submission 202154) | Salt marsh sediment microbial communities from the Plum Island Ecosystem LTER, Massachusetts, United States - WE1603-10 | ecosystem: Environmental > Aquatic > Marine > Intertidal zone >...
GGGTGATGGAGATCATCACCAGGTCGGGATTCACCTTGGACAGGCTGACGTAATCGAGCTCCCACTCGCGCATCTGCCTCGGAGGGTTGTTCTCGATCAGCACGTCCGCCCGCTCGACGAGGCCAAGCAGTTGCCCGCGTCCGCTCGCCGTCCTGACGTCCAGGGTGATTCCTCGCTTGTTCGTGTTGAGAAAGTGGAAGAGGCCGCTCCTCTCGGGATGCGCCTGGTCGTCGGGGAAGGGGCCCCAGTGTCGGGCGGTGTCTCCGCCTTCGGGCGTCTCGATCTTGACGACGTCGGCCCCGTAGTCGGCGAACAACTTGGCGCAGTAGGGCGCCGAGACCATTTGACCGAGTTCGAGGACCCTGATCCCCTCGAGAGCGGCGTCGGGCATTTCCCTTCCTTCCCCTGGACTGGGCGGGTGGCGTGAATCGGAGAGGCGAAAGTCGCTCCCGCTCGCCGAACTCTTCGAGAGAGGGAAGGCCCGATGGCGCGAGCTTGGAACAGCCGGAAAATCATTATGGAAGGCGACTCCGATACTGTCAATTGCCCCGAGTCGACTCACCGCGCAAATCTAGACGCTGCACACCGGTGGTGTTACTCTCGCGCATCGGGTCCGCTGATCTGTACTTTCCGAATCAGTCGGGCCCACCGTCTCGTCGCGTTGGGCGAACCGGCCAATGCTGGCCAGGAACGGGTCGCCGTCAGACACCCATAGGAGATCCGGAATGGCCGAGGATCCGCTGCGAACCAAGCTCTGCGACATGCTGGGGATCGAGTTCCCGATCATCGCCTTCACGCACTGCAAGGACGTTGCGGTCGCCGTCATCAATGCCGGTGGCTTCGCGGTTCTGGGTGAGGCGATGCACACCCCCGATGAGATCGCCGCCGACATCAAGTGGATCCGCGACAGGATCGACGGCAAACCGTTTGGCATCGATCTGGTGGTTCCCGCGTCCGTACCTCCGGCGGGCGCGCTCGAGGAGCTGATGAGCAAGATCCCGGACACCCACCGGGAGTTCGCTCGGCAGATCAAGGAGAAGTACGACGTTCCCGATCCCAAGGGGCCGGTCGCGTTGCACCAGTGGGGCGGCCTCAACCAGGAGATGGCGCGCGCACAGCTCGAAGTCCTCCTCGACGAGCGGGTGCCCGTCCTCGCCTCCGGCCTCGGCAGCCCCGTCTTCATCTTGGAGGCCGCCCACGAGCGAGGGATCAAGGTCTTTGGCCTGGTGGGAAAGACGCGCCAGGCCAAGCGACAGGTCGAGGCGGGGGTCGACGCGATCATCGCTCAGGGCTACGACGCCGCCGGTCACACCGGCGCGATGGGTACCTTCTCCATCGTTCCGGAGGTCGTCTCCATCGCGGGCGACACACCGATCATCGCAGCGGGGGGAGTGACCACGGGGCGGCACTTGGCAGCCGCACTCTGCCTGGGCGCCGCGGGCGTCTGGACCGGCACGCTGTGGCTCGCGTCGCGGGAATCCGACGTCGACATGATCGTCAAGGAGAAGCTCCTCGCGGCCACGGGCGACGATACCTCCTACTCCAACTGCATCTCCGGAATGACCATGCGTACGCTCAAGTGCCCGTGGACGGAGGAGTGGTCCAGGCCCGAAGCTCCCACCGTGCTTCCGGCGCCCTACCAGATGCTCCTCAGCTCCGACTACATTCAGGGAGCCAACGATCACAGGAGGGAGGACCTGATGACCGAGGCCGCGGGCCAGGGCGTGGGATTCGTGACTACCATGAAGCCCGCCCGTCAGATCGTCTTCGACCTCGTCGACGAGGCCCTCACCGCAATCGAGGAGTTGGCCGGAGGGGTCGGGTGAGCCTGACTCGCCGTGCGTTGGATGGGCTCGATCGGAGCGGGCCACTTCGGTCCTCGGGAAGGGATGGTGAGTAGAGCGACCGCGGCGCGCGAGGGCTTCGATCCCGAGATGGCCGGCAAACGCGCCGAGTGCGACGGTGGAGGCCACATCGCGGGCACCCGTTTCGCAGGGCGGCAGGAATTCACCGGGACGTTGACCGGCGAATTCGTCGACCAAGGGGATCCACCCTGGCGCTGGTATCTGATGGTCGACCTGACGCGGAAGCCGGAGGGTTATCCCGCCGACGCCGTCTGGTGTGAGTCCGAGAGCGTCTTCATTCTGGGAGACGAATCGAGCTGACACAACCCGTCTGCTATGTTTGCGCCGGGAGATGCCGCGATGCGAATCGTCATCTGTGCCAAGGAAGTGCTCGATCCGGATGCGGTGAACAACTATGCCCTCGCCGGGCGCCTCGAGATCGGTGAGGATGGAAAGACGCTGACGCAAACCGCGATACCCCGGCTGATCAATGCCTATGACGAGCAGGCGATCGAGGCTGCGCTCCGGCTGCGCGACGCGGGGGTGGAGTGCACCATCAGCGTGGTCTCGGCGGGTCCCGATCAAGCCAGCCTGCTCAAGCACGCCGCAGCGCTGGGCGCAGACGAAATCGCCGTAATCCCCGTCGATACCGCCACCGCCGACTACCACTCCGTCGCTTTTCTGCTGGCGGGCTACATCCGCTCCACTGGAGGAGCCGATCTCGTCCTGTGCGGGCGCCAGGCGTCCGACGACGACCAAGGAGTGGTCCCGGCGCTACTGGGCGAGTCGCTGGGAATGCCGATCGTCTCGATCGCGCGCGCCGTGGAGGTGGTGGAAGCGGCCGGCGCGCCCGCGGTGCGGGTGACCCGGGTCACGCCCGACGGGGACGAGCTGGTCGAAGCTTCGTGCCCCGTGGTGGTGACGATCAGCAATGAGCTCGGTGAGCCGCGCTTCCCGACCACGGCGAAGAAGATCGCCGCCCGCCGCATGAAGCCGACGATCGTCTCGGTCGATGAGCTGTCTCTTCCTCCCGAAGAGCGGGAGCCCAGGGTGACGATGACACGGCAGTTCGTTCCCACCGTTCAGGGGAACTGTGAATTCCTCTCCGGAGAGACGCCAGGCGAGCTGGCCGATCGCCTGATCGAGAACCTCCGCAGGGACGGTGTGCTCCAGTAGATTGGGTTCAGGGTGCGACTTTCACGCGCGATATCGTCGGAGGAACGGTTCACGTCATGACGTCATCGGTAGTCGTTTGTACCTGGGGTGAAGGTCGCGACGGCGTTCCCAGCGAGAGCGAGGAGGTGCTGACCCTCGGGCGCAAGGTGAGTACTTCCCTGGAAGGGGACTTGAACTGGCTGGTGCTGGGACCGCTTCCGAATCGCGCCGTGGAGGTCGCCGGAAGCTACGGGGTGACGAACCTGGACCGGGCTGACGACCCCAAGCTGGCCGACTTCCAGCCGGATCCATGGGTCGAGGCGCTGGCGCAGTACTGCGCTCAGCACCCGACAAGGGTGGTGCTCTTTGGCCAGACCTTCGATGCGAGGCTGGTCGCGCCTCGGCTGGCCGGGCGTCTCGGAGCCGGTGTGGTGATGAACGGCGTCGGAGTCGATGCCCCAGACGATGGCCGCTTGCAGATCACGGCGTCGGCGTATGGCGGCGATACGCGCGTGGTCTACGAGCTCTCGGGCGTCGAGTCGTGCGTGGTATCGGTGCTGGCCAATGCCGTCTTGCCGGAGCCTCGGGCTGGCGAGGGGCCGGAGCCGACGCTGCGGGAGATCCAGGTGGATCTGAGCGGTGTCGAGGAGCGGATTCGGACCATCGAGCGCGCGCAGACGGAGGGCCCTCGCCTCGAGGACGCCGAGATCATCGTGTCGGGGGGGCGCGGTCTCTCCGCTCCGGCGGACTACGAGCTGGTGGAGCAGCTGGCAAAGGCCCTGGGCGGCATGGCGGGCGCGTCCCGTCCGCTGGTGGACGATGGCTGGGTCGATTCCTCGCGGCAGGTGGGACTGACGGGGAAGATCACTCGTCCTGCGCTCTATGTCGCCGCGGGTATCTCCGGGGCCAGCCAGCACATGGCGGGATGCTCGGCCGCCAAGACGATCGTGGCCATCAATCGCGATGCGGACGCGGCGATCTTCCGCTACGCGCGCTACGGCATCGTGGGTGATTGCCTGGAGATTCTCCCGGAGCTGATCCGGGCTGCAAAAGCGCGATGATGGCCGGCATCGGCTCCGCTCATCGCCGACGAGGTGATCTTCGATGACGACGACGAAAACGGTTCCCGTAGCCGAAGGGCTCTTCAGCGAGACGGTGGATGGCCCTCGGCTGCTCGGGTCGAGATGCGCATCGTGTGGCACACCGTATTTCCCGAGGTCCGCGGTCTGCCACAACCCGGAGTGCCGCGAATCGAAGATGGAGGAGGCCAGCTTCGGGCCCCGCGGGTGCTTGTGGAGCTGCGCGATCCAGAACTACCCTCCGCCCGCTCCCGCTCGGTATGAAGAGCCGTACATCCCCTACGCCCTCGGGATGGTGGACATGCCGGAAGGCCTGCGGGTTCTGGGAAGGATCAGCACCGACGACCCGGAGAGCATTCAGGTGGGGGCGGAGGTGGAGCTGGTCCTGGAGAGGCTCTACCTCGACGAGAACGGAGACGAGGTGATCACCTGGAAGTTCAAGCCGATCTGACCGTCCTGGCGTCGGCTGATAACGGAGAATGGGCAGCATGAGAGAGGTGGCGGCCGTTGGCCTGGGGATGCATCCCTGGGGAAAGTTCAAGGACAGGTCCCTGACGCAGATGTGCCGGGAGGCGGTCGAGGCGGCGCTGAAGGATGCGGGCGTTGCGTGGCGGGAGATCGAGGCCGTGGCCGCCGCCAGCTCACGCTTCTCCGGCGGCAAGGGATGGGGATTGAACGGAAACGACATCGTCGAGGAGATGGGATCGACGGGCGTTCCGGTCTACAACCTCTCGGCGGGCTGTGCCGCGGGCGGCAACGCCTTCAACATCGGCTACACGCTGGTGGCCAGCGGGCTGCACGACGTAGTTCTCGTCGTGGGTGGCGAGAAGATGCCCAAGGGATTCATCCAGACCTCGGGCGTCGAGGAGGAGACCGACCCGGAGTATTTGCGACAGCGCTGCGTCGGCATGCCCGGACCCGCTTTCTGGGCGATGCTGTGCCGGCGTCGGATGCAGGAGCACGGCACCACCGAGGAGCAGCTGGCGCGGATCGCCGTCAAGTCGCACAAAGTCGCCAAGCACAACCCGAATGCGCGCTTCCGAAAGGAGTTCACCCTGGAGGAGGTGCTGGGGTCGGCGATGGTGAGCTATCCGCTCAGGCTCTTCGAGATCTGCCCGGTGAGCGACGGAGCGGCGGCGGTGGTCCTCTGCTCGGCCGAGCAGGCGCGACGGCGGACCTCGAATCCCGTCTGGGTGGCGGCGAGCACCGTGGCCACGGCGCGCTTCGACGACGGGATCACCAGGGGGCTCGGTGGCATGGTTCCCCCCTCCGGAAAGACCTACCACAGCGAGGCGGCCCTTGCGGTGAGCAAGGCGTTCGAGCAGGCGGGCGTCGGCCCTGCGGACCTGGATCTCGTCGAGCTGCAGGACAACACCGTCTACTACGAGCTGGCCTTCCCCGAGGAATGGGGGCTCTGCGAGCCGGGCGAGGCCGAGCGGCTGCTCGAGGAGGGTGAGACGCTGCCCACCGGCCGGCTGCCCATCAATCCCAGCGGCGGGTTTCTCTCCTTTGGAGAGGCGACCACGGCGATGGGAGTGTTCCAGGTCTGCGAGCTGGGCTGGCAGATGCGGGATCAGTCGGGGCCCCGGCAGGTGCCGGGCGCGAAGCTGGCGCTCGCCCAGACCCTGGGCCTGGGTGGCAACGGCACCGCCGTCATCGTCAAGCGCTGAGGGCTAGTAGCCCTTGAACTCCGGCTTGCGCTTCTCGAGGAACGACTGGGTTCCCTCCCTCGCGTCCCTGGTGGCGGAGCTCAGGGTCGATGCGACCGCTTCGTAGTCGAGCATCTCGTCGAGGGTCGAAGTCAACGACTTGTGGATGAAGCGGCGGGCGAGGTCGATCGCCACGCTCGGTCCCCTGGCGAGCTGCTTCGCGTATTCCATCGCTGCCGAGAAGTCCCCACCTTCGGGAACCAGCTCGTCGATCAGGCCGATCTCCTTGGCAGCCTCGGCATCGAACATCCTTCCCGTTTCCACCATCATCAGGGCCGTGGGCAGACCGACTATTCTGGGCAGGAAGTAGGTGACGCCGCAGTCCGGGCTGAAGCCTAGCCGAACGAAGATGGCGCACATGCGGGTGGTCGTGTCGGCGAAGCGGCGGTCGCAGGCCAGGGCGTAGGCGAGACCGGCGCCCACCGCGGGTCCGTGGATCGCCGCGATGACCGGCTTCTCCACTTCGACGATCATGCGGGTGACCGCCGCAAACGGTCCGGCGGGTGTCTTCCTCTGATAGCGGGGCATCGCAAGGTCCGGATCGGAGAGGCCGGGCAGGGGCCGCTCTCCCGATCCGCTGACGAACTCCGCATCGCCGCCCGAGCAGAAGGCGCGCCCGGCGCCGGTCAGCAGCAGGACCCGGACCTCGTCGCGAAAGCGGATCTCGCCGAGGAGGTCGGCGAGGTCGGAAGCCATCTCCCAGCTGACCGCGTTCAGTCGATCCGGGCGGTTCAGGGTGATGACGCCGACACCCTCTTCGACGCGAAACAGGACGTGCTCCTCCGATGCCATGGCCAGTGCCTCAAACGCCCATCGCGTGGCGCGCTGCGATGTAGCCGAAGGTGTTTGCAGGACCGAGTGTGCTGCCGGCTCCCGGATAGGAGTGACCCATCACCGACGCCGAGCAGTTGCCGATGGCGTAGAGGCCCGCGATGACTTCCCCCGACTCCTTCAGCACCCGCGCGCTGGCATCGGTCTTCAGGCCACCCTTGGTGCCGAGCTCGCCGGGATACGCCTCGAGCCCGTAGAATGGCGGCTTCTCGATCGGCGCCAGGCAGGGGTTGGGCGCGACCTTCTCGTCGCCGTAATAGCGATCGAAGACCGTCTCGCCGCGGTGGAAGTCGAGATCTTCTCCGGTGCGCGCGTACTCGTTGAACTTTCTGACCGACTCTGCCAGCCCCTTGGCGTCGATGTCGAGCCGTGCCGCCAGACCCTCCAGCGTATCGGCCCTCTTGAAATAGCCTTTGAGGGCGCGCGGGAGGGCCCAGTCGTGCTGCGAGGCCTGCAGGATCGGCCCACAGGGGTACTTCTTGCGGAAGCTGGAGTCGAAGACCAGGTAGGCCGGAACACAGGGCTTCTCGGGTGAATCCTTGGCGTGCATCGTGTTCACCACGTCGATGTAGGGCGCGGCCTCGTTGACGAAGCGCTCGCCGGCCTTGTTGACCAGGATGCTTCCCGGAAGGGACTTCTCGATCACCAGCATGCGCGCGTGATCTTCCCCAGGCACGACGGTCGTCGGCCCCCACCAGGCATCGCTCATCAGGTCGACGCCGGCGCCCAGCTTCTGGGCCATGCTGATCGCGTCGCCGGTATTGTGCTTGTTTGCGCACGACCACTCGACGCGGGTCGGATTGGGCAGGTACTTCTCGCGCATGACCTGGTTGCCCTCGAAGCCGCCGGCGGCCAGCACCACGCCTTTCCTGGCCTCGATGCGGATGGCGCGCCCCTCCCTCTCGGCTGCGACGCCCGCCACTCGGTCGCCCTCGACGATCAGCTCTCGCGCGGGTGTATTCAGCCAGAGCGGGATGTTTCGGTCCATCAGGGAGCGGCGCAGCATGCCGATCAGCGCGTTTCCCATCGCCAGGTTTCGGTCGCGCGGCGACTTGAACCGCCAGGGGATGTCGAGCCAGTACTTGGCCATCAGCCGCATCGTGATCCCGATCCAGCCCGGTGTCCTGCAGAGCATGGTGCGCGCCTCGTAGACCGTCATGAAGATGCGCTTCATGATCAGCATCTGAGGGTTCTGCTCGCGCATCTTCAGGAACTCGTCACCGAGGAGGCCGGCGTCGAAGTTCTTGGGCTCGAGGGCGCGGCCGCCGGGTCTGCTGCCCGGAACTCTCTGGTAATAGTCCGCGTACTCGGGCAGGGCGACGAATTCGGCGCGGGTCTGCTCGTGGAGGTATCTGGCCATCTCCGGGGCCTTCTCCAGATAGGCGCGCAGGCGATCCTCGGAGACGTTGCCGGCGGTGGTCTCCCGGAGGTAGGTCCAGGCGTCGTCGGGGTCGTCGTCGATGCCGACGCCCGCCATCAGGTGGTTGTTGGGCACCCAGAAGCCGCCGCCCGACATCGCCGAGGAGCCGCCGTAGCGATCGCTCTTCTCGATCAGGAGCGTGCTGGCGCCGGCGTCGTGTCCAGCGAGGGCAGCCGTCATGGCGCCGGCCCCGGAGCCGACCACTAGCAGGTCGACGGTGTGGTCCCATCGTCCCGTATCCGTGTTCTCCATGGCTACCTCCTACAGGTGGACGGGGCAGAACCCATCTCACCGGTTGCCGGTGCCGAGCAGATGCCGGGTGACACCGATCAACTCCTGGCGGAATGCGGAGAAGGCCTCCTCCTTGGAGAGACGCAGGGCTTCCTCTCCGCCGAGCAGGGGAGCGTCGGTGACGAACCACATGGTCGCTCCCGCGAGAATGCTCACCACCAGAACGGGGTCGACCTTGCGGAACGCGCCGTCGTTCTGGCCCTTCTCGATGCCCTCCGTCACCACGGAGAACATGGGATCGACCAGCTGCCGGAGCTCGGGCGCCAGCTCTCGCGGGGAGTCGGCGACCTCGCGCATGAAGAGCCGCGCCAGTGTCGGCCGCTCCGCGGCGTAGTCGACCCAGGCGCCGATCAGCCGCTCGACCCGCTCCGCGTGTGGAGCGTCGGCCTCGAGCGCCGCGCGGATCCGCTCGGCAAGCGCCTTGAAGGTGGCCTCGAGCACCGCGGTGTAGAGCGCCTGCTTGTCGCCGAAGTGGTAGATGATGGCCGCGCGGGTGATGCCGACGGGCTCGGCGATGTCCTCGAGGCGCGCTCTGGCAAACCCTCGATTGGCGAACTCGGTCTCGGCGGCCTGGAGGATCAGCTCCCGGGTCTCCTCGGCGACCATGGTGCTGCGACGAGATGATCCCGTCTGGCTGACTCCCATGCACGCAGCTTACTCGGGAGTCAGTGGAAGTCAAGAGAAAGTCGAGAGGGATCGGCGACGGGGAATCAGATGCTTCTGTGGTGGTGTTTCCAGTAGCGGTCTCGCAGAAGCCGAACGTGGAGCTTTCCCGTCGGGTATCGCGGGAGCCGGTTCTCGAAGTCGATCGAGCGCGGCACCTTGTAGTCGGCGAGGCGTTCGCGCGCGAAGGTGCGGATCTCGGCCTCGAGTTTCGGGGAGGGCTGCACTCCCGAAACCAGCTCGACGGCGGCCTTCACCGCCTCGCCCCACTCCGGGTCGGGAATCCCGAAGACGCCGACGTCGGCGACCGCTGGATGCTCCTGCAGAATCTGCTCGATCTCGGCCGGGTAGATGTTGACGCCACCCGAGATGATCATGTTCGACTTTCGGTCGGAGAGGTAGACATAGCCGTCCTCCTCGACCCGGCCGATGTCGCCGATGTTGAAGAGAAACGGCTCCGGGTGGGCTTCCGCGGTCTGCTCGGGAGCGCCGTGGTATTCGAATACCTGGCGCAGGTGCTTGTGGCGGCAATAGAGGACACCTGCCTCACCGGGCGGCAATCGTTCGCCCTGGTCGTCGACGGCGAAGACCTCGAAGGAGGGAAGGGCCCTTCCCACCGTGCCCGGGTGCGTGAGCCAGTCTGCCGAGTCGACGAGCGTGGTGGTACCGCCTTCCGTGGCACCCCAGTACTCGACCAGAACCTCGCCCCACCAATCGATCATGCGCCGCTTGACCGCCACCGACATCGGGGCGGCGCCGTGGAGGACCAGCCGGAGTGCGGAAGGGTCGAAGCGGCTGCGAATGGTCTCGGGCAGATTCAGCATCCGAACGAACATGGTGGGCACCATGTGGGTGTGGCGGATGGCGCGTTCCTGTAGCAGCTCCAGGGCGCGCTCGTCATCCCACTGGGGCAGAATCACCAGCGGTGCGCCGTTTACCTGGTCGTAGAAGGCAAACAGAAGCGGCGCCGCGTGATAGAGCGGCCCTGTCACCATGTGGGGCCCGCTCCCATCGAGTCCCAGCGCAGTGGCCTTGGTGGCAATGTCGGAGAGGGCGGCACCGAGGGTGGGCGGCCGGCCGCGTTTGACACCCTTGGGCCGTCCCGTGGTGCCGCTGGTGTAGATCATCGTGCCGCCCGTCGGGCCGTCCGGTGGCATGGGCTCGTCGGAAGCATCGGCCAGGGCTGCTTCGAGCGCGTCGAGGGGCAGAAGCAGCCTGGCGCCCGCAGACTGCCTCGCCATCGGTTCGTGGACCTCGTCGGTGAACAGCACCCGTGCACCGGAATCGTCGATGACGTAGGCAGCCTCGGCGTTCTTCAGGTGCCAGTTGATCGGTGTGATCCAGACGCCCGCGAGCATCGCGCCGAGGGTCAGCTCGACGAACTCGACGCGGTTTCCCATCAGCAGCGCAACGTGGTCATCGAGCTTCAGGCCGAGTTCGCCGCGGAGCAGGCGGGCGATCCGGGTGGCGCGGTCGAGGAACTCAGCCCACGTACGTCTCCGGGTCAGGTCATCGAGGGCGATGCCGTCGGGATCCGCCGCCCCAATCTCGAAGATCATCCTGGTCGTGCCTCCAGGCTGGCTGTGAATTACGAGACGCGGCGTGTACTATACCAGCGGCCGGGAGGGCGGCTGCAGAGGGCTCCCCTTCGGGGCAGGATGCGGGAGTAGGAGAATCCGGTACGGGCAGAGAGCTACCTTTGATTGAGAAACGATACGTATCGTTTCTTAACTTCGAATGGTTCGCGTCTCCCAGTTTGCACGCTAATAGTCCGCCACAGAACGAGTCGAGAGCGGCGGCTGCGGCGGAGAGGGAAGCTCGATGGACAAGCGCTTGACCGAGGACGAGCTGATCGCCGAGCTTCGCGACGGGATGACCATCGGCGTCGGAGGCTGGGGGTCGCGGCGCAAGCCGATGTCGCTGGTGCGAGCCATGCTCCGCTCGTCGCTTCGTGATCTCACCATCGTCTCCTACGGCGGGCCCGATGTCGGCCTGCTCTGTGCAACGGGCAAGGTCAAGAAGGTCATCTACGGCTTCGTCTCTCTCGACTCGATTCCTCTGGAGCCGCACTTCCGAATCGCGCGGCAAGAGGGCGCGATCGAGGCGGTCGAGCTCGACGAGGGCATGCTCCAGTGGGGGCTCTACGCCGCAGCCATCCGACTCCCCTTTCTACCCACACGCGCGGGACTCGGCTCCGACGTGATGAAGATCAACCCTCAGCTGAAGCTGGTGAAGTCTCCTTACCAGGACGGCGAGGAGCTGGTGGCGATGCCCGCCCTCCGCCTCGACGTGGCCTTGATTCACATGAATCGCGCGGACTCCTGTGGCAACGGCCAGTTCCTGGGCCCGGATCTCTTCTTCGACGATCTGTACTGCATGGCGGCGAAGCGGCGCTTCATGTCCTGCGAGAAGATCATTGCCACCGAGGACCTGCTCCGTGAAGGCAGCGTCCACACGCTGAAGATCAACCGGATGATGGTCGACGGTGTGGTGGAGGCTCCGGGCGGCGCCCACTTCACCGAGTGTCCGCCCGATTACCCACGAGACGAGACTTTCCAGAAGGAGTACGCTGCCACCGCCAAGGACCCGGAGGCGTGGAAGGCGTTCAGGGCCAGGTATCTGGACCTCGGGAGCGAGCGGGAGTACCAGGAGGCGGTGAAGTCCCGATGAGCGGCCACACGCGCGCGGAGGTGTGCGCCGTAGCCATCGCCGAGATCTTTCGAGGCGATGGCGAGACCCTGGTCAGTCCCATTGGCAACCTGCCCAATCTGGGCGCACGGCTGGCCAAGCTGACCTTCGAGCCGGATCTGCTCCTCACCGACGGTGTCGCCTGCTTGTTGGCAGACGTTCCGCCGCTCGGGGGGGAGCGTGACCCCGGGCGGATCGTCGAGGGCTGGATGCCCTATCGCAGCATCTTCGACCTGCTCTGGTCGGGAAGGCGCCATGTGGTGATGGGTGCCACCCAGGTCGACCGCTTCGGGAATCAGAACATCGCCTGCATCGGTGCCTTCGAGAAGCCGAAGACGCAGCTGCTCGGCATGCGCGGGGCGCCCGGAAACACGCTGAACCATCCCACCAGCTACTGGGTCCCGAATCACGGCAGGAGGGTCTTCGTCGAAAAGGTCGACGTGGTTTCCGGCGTCGGCTACGACCGCGCCGCCGCGCTGGGCGAGACCGCCTCGCGTTTCCACGAGATCCGGCGCGTCGTCTCCAACCTGGGGGTCTTCGACTTCGATACACCGGATCATTCGATGCGGCTGGCTTCCGTTCATCCCAGAGTCAGTGTCGAAGAGGTGGTCGAGAACACGGGATTCGAGCTGGTGATCCCCGACGCGGTCCCCGAGACACGAGCCCCCAGCGCCGAAGATCTCCGGATCATTCGTGAAGTGCTCGACCCCGATGGGATCGCCGCGAGGGAAGTGAATGAATGATCCGCTCCATACACCGCTCTGTGAGATTCTCGGTATTCGCCATCCGATCATCCAGACGGCGATGGGATGGATCGCGACACCCGAGATGGTCGCGGCCTGCTGCAACGCGGGGGCGATCGGCTTCCTCGCTACCGCCACGGTGAGAGCGGAAGAAGTCGACGCGCTGATCTCCCGGGTCGAGGAGCTCACCGACCGGCCCTTCGGCGTCAACTTCCTGATGGAGGCTCCCGGCGCCGATCTGATCGTCGATACCATCGTCCGACACCGGGTGAAGGCGGCCAGCTACGCCCGCTCTCCGAACCCGGAATTCATCAAACGCTTCAAGGATGCGGGGATTCTCTGCATTCCGACCTGCGGTGCCGTCCGCCACGCGCAGAAGGCGGTTCAGCTGGGAGCCGATGTCGTGATCGTGCAGGGAGGCGAGGGGGGCGGGCACACGGGCTCCGTCCCCACTTCGATTCTCGTGCCCCAGGTGGTCGACGCGATCGACGTGCCGGTGGTCGCCGCCGGTGGCTTTCACGACGGCCGCGGCCTGGTGGCAGCGCTGGCCTTCGGCGCAGCCGGAATCGCCATGGGAACGCGCTTTCTGCTGAGCGCCGAGAGCCCGATGCCCGCGTCGACCGCGGAGCGCTACTTCGCCGCTACCGTCAACGACATCCTCGTGACCACGGAGGTGGACGGCATGCCACAGCGGGTGGTCGTGAACGAGCTGGTTCGTCGACTCGAGTCGAGCAACCGGCTGAGCCTGCTGCTCAGGGCGCTGCGCAGCGCTCTGCAGTATCGCAAGCTCAGCGATGCGTCACTGGTCGAGCTGATCCGCTCCGCCCTCGCCATGAAGAGCGGCGAGAAGATGACCCGGTCGCAGATGCTGATGGCGGCGAACGCTCCGATCCTGGTGAGGAAGGCGATGATCGAAGGCGATCCAGTCGGGGGAGTGCTCCCGAGCGGCACCGTGGCCGGTGTGATCGGGGATCGACCCGGCTGCGCCGAACTCATCGAGCGAATCATCAGCGAGGCCGAGCGCACGCTCGCGACTCTCGCGAAGCGAAGCTGAGGTGGCAGGGATGTCAGTGAGGTTCAGCGTCGAGAACGGCATTGCGGAGGTCGTCCTGGACCACCCGCCGGTGAACGCGCTCGACAGCGCTGGTTGGACAAAGCTGGCCGAGACCATCGTTTCGCTCGGTGCGGATCCCGAGGTGCGTGTGATCGTTCTCGGCGCCGAGGGACGCGGCTTCTGCGCCGGGGTCGATGTCAAGGAGCTCGCCAGGGACAGCAGTCTGATCACCAAGGTGAACAAGGGCTGCTACGACGCCTTCGCGGCCATCCACGATTGCCCGGTTCCGGTGATTGCCGCCTGCCACGGTTTCGTTCTCGGCGGTGGCATCGGTCTCGTCGGCTCCTGCGACCTCATCGTCTCCTCCGACGATGCGAGCTTCGGACTGCCCGAGATCGACCGCGGAGCGCTGGGGGCCGCATCGCACCTGATGCGGATGTTCCCGGTGCAGAAGGTCCGCAAGATGCTCTTCACCGGCGAGCCGATTTCCGCCCAGGAGGCCTACCGTCTGGGCGCCCTCGAGGCGATCGTGACCCGGGACGAGCTGATGCCCAGGGCACGTGAGATCGCCAGGTCGATTGCAGCCAAGAGCCCCAAGGCGATGCGCCTGGCCAAGGAGAGCCTGAACGGGATCGAATTGCTCGACATCAAGAGGAGCTATCGCTTCGAGCAGGGCTTCACGCTCGAGCTCTACACCTCTCCCGACTCCCAGGAGGCACGGGACGCATTCGTCGAGAAGCGGGAAGCGAGCTTCTCCGACAAGAACGAGGAATAGACCGATGGATCTCACCTTCACCCCCGAGGAGGAGGCCTTCCGCAAGGAGGCGCGATCCTGGCTGGACGCCAACGTGCCTCGCCAGCCACTGCCGTCGCTGGATACGGCGGAGGGCTTCGAGAGGCACCGCGAGTGGGAGCACGAGCTCAACGCGGCCGGTTGGGCGATGGTGCCGTGGCCGGTCGAGTTCGGAGGACGCGGGGCCAACCTCATCGAGTGGCTCATCTTCGAGGAGGAGTACTACCGGGCGGGCGCTCCGGGACGGGTCAACCAGAACGGCATCTTCCTGCTGGGGCCGACGATCATGGAGTACGGCACCGCGGAGCAGAAGGCCCGCTATCTGCCGAAGATGGCCTCCAGCGAGGAGGTCTGGGGACAGGGCTGGTCGGAGCCGAACGCCGGAAGCGACATGGCGGCGATCCAGGCAACGGCCGAGCGCCAGGGCGAGCACTACGTCGTCAACGGTCAGAAGACCTGGGTCTCGCGCGGCTCTTACGCTGACTGGCTCTTCGGTCTGTTCCGGACCGATCCGGAATCGGAGCGGCACCGCGGCCTCAGCTTCGTCCTGGTTCCGCTGGACGCCGAGGGCGTGACCGTGCGGCCCATCCCGCAGCTCGATGGGGAGGCCGGCTTCGCGGAGGTCTTTCTGGACGACGTCCGAGTCCCGGTGGAGAACCTGCTCGGTGAGGAGAACAAGGGCTGGTCGGTCGCGATGGCGACCGCTGGCTTCGAGCGCGGTCTGATGCTGCGGAGCCCCGCGAGGTTCCAGAACACCGCACGCAAGCTGGTGGCGCTCTACAAGGAGGCGGTTGGCCGGGGTGAGAGTGTCGATCCCGGCCTGCGCGAGGCGGTCACCCGGGCCTGGATGGATGCCGAGGCCTATACCTTGAACACCTATCAGACCGTTTCACGCCTGCTGGAGGGCGGGAAGATCGGCGCCGAGGCGAGCCTCAACAAGATCTTCTGGTCGGAGCTGGACGTGAAGATGCACGAGACGGCGCTCGCGCTCCTCGGCGCGCGCGGCCAGCTCCTCCCCGAGGCGCCCGCCGCCGAGGGGGTGGGAGGCTGGCTGGATGGCTACCTCTTCGCGTTGTCCGGTCCCATCTACGCGGGAACCAACGAGATTCAGCGCAACGTCATCGCCGAGCGCATTCTCGGGCTTCCCAGGAGCTGACCATGCGCTTTCACTTCACCGAAGATCAGCTGCTGCTGCGAGACACCGTGCATGGCTTCCTCGAGGCCGAGTACACACCCGAGCGGATTCGGGCGTTCTGGGAGACGGAGACGGGTCGCTCTCCCGAGTTCTGGTCCAGTCTCGCCGAGGTGGGCATGCCGGGCCTTCTGGTCCCGCAGGAGTACGATGGCATGGGGATGGACGAGCGCGATCTCGTCCTCTTGCTCGAGGAGACCGGGCGCGTGGGGCTGGCCGGACCGGTGATCTCGACCGCCGCGGTCGGCGTGCCGCTGCTCTGTGGCCTGGGCTCGAAGGAGCTCGGTGAGCGGTGGCTCCGCGGCGTGGCGGCGGGCGAGGTGGTGCTTGCGGTGGGACATGCCGTGAGTCCCTGGGTGAGCGATGCCCATGTTGCGGATCTCCTGCTGCTGCCGCACGAGGACGAGATCCACGCAGTTTCGAGGAAGGACGCGTCGCTGACCCACCAGCCGAGCAACGATCCCTCGGAGCGGATCTTCAGCGTCGAGTGGAAGCCGGTCGCGGAGACCTTGGCGGCTCGGGGCGAGGAGGCGAAGGAGCTGCAGGCCGCCGCCCTCGACCGGGGAGCCTTGGGCTGCGCGGCCCAGCAGCTCGGGGTCGCGGAGCGCCTGGTCGCGATGACCGTCGAGTACGCCTGCCAGCGGAAGCAGTTCGGAAGGCCGATCGGATCGTTCCAGGCGATCAAGCACATGTTGGCAAATGTCCAGGTGCGTCTCGAGTACGCCCGGCCGGTGGTCTACCGAGCGGCGCACTCGGTGGCGCGGAATTCGGAGCACCGCGCCGTGGACGTATCGATGGCGAAGAGCGCGGCCTCCGAGACCGCGCAGACGGCGGCCAAGGTGGCGCTGCAGGTCCACGGCGCGCTCGGTTACACCTGGGAGCAGGATCTGCACATCTGGATGAGGCGGGCCTGGTCCCTCGAGGCCGCATGGGGAAGTGGCGCCTGGCATCGAGCTCGCGTGGCCGACGCGATCCTCGACAGCGACGCCGCAGCCGGGACTTTCGGCTACAGCGCGCCTTCCTGAGGAGACGCAGACGATGGCGGTGGTTATCCTGAAAAACGCTGCGCGCCGACTCGATCGGCACGGAGGAGCGGATCGATGAGCGAGGTGAAGAAGCGGGTTCCCGCCGTCGAGGGTTGGTTCACCATGGACGAAGAGCAACCCCGACTGCTGGGAAGCCGTTGCAAGAGCTGCGGTACCTACTTCTTTCCCAAGGAGTCGTTCTTCTGCAAGAACCCGAACTGCGCGGGGGCGGAGTTCGACGAGGTTCCGCTCAGCCCGATGGGGAAGCTCTGGTCGTTCACGAACAACTGCTACGCAGCTCCGGCACCCTTCATCGCTCCGGATCCCTTCGTCCCCTACGCGATCGCAGCCGTCGAGCTCGCCGAGGAGCGGATGGTGGTCCTCGGTCAGATGGCCGAGGGGACCGAGGTGGGCGATCTGAAGGCGGGAATGGAGGTAGAGCTGGTCCTCGAGAAGCTCTACGAAGATGATGCGTCCGAATACATGGTCTGGAGATGGAAGCCGGTCGCGGCCTGACCGCGCCTCCACCCGGATGATTCATGAGCGCTCATGAATCATCCGGGCTGAAGCCAGAGGAGATCAGTGATGGCAGATGAAGTCGCGATTCTCGGCGTCGGGATGCACCCGTGGGGGAAGTGGGGACGGAAATTCGTCGAGTACGGCGTCAAGGCGTGTCGTGACGCCCTGGAAGATGCGGGCGTCGAGTGGAAGGAGATCCAGTTCGTCTCGGGCGCCGACACCATGCGCTGTGGTTATCCGGGATACGTCGCGGGAGCGACCTTCGCTCAGGCCCTGGGATGGAACGGGGCGCGGGTGGCCAGCTCATACTCCGCCTGTGCCTCTGGGGCTACCGCACTCAACACCGCGCGCATGCAGATCCTGGCGGGATTCTGTGACGTCGCCCTGGTGGTGGGAGGGGACACCACTCCCAAGGGCTTCCTGGCGCCACAGTCCGGAGACCGGCCCGACGATCCCGACTGGCTGCGATTCCGCTTGATGGGAGCGACGAATCCCACCTACTTCGCCCTCTACGCCCGGAGGCGCATGGAGATCTACGGGGCGACGGAGAGCGACTTTGCCAAGGTGAAGGTCAAGAACAGCCGGCACGGGCTCTCCAACCCCAATGCCCGCTACCGCAAGGAGTTCACCGAGGAGGAGGTGCTGGGCTCGCCGATGGTGGCGGATCCGCTCCGACTCTTCGAGATCTGCGCCACCAGCGACGGGGCGGCGGCGCTGGTGCTCTCCAGCATGGAGTATGCGCGCAAGCGCGCCACCGCCCCGGTTCGGGTCGCCGCGATCTCCACGGTGACGCCGCAGTTTCCCAGCTCCATCGTCGAGCTGCCGGACATTGCGACGGATTCCGCCTATAGCGTCCCGGTGCCGGACAACACCTTCCGGGGTTCGGTGGCGACGGCGGCCTACACGGAGGCGGGGATCGGCGCCGAGGATCTGGATCTGGCCGAGGTCTACGATCTCTCCTCGGCGATGGAGCTCGACTGGTACGAGGACATCGGGATCTGCAAGCGGGGAGAGGCGGAGAAGCTGCTGAACGATGGCGATACCACCATTGGCGGCCGGATTCCCGTGAACCCGAGCGGCGGCCTCGCCTGCTTCGGAGAAGCGGTGCCCGCGCAGGCGATTGCCCAGGTGTGCGAGCTGACCTGGCAGCTCCGGGGGAAGGCCGGTGAGCGGCAGGTCGAGGGCGCCAAGGCGGGCCTGACGGCCAACCAGGGGCTCTTCGGACACGGTTCGTCGGTGATTCTCAAGAAGTAGGAGCCTGAGGAAGCATCATGAGCAAGATCTGTGAAGGAAGGGTCGTGATCGTGACCGGCGCCGGCCGCGGCATCGGCCGGGGACATGCTTTGGAGTTCGCCCGGCAGGGCGCCAAGGTGGTGGTGAACGACCTCGGAGCCGAGGCCGACGGACAGGGGAGTTCCGAAGGGCCGGCCGGCGAGGTGGTCGAGAGCATCCGCGCCATGGGTGGCGAGGCGATCGCCAACGGCGAGGACGTCGCGGACTGGGAAGGCTCGGGACGGCTGGTCAAGGCGGCTCTGGACGCCTGGGGCCGTCTCGACGTGGTGGTGAACAACGCCGGCTTTCTGCGCGATCGGATGTTCGCGAGCGGCTCGGTGGAGGAGTGGGACGCGGTGATCCGCGTCCATCTGCGGGGCCACTTCTGCACCT
>Ga0307423_1000933_pt1 | contig 18647 bp, 14 predicted proteins | sample SalMarWE160310MG_FD_202154 | JGI IMG/M metagenome (GOLD analysis project Ga0307423, IMG submission 202154) | Salt marsh sediment microbial communities from the Plum Island Ecosystem LTER, Massachusetts, United States - WE1603-10 | ecosystem: Environmental > Aquatic > Marine > Intertidal zone >...
TTCCGTGAATAATCTTTTTATCGAAAATGAATTAAATATCAATCAAATGTTGTGCAAAAAAAACTAAGCCTGCTTTTAGTCCAATTTGATATGATTGACAGCAGGAAAATATAAACGGCGACATTATTGCCGTTTTTTAATTCGTTTTCCATGTTCATAGCTGAAATTTTTAAAACCGCAGTGTCAAATCTTAAGGATATAAGTGAAAGCAACAGAACAGAACCAATACTTATAAACAAATTTATATTTGACATTAATTATAACTCCTGTTAAAGTTGTATTAATACAATCAATAGATATGCCTGTCCATTACGCCATTATTGTCCATATCCTATTGTATTTTTTATTTAATAGTTAGTATTTGTATAAAGTATCATTTTGACAAGTAAAGATTACAGGTAATAAACAGGTAAATTTAATAAACGAAGTGAAGTGTTAAATTTTACTGAAATTAAAGTAAATAAGGCAATAGATAAGATATTGGATATTGATTGTTGCCTATAATTTTTTCCATGAGTGATTTAATTCTATAAAAATATTTCATTAGAGATATAAAAGCAGTGTCGAAACTACTGAATATGCTTTCAGTGGAATCAGAATTCGGAGTTGTTAAAAATAATTTCGACATTTCTGTCGCCACTAATTTTGTTTATCGCGGAAAGAGAGTATTCAAAAATCAAAAAATGAAATATTATTTAAGCAAATTATCTTAGTTATTCGCAATTATATTAAACTAAACTTTATTCTGGTATTTCAAAAATTGGATGTTAAAAGTGAAATATTTACCGCCATAATATTCGTTTTCTTATTAGAAATGATTACAACAAGTATAAATCTATATGTTTATTGGTACTTAATTTGAGGTTATTAAGACAAGAAAATTGGTGCTTTTAAATAATTAAAATTAAATCCACAACAGCCGAAAGGGGAACATATGATAGTCGATCAGGATTTATTAAGGCTTGTAAAAACAAACGAAATGTTTAAAGCCATTCCTGAGTCCTTTCTTAAAACATTTATAAAGCCTAAAAACTTTTTATTTGTTAAAGAAGGAACTCTTATCTATTCGTTTGATGATGAATCAAGCGATTTTTATTTAATTGTTGAAGGTGAAGTAAAAATTAAATTCTGTGATCAATGCAATATTGAACGTAGATATTTGCTTGACTTTTTCGGTGAGAGGGAAATTCTTGACGGATCAAATAGATCTTCATTCGTAATTGCAGATAAAAACTGCACGCTTTATAAAATCGATTCAGAGACGTTTAAAGATTTGGTAGCTAATAATCAAACAATAGCTGATAATGTAAATAAGGTTGGAAAATTGGAATCCGCAGAAGTAGCTGAGGAAACCTCAATAAATTAGCGTCCGGCTAATACAATTTATAATTTCATAACAATTCAATATTTTGATAATAATAAAACAGCTAATCAAAGATTAGCTGTTTTATTTTAAACAATAAGGATATTATTGGGCTTGTTATAATTTTACTCCCACCAACTTGCTATGTCAAACCTCGAGGATTTTAGATTTAGTTGAGCATTCTTAAGTGCCTGGCTGCTGTAATAAAATCCTGCGTTACCTGTAGCATGAAGATCTACATTTGATCCAACAAGTATAGTTGTTCCATAAACACCACCGTTCCCAGTAATTTGACAATCGATTGTTGATTTATCATAAACCAGGATAATCCCTCTGTACGTAAAATCTCCGCTCATTGTAAGATTTCCATTAATTATCATGATTCCATCACCCTGACAAGTACCTGATAAATGAATTTCACCATTCATAAAAGTTATTTTAGGATCGGTTGGTGTTCCAAAAGTTCCAGATGAATAGGTACCAGAGGGAACAGTTATATCTGCGGCAAAAATTGTATTCATAACTACAGCTTCCCAGTCTGTCGTATCGGGAGTTGAATAAACACTAGGGCTTCCACCAAAACCTTCAATATCATTAGCAATTTTTGATTTTATATTATTTATAAAATAGGCACTATCAGAAGGGTCATCCAGCACTACTCCTGGTAAGGCAGGTTCTGGTCCTAATGTTCCATCAGTGTTTTTATCTGTACCACCAATATCAAGATTTCCGTTTAGCTGTAATCCAAGCACATCAGAAACGATATAAAGTGCCCCTAAAGTTGGTGGCAACTCGACAGGTTCTCTGCTTGCCCTGATTATAGATTGATGGACAGCGTTATCAAAATATCCTGTGGATGTAATTGTAAGTAAAGAATCTGGACCGGATATATCAATATCATAATAACCACCCATAATGACGTTATTATTAAATATTCCCTTTAGAGATTTGTTTCTTCTCATTTTCTCCAAATAAGTTTCTGCACCCGAATTGGCAATCAACCGTGACTGAATGCTTTCAAAGTGATCAACGGTTGTTTTCAATCCTTCTTTTGAATTGGCATTCAATTTAAGTATAAGAAAGGAAGTTATAATTGAAAAGCCAAGTGCCAGAATAATCATTGTTTTTCCGCTCATATATTCCTCGGACTTATTGTTAATTCCCAGTAAGTAAATAAGTATTCGTTGTCAACCGATTCGACAGACTCAATCCACAGTTCAGCTTTGACGAAACGTATTTCGTTAAAATCTGAAGTTGGGGTTCCAACATCATTGTAGTAAGAAAATCTTACTTTTGTTAATCCTAATGATGGTCCGGCAATCGTATCGTTGTTTACTATCCTTATTAAAACGCGGTCTTCAGGATTTGGAGTTGAACTTGCACGAGTGGTATCGCTTATATAGTATGTTACTACATCCTGTATACCGTCTCTATTTATATCTGCATAGTATGAAACCCGTTCAGAGTCTGCGACTAAAAAAGGATTTGTTTTGCATTCATATCCAATTTTTCTCAGGTCGTAACTTACAATATCAGCAAGGGTCTTTGCATTCTGCTGCATTTGTAACTCAGAGTCAGATGCAAACCTGGTATTGGATTGATAAGTGTTCGCATTGAACATCATTAACAGTAGTAAGCCTGCAATTATTACAGATCCTACTAAATCTAAAACTACGTTCATAATTATTTAAGTGTGAAAATGAATGATAATAGAATAGTATTTTTCATATAAGGACTTGAAACAGTAACATCTGCTCTTTTGTAAAATGTTTGTGTCATAACCTTATAATCGGGATTATATTCACTAACATAATAAACGTTGCAACTGACTATATAATTTTCAGCGTGCGGAGCAGTGATGGTATCGCAATAATTGTTGAAATCATCTATGTCATTAAAGTTTGGGTAATGTTCGTTTGAAGCTGGACCCAGAGAAAAAGGAGAAGTCAATACAGATGGGTCTGTAGTTGGGAATTTGATTGTAGCTACATCAAAAGCTTTCATTTTTATCTCTTCTATCAAATCATTTGCTAATGAAAAGGCTGTAAGATAAACTTTATTCTCAGTTTCAATAGTTGAATTCTCCAGTACCGCAGAGTTAAATCTGAGAGAAATAAGCGATACTAAAAGAAGAGCACCTAAGCTTAAAAATGAATGTACACTTGACATCTTATGACCCCTTATTATTGGACAATTACAAAATCAATAAATGTACCTTACAACACGTCACTATTGTCGTAAATAGATTTGATTTTTACTAAAAAAATTAAAAATATTTACTAAGGGATAATCGTTAGGTAAGATTTACTGATTTTTAGGTAGAAAAATTGGGATAATAACTTCGTCGTCGTTGTCTTGGAATTCAATTCCGTCTTTCCCGGATAGCTTTTAATCTTCTTTGCAAAGTGCGTTCACTAACTCCAAGCAGAGGTGCCGCTCTTTGCACACTGTTGCCCACAGTTCTCATTACATTTAAGATGTGCTCTTCAGCAGCTAAATCCAAACTTACCAGTTTCGGTTTGTGGTTTCCATTATCGGGAGGTTTGATATATTCTCGTGGAAGGTCAATAGAATTTATGTATGTCTCATCAAAACTTTTAGCCACTGCATTCAGTATAATATTTTCCATTTCCCGTACGTTTCCCGGAAAAGAATAATTTCTTAATGCATCGAGAACGGCATCAGAAAAACCCCGAATATTTTTATTGTAAGTTCTAGTTCCTACTTCAAGAAAATGTTCCGCAAGTAATACAACATCATCGCCTCTTCTATGAAGCGGAGGCATGTAGATGTAACCCCGGTTTAAACGATAATATAAGTCTGGTCTGAATTCTTTCTTGTTTACTGCTTCCAGAAGGTCTTTATTAGTTGCCGAAATAATTCTGATATCCAGCTGGACAGGTTTTGGATCGCCTATCCTGTAAATTTCGTTATACTGAATCGTTCTTAAGAGTTTACCCTGTAAGGGCATAGGAAGCTCACCAACTTCGTCCAGAAAAATAGTTCCACCATTTGCAGCTTCGAAATAACCAATCTTGTCTTCAAGTGCACCAGTGAAAGTTCCCTTCTTATAACCGAACAATTCGCTTTCGAAAAGACTTGGTGAAATAGATGCAAGATTTACTGCTATAAATGGTTTATTTCTTCTTGGAGAAAGATCGTGAATTTTTCTTGCGATCATATCTTTTCCGGTTCCTGTTTCACCGGCAATGTAAATTGTTTCGTTTGTTGGTGCAAAGATTTCAGCCAGCTCAAACACCTTATGCATCGATGGTGAGTCAGTGATAATATCTGAGAAAATTCTCCTGCTTGGTTTCTGTTCAAGAAGTGCTCTTCTAAGTGAGTCACGTTCGGATTCAAGCAGTTTTGTGTTCAATGCTCTTCGTATCGTCAGTAATAATCTGTCTGTATCTGGCGGTTTAGTAATAAATTCATAAGCGCCAAGTTTTATTGCATTTAATGCGATTTGGACTTCATGCACAGCGGTAATTACAACAACAGGAATCTGCGGATAGACTGCATAGATTTTTTCAAGCAGTTCAAGACCATTCATCTCCGGCATGAATATATCAAGAAGAATTAAATCAATATCTGTTCTTTCCAGAAGTGGTAAAACTTTTAAAGGATTTTGTTCAGTTAAAACATTCGTGTATCCTTCCTGGTTCAGAAACTCCTTCATTAATTGTAAATAGGAAGGCTCGTCGTCTATAATTAAGATTGGATTTTTCTCCACGTTACCTTTTCCTGCTAAATTTTTCCCAACGTAAAGGTTGTTTTAGTTAGATTTATCAGTTTGCTTCAAAAATCGTGCACGCCATTTGTAAGTCTCACATTAAAGCAAATTTCACCATTTTTGCTTATTTTGAAGTAGAAAAAAATTATTCTTGCATAAAGTAAAGGGTTAAAATGACAGCGAATTTAGAGATGATTAAAAAAGCATATAATAATTACCGGGAAAAATTGACCGCTATTAGAAAAGTCCTGAATCGACCTTTAACTTATTCGGAGAAAGTTCTTTATACGCATTTATGGGATAAACCAACAAAAGAATTTAAGGGTGGAAAAGATTATGTTGAGTTAGCACCCGATAGGGTAGCGATGCAGGATGCAACTGCACAGATGGCACTTCTTCAATTCATGTCAGCAGGTAAAAAAACAACTGCGGTTCCTTCTACCGTTCATTGCGACCATCTTATTCAGGCACAGGTTGGTGCAAAGGACGATCTTCTTCGTGCCAATGAAGAGAATAAAGAAGTTTATAATTTTCTTGAAAGTGTATCACGCAAATTTGGGATAGGTTTCTGGAAACCCGGTGCAGGAATAATTCATCAGGTTGTACTTGAGAATTATTCATTTCCTGGTGGAATGATGATTGGCACTGATTCACATACTCCGAATGCAGGTGGTTTGGGTATGATTGCAATTGGTGTTGGCGGTGCCGATGCTGTGGATGTTATGGCTGGAATGCCGTGGGAATTGAAATGGCCAAAAATTATTGGTGTAAAGCTAACCGGTAAATTGAGCGGCTGGACTTCAGCGAAAGATGTAATTCTTAAGCTTGCTGGGATACTATCTGTAAAAGGTGGAACAGGAGCCATCGTTGAATATTTTGGAGAAGGAACAAATTCAATTTCCTGCACAGGCAAAGGGACCATTTGTAACATGGGTGCTGAAATTGGTGCGACTACTTCGGTATTTCCTTTCGATGAAAAAATGTCTTCCTATCTTAGAATTACCAGAAGAGTAGATGTAGCAGCACTTGCCGAAGGACTTGCTGATGAGTTGTGTGCAGATAAAGAAGTGTTTGAAAATCCTGATAAATTTTATGACCAGGTAATTGAAATTAATTTAAGTGAACTCGAACCTCACTTGAACGGTCCTTTCACACCTGATAAAGCATGGCCAATTTCTAAAATGAAAGAAGCAGTGAAGAAAGAAAATTATCCTGATAAAATTTCGGTGGCTTTAATCGGAAGTTGTACGAATTCCAGTTATGAAGATATTGACCGTTCTGCAAGCATTGCTAAACTTGCTCTTAAAAAAGGATTAAAAGCTAAATCACAGTTCACGATTACTCCGGGCTCTGAACAGGTTAGAGCAACAGTTGAGAGAGATGGACTTTTAAAACCTTTAACTGATATTGGCGGACTAATTCTGGCAAATGCCTGTGGTCCCTGCATTGGTATGTGGAAAAGAATGGATATTAAAACCGGAGAGAAAAACACAATTGTTACTTCATTCAACAGAAATTTTGCAAAACGGAATGATGGTAATCCGGAAACTCTGGCATTTGTTGCATCACCGGAAATTACTACTGCACTGGCTTTAGCCGGAAGTCTTTCCTTCAATCCGATGACGGATGAGCTGGTAAATCAAAAAGGAGAAAAAGTAAAACTTGATGCACCAACAGGTGAAGAGCTGCCGCCAAAAGGATTTGATGAGGGAAGCAGCGGATTTATTCCACCTGCTCAAGATGGTAGCAGCGTTGAAGTTAAAGTTGATCAAAAGAGCGAACGTTTACAGCTTCTAAAACCATTTCAAAAATGGGATGGAAAAGATTTAATTGATTTACCTGTGCTTCTTAAAGCAAAAGGAAAGTGCACAACTGATCATATTTCAATGGCAGGTCCGTGGTTAAGATTCAGAGGACATCTGGATAATATTTCCAACAATATGTTCATCGGTGCAATAAATGCTTATTCAGGTGATGCTGGCAAAGTAAAAAATATTTATAGTGGTGAAACCAAATCTGTTCCGGAAGTTGCTCGTGAATATAAAGCGAAAGGAATTAATTGGGTCGTAATTGGTGATGAAAATTATGGTGAAGGTTCCTCACGAGAGCATGCAGCTATGGAACCAAGATTTCTCGGTGGCAGAGCAATAGTTGTAAAAAGCTTCGCAAGAATTCACGAAACAAATCTTAAAAAACAGGGAATGCTGCCGCTTACATTTGCTGACCCTAAAGATTACGATAAAATAAAAGAAGATGATAAAGTTGATCTGCTTGTTTCACAGCTTGCACCTGAAAAGCAGGTTAAGATGATTGTAAAGCACAAAGACGGAAGTAAAGATGAAATTATGCTGAATCATACTATGAATGAAGCACAGATAAAATGGTTCAAGGCAGGCAGTGCATTGAATTTGATTGCTGAAAAGAATAAGTAATTATTCTTCTATTTCTTTTGTGTACAACTTTTCACAGATGAGCGAAAGAGTTTCTTTTTCGTTTTTATTAAGAGCAGAAGAATAATCTGATAAAAATTTATCTACTTCGGGATTGATCTTTATAAGAAGGTTAATCCCTTTTTTTGTTATACGTGACATCGAAAGTCTCCGGTCTTCCGCTGATATGAATCTTTCAACCAGTCCATCATTTACCAACCTGTCTATAAGTCTTGTAACATCAGGTGCAGGCTCAACCATTCTCTTAATAATTTCACTACGAGGATAACTATTCGGGTGAGCACCTTTTAGTATTCGCAAAACATTAAATTGTGCAAGTGTTATATCGAAGCTGGTACATAAAGAATCTAGCTTGGAATGAATGTAATTTGAAGCGATAAATAAATTTAGTATTGCCTCCTGCTCAACGCTGCTAAACATTTTCTGTCTTAGACGCCTTTTTAGTATATCACCCATAATGTTCAGAATAATTATTTAAGTTGCTGCAATTATATGTCCCGCTAGTGTTAATCTCAACAAATAAATTTAGACGGGGCAGACTTTTGCATTAAAGATCAAGTATAATTCTGTTTTAAGTCCCAAAATCCTGTATGGTTTAAAGGTTTGCATATTACTATTTTCAAAGTTGAAAATTAAATCACTATTATAACTATTTGAATGACGTTTCTTAATCCAGCAATCTTATTCGGGCTTTTGGCTGCATCCATCCCTATTTTGATACACCTGTTAAATTTGCGGAAGTTGAAGAAAATTGATTTTAGTACGCTCCAGTTTCTTAAAGAGCTGCAGAAGAATAAAATCCGCAAGATAAAACTAAAGCAGTGGCTGCTGCTTGCATTGAGGGTATTAATTATTCTTTGCATTGTTACGGCATTCGCAAGACCAACTCTTGTCGGGGTTTCAATTGGCGGGACTACTTCCGCTGCTAAAACAACTGCGGTTTTTATTCTTGACGACACATTCAGTATGAGTGTAATTGACCAGAACGGATCTTATTTCAACCAGGCCAAAGAAGCCATAAAAGAGTTGTTGAATCAGTTTGAAGAAGGGGATGAGGTCGGACTGATTCTTGTCTCGCACCAACCGGATGAAATTGAACTAACATCAAATCTTGGCAAGTTTAAGGAAGATGTTGATGCCGTTAATATTTCTTTCGCAAGCAACAAATTAAATAATGCAATTATTAAAGCAGCTGATGTTATCGGGAAGGCAAAAAATTTTAATAAAGAAATTTATCTCTTTACAGATTTTCAAAAGGGAAGGCTCGCATCAGATGATGAAATTACTGATTTAAAAGAGCAGCTTGGTGAGCAGGTTCGATTATATTCTTTTGATTATTCCGGAAAAGAAGTTACTAACTTTGGAATTGATGAGTTGAAAATTAACACTCAGATATTTGAAAAAGACAAACCAGTTAAATTTGATGCACTTGTGAAAAATTATTCGAATCATTCTAAAGAAAATCTTGTAGTTTCTTTATTTATTAATGGAGAAAGATCTGCACAGCAAAGTGTAAATCTTAATTCCGGTGAATCAAAAACTGTAAATCTTGAAGCACCGGCAAAAGCTTATGGAAATAGTGAAACTGAGACTGAAATTGAAGAAGATGATATATTACAGGATAACCAGCGATTCTCATCGTTTTATATTCCCGAAAAAATTCCAGTTCTAATTTTGGTGGATGAAACAGCAGATTCAAAGCTGATTGAGTTAGCGTTGAAGTCCGTTTCCGAGCAAGGTTATTTTGATATCACCATCAAAAAAGTTGAACAGATTTCAGGCATTCAACTTAATGATTTCCAGGTAGTTGTTATGATCAGCAGTAATTTTAATAATGCAAAAGAAAAAATCATCAGGTTTTTGAATTCTGGCAAAGGTATGATAATTTTTCCATCCTCAGGGTTAAATGCAACCAATTTTATCAGTTCATTAAATTCAGTTGGAGTTGGAATTACAGGCGGATTGGTAAAAACTGACAAAGGTCAGTCTGTTCATTTTAACGAAATAGATTTTAACCATCCTCTGTTTGAAAACATTTTTGTTGATGAAAAAAAGAAACAAGTTGAATCACCGGATTTTTATTCGTACTACAAAATAAATCCGGCAGGGAAGGGAAAAACAATAATCAGTCTTGAAGATGAAAGCACCTTTTTAAGTGAGTATTCTTTGAATGACGGAAAAATTTTGTTGTTCAGCAGTGCGCCTGTCTTTTCCTGGAGTGATTTTCCACTTAAAAGCATTTTCGCACCTTTGATTACAAAATCAGTGATGTATCTTTCTACCAAAAGTACAAGTGATAATGATTATCTCGCCGGTGAAAAGTTAAATGTCAATGTTTCTGAAAGAACTTTGCCCCAGATTAAAGTTTTAAGACCAGATAACACTGAAGAAATTGTAAATCTCGATCCTAATTTTAATTCAGATTTTTTCTCTTACAGTAATACATTCAAAACAGGTAATTATAAATTCTTTTCAGGTGATAAGCTTCTTTCTGAAGTAAGCGTAAACACTGATCCTGCTGAATCCGTTACTGAATATTTAAGTGAAAGTGATTTCGATAATTATCTGGAAAACATAGATTTTGAAGGCAGGCATTTTAGAATTGATAAGGGCGCAAATCCTGAACAAATGATTTTGCAGGCTCGATTTGGCTCTGAGCTGTGGAGGTATTTCCTTTTAGCTGCGATAATATTAGCTTTAGTTGAAATGACTGTTGCAAGAAATGCAAAGAAGGAATTAGAAGGACTTAATTCGTAGTGCTTTTAATAATGTCATTGCGAGTGAGTCCTCGAACGAAGGAATCTCAAAAATCTTCAGAAATAGAAACAGATTGCTTCATCCCGATAAATCGGGAATTCGCGATGACATTCGATATAATAATTTATGATTGAAATCCAGAATAAAACTTCCGAACGTGCAATGCTGATCGCACTGCAAACGAGAAATCTCAATAGGGAACTGGTTGAAGAACATCTCGCCGAGCTTGAGGAACTTTCTGATACAGCCGGAGCGGATTCAATATTTAAAATCATCCAAACAAAAAGCAGCATTGATCCTGCGTTCTACATTGGTAAAGGAAAAGCAGAAGAGCTGGCTCAGCTTGTTGAGTTGAATGATATTGATCTTGCAATATTTGATGACGATCTTACTCCTGTTCAGGTTAGAAATCTGGAAAAACTTTTTAACAGGAAAATCATCGACAGAAGCGGATTGATACTGGATATCTTTGCTCTTCGTGCAAAAACTAAAGAGGCAAAAACACAAGTTGAACTAGCTCAGCTTGAATATCTCCTTCCAAGGTTAACACGTGCCTGGACTCACCTTTCAAAACAGTACGGCGGAATTGGAACTAAAGGTCCCGGTGAAACGCAGATTGAAACTGACAGAAGAATGATTCGAACTCGTATCAGTCATCTTAAAACAAAACTAAAAGAAATTGAATCGCAGAGACAAACACAGAGTAAGGGAAGAAAAGATTTTGTTAGAATTTCTATAGCGGGTTACACCAATGCTGGAAAATCAACTCTTTTCAACCTTCTAACCAAAGCAGATGTTTTTGCTGAAGATAAACTTTTTGCAACTCTTGATTCTACTACACGCACAGTTAGCTTTGACACCCGAGAAAAAATTTTGATAAGCGATACAGTTGGATTTATCAGAAAACTTCCCCCTCACCTTGTAGCTTCTTTTAAAAGCACACTTAACGAGGTAAGAGATTCAGATATTATTCTCCATACGATTGATCTCTCACATCCGTATTACGAAGACCATCTGAGAGTTGTTGAAGATACTTTAAAGGAATTTGGCAGTGAGCACAAAAAAGAAATTCTGGTGTTCAACAAAGTTGACTCGATTTCAGATAAAAGTATTATTGAATATGTTCGAAATAAGTATCGCGGAAGTGTAATAATTTCTGCTCAGAAAGGAATCAATATTTCTTCACTCATCAGTTCAATTGAAGGAGTTATTAAAGACACATTTGTTGAAGAAGAACTTACACTTAGCATTGAACAGACTAAACTTGCGTCCCAAATTCACGATCTTGCAGAAGTTACTTCAGTTAAATACAATCACAATACGGTTTTATTTAAGTTTCGAGCGAACAAAGAAAATTCTGATAAAATTAAAAAGCTAATTTCGAAAGATTAATCCCTTTGATTTTTTACATTTCCAAAAATCCCCTCCTCACTTGTGAGGAGGGGTGGTCGATAGACCGGGGTGGTGAAAAAGTAAAATCAATTTGTCAGACCACCCCCGGCTAAAGCCGACCCCTCCTTATCTAAGGAGGGGAAAAGTCATTTTCATCTTTTATTTCATCAACACCATTTTCTTAGTCTCAACAAAAGGACCCGACTTTAACTGATAGAAATAAACTCCGCTTGGAAGTGATGAAGCACTCCACGTTAACTCATAAGTACCTACTGATTTTTCTTCTTTAACGAGTGTTTCTATTTCATTACCGAGAACATCAAATACTTTAATTACAACATTTGATGATTGTGGAACTGAGTACTTTATTTTTGTTGAAGGGTTAAAGGGATTGGGGTAGTTCTGTGAAAGAATAAAATCTGTTGGTTGATTTGTTTCTTCTTCTACTGATGTAACTATCTCACTTAAAGGTCTTCGCCAAACACCACTTCCTGTCCCGGCATATACATAACCGTTGTTATCTAGAGTTAGTGCTTGAACATTTAGATTTGTCAAGCCCTCATTTCTTGAACCTAAACTATCACCTTCATCGGAGAAAAGAAATACACCCAAACCCTCTGTGCCGATTATTATTCCTTCTGTGGAGCCGTTTGAATAAGAGAGCCCAACCTGACTATTAATGAGTGTATCTATGAGTGACCAAGTACTACACATATCAGTTGATATAATTAATGCCAAATTAGGGCTATAATTATAACTCCTTCCTCCTACAATTATGTTGTGATTAGAAAAAAAACCTAAAGCATAAAAATTACTTGTTTCCACCCAACCAAGGTTAGTCCACGTATTTCCATAATCTGATGATAAAGTTGCAGCGTTTCCATAAGCACCAACTCCACTTATTTCACCAACCGTAATGACGAACTGATTTCTAAAATCAAATAATTTGCCTCCAACTAAACTCACCCCACGAGAAGTCCACAATAGACCATCATCAGTTGATTTGGCAAAACAATCAAATGGATCACGGCCCCTATCCCGAATATAACAGAAAATAATGCCTGTTGGACTAACCGTAATATTTATTGGCCTGCAAAGCCACCAATATGAAAGAGAGTCTTTTATCTGTTCAATCAGATCTACCACCATCCAAGTGTCCCCCTTATCTAACGAAGACAAGAGGAATGTTCGATTGTAAGGAGGTGGAAGGTTTATAACGCTATCTTGAGTCATAAATATTTTACCAGTTAGGGATATTGCAACATCAACTGCACAAGAGTCAACTATTATTGTCCAATTAGCTCCGCTGTCAAGAGAGCGATACACTTTTCCACTATCTGAAGTAACAGCAAATATATTTGAGTTTTGCACAGCAATGTCCTTAATGCTATAATCATCAAGTCCAACCTGCACCCACTGCGTAAAACAAATTTGCGTTACCAGTAAAAAGAAAAACAAGGTTTGTATTAACATTTTCCCCGCTGTGCGGGATTTCGTAGAACTCAACATTTTGAACCTCCTATAAAATTTTTTAAGTATTTATTTAATTAGTTGCATTTTCTTTTCGCACTTGTATTCACCGGCTTCAAGGCGATAGTAGTAAGTGCTACTTACTTTCACAGGGCTGGAGTCCTGTGCTACGTAGAATTCCACTTCATAAGTGCCAGGTTTCTTCACTTCATTAACTAATTTTTCTATCTCGTCACCTTCAGAATTATAAATCGTTATTTGCACTCTGGTTTTATAAGCCACGCAGTATTTTATTACTGTCTTTTCCTTGAATGGATTGGGGTAATTCTGACCCACCGAAAACTCAGATGGTTCTAATTCAGTTTCATAAACACCTTTGTAAAGACTATATATTGAAATCCTGCTTTCGGTTTTCAAAACAATAAATAAAAAATATTTTGCAGCTATATGATAAGTTTTAAAGGAGGGGATATCTACCAGAAACTTGTAAAAAACTTACACTTTTTTGTAATTCGTATCGAAAAGAATTTCACAATTATCAACTGTTTGTATTTTTTAGGTAGAAATTACATACTTGTTCCTGCCTGCTGGCACGTTCGTAATGTTAGTTATGTCTTACGCTGATATTGCGAAGGTGGGACACCAAATTGTTTCTTGAAGCATTCTGAAAAGTAAGCCGGGTTATCAAAACCGACTTCCAATGCTATCTCGGAGAGATTTCCGAATTTCTTTTCAATCAGTTCAACGGCTTTTGTAAGCCTTATCCTCTTTATCAAATCTTTCGGTGGTTCTCCGGTTAACGAAACAACTTTTTTATTAAGAAGTGATCTGCTTACTACCATTTTCTCCGTGAGCATCTCAACATTGAAACCCTCGTTTGAAATGTTATCCTTAATTACACCGATTACTTTTTGTATAAACTTTTTATCGATGGATGTGATATTTGTCTGCTCAAACTCAAACATTCCTTTCTTCTGGAAATGCTCGTGAAGTCTCTTTCTTTGCAGAATAAGATTTTTAATTCTTACTCTTAATTCGTCTGGTTCAAAAGGTTTCATTAAATATTCATCGGCTCCGGTTTCATAGCCTGCCAGCTTATCTTCCTTTGCTGCTTTTGCAGTTAGAAGAATTACCGGGATATGACTTGTCCTTTCATCTGTTTTGAGTTTCTCACAAAGCTTAAATCCGTCCATCTTTGGCATCATTACATCACTTACTATCAGATCAGGTATTTGCTCGATAGACTTATTCCAGCCATCTTCACCATCTACTGCCTCGAGCGTTCTAAATTCCTTCGTCAAATTATCTTTGATGTATTTTCTTACATCGGAGTTGTCTTCAACTATTAGCAATAATGGAAGGGTTTCTTTCTCAAACAATTCAATATCAATTTTATGTTCCTCTTTCCTCGTAATATCATCCTCAGGTTCAGGAATTAATTTGTCTCCGGTATACTCTTTCTCTTTTTCACCGATCTCTTCAGGCTTAAGATGTTCTTTTCCAAGAGGAATACTTATTGTAAAAGTTGTTCCTTTGCTTTCTTCACTCTCAACTTCAATCTTTCCCCTATGAAGATCAACTAATTCTTTTGTTAATGCCAAACCAATACCAGTTCCTTCCTGTTCTCTTGTGTAGCTTCCATCTACCTGGTAAAAACGATCGAAAATTTTTGACATCTTCACTCCTGGAATTCCGATTCCCGTATCACTAATAATTGTATTCACATATTTATCGTCTTTACCCAAAGTCACTTCGATCCTTCCGCCTTCTGGAGTGAACTTGAATGCATTTGACAAGATATTAGTAATAATCTTCTCGATTTTATCCTTGTCTATGTAAACAATCAATTCATCCTCAGTTGAATTAAATTTAAGTGTTATCCTTTTTCTCTCAGCATAAGAAGCAAATGATAAGGTCAATGCTTTTAGAAGTGAAATATAATTTATAGGACTTGTCCGAAGCTTCATATTACCCGATTCAAGTTTAGAGATATCGAGCAGCTGGTTGACTAGTCCGAGGAGCTTGTTCGCATTCTTATGAGCAATGCCAAGTTCATCTTTATTCTTTTCGTCTTTTATTCTTTCCATTACTTGTTTGACGGGTCCTAGAATAAGTGTAAGCGGTGTTCTGAATTCGTGTGAGATGTTTGTGAAGAATCTTGATTTAATCTCATCCACTTCGTGGAGCTTCTGTGCTTCGAATCTGCTCATTTCATATTCGTGTTTATTTTTTACCCTTTTAAGTTGTGCTTTCCAGGTGAAATAGATTATGCTGCCGATCAAAATAAAATAAATTGTGTAAGCAAGATTAGTTTGCCACCAAGGGGGAAGTATAATGATTTTTAATGACGTGCCTGCTTCATTCCAATATCCATCGTTGTTTGAGCCTTTAACTCTGAAAATATATTCCCCGGGATCTAAGTTAGTATATGTTGCTAAGTTCCTGATTGCATCCGTGTATGTCCAGTCCTTATCAAATCCTTCCATTATGTAAGCATATCTATTCTTCAATGGTGCGTGATAATCCAGAGCAGCAAACTCAAAAGAAAAAACATTTTCACTGTAATTCAATTCGATCTCTTTACTTTCAGTTATTGATTTACTCAGAATAATCCGCTTGCTTAATGAATCATATCCGATTGGGACTGGTTTATTAAACAAGTGAAATCCTGTAATATAAACGGGAGGAATGTGCGCATTATCTTTTATACTGTCAGGGTGAAAAATTATAAACCCATTTACGCCGTGAAAAATAAACTCACCCGTTTTACTCTTACAACCTGCTATCAATCCTAGACTTGGAAGACCATCTTCTATGTCGTAGTTTCTGAAAGTTTCTTTAAGAGGATTAAATTTCGATAGTCCGTTGTTGGTGCCTATCCAAAGATTCCCACTATCGTCTTCTAATATCCCTCTTATATGATTACTAGGTAAACCATCTTTTATTTTGAAATGTTTGAATTGTCCGTTTTCCTTATTTAATTTATTTAATCCGCCATCCGCTGTTCCTATCCAGAAAATTCCTGATTTATCCTCATAAACAGTTGTAACATTATTATTGCTCAGACTGTTTGGATTATTTGGATTATACTTATAATGAACAAATTCATCCTTCTGAGAATCATATGCAATTAAACCGCCAGCTTTTGTATTAATCCAAAGAATTCCGGATCTATCTACTAAATAAATTGAAGAGTTAAGATTTGAACTTAAAAGTTTTAAGTTATCGGGATTATAATTATAGTGAGTGAAACTTTCGCTTTTCCTGTCAAATTTGTTTAATCCGTTATCAAGTGTGCCAACCCACAGTGTTCCGGATTTATCTTCCGTAATGTTCTCCATGGCATTTCCGCTGATACTCCTTGGATCTAACGGATCGTTTCTATACTTATAAAACCTTTCTGTTTTTCTATCATACTTGATTAATCCACTGTTACTTGTTCCTAACCATAAAATACCATATCTGTCTTCATAAATTCCTGTTACACTATTGGTACTCAGGCTAGTTGGATCGTTTGGAATGTGTTTGTAATGAGTGAATTTGTATTTAGCTCTATCCCATTTATTTAAACCACCATCCCACGTACCAATCCAAATTACTCCATCTTTATCTTCATAAACTGCCGCAACGTCATTACTGCTGAGTGAGGAGGGGTAGTCTGGTTCGTGCTTGTAATGTCTGAACTGTTTCTGTTTAGTATTATATATATTTAATTCAATTCCCCCAATCCATAGCAATCCTGAATTGTCCTGATATATTTCTTGTATGATGTTACTAATCAAACTGGTTGGATCGTTAGTATCGTGCTTATAGGAAATAAACGATGGAGAAGAATTATCATCAACACTTGAAATTGTTCTGTTTAAACCGTCTGCAGCTAGCCATATAATATCGTTTTCATCTTTATACATAAAAGCAACATCATTACCACTTAAGCTGGCGGGATTATTTGGATTGTGTTTAAATCGTGCAAAAACAGGTTGATGATTATCGTCTTTATAATTTAATTTATTGAGTCCGCCTCCAAATGTTGATAGCCAAATATTTCCAGATTTATCTTCGCAAATTCCAGTTATCCAATTGTTACTTAGACTTTCAGGATCACGCGGATTATGGAGATAACGAGTAAACTTTTGATTTATCCTGTCAAATTTATTCAACCCTCCGTGACTAGTTCCAACCCATAGATTGCCTTTAGAATCTTCATATATTGACCACACTTTATTATAACTTAAACTTGTTGAGTCACCCGGTATGTTTTTATAACAAGTAAATTGTCCAGTTTCACGATCAAATTTATTTAGTCCCCCGTGATTAGTTCCAATCCACAAAACACCTGACTTATCTTCATAAATTGACAATATAAAATTTGCATTTTTTGAAGAATCATTAGGATTTATATATCTGGTAAAATTCTCTTATTCAGGATTGTACCTGTTTAATCCGCCTCCCCCGGTTCCAACCCACAAAGTTCCTGACCTATCTTCAAATAATACCTCCACATAATTTGCACCCAGGCTATTTGGGTCGGTGGGCGAATGTTTAAAGACTTTAAACTTCTGTCCATCGTATCTATTCAGTCCATCATATGTACCAATCCACATAAATTCTTTACTATCCTGGATCAGTGCTCGGACAATATCCTCCGATAAACCATCTTTTCTACCAAGATGTTTGAATTGAATTTTTTCCGAGATATGAGTTTGAGGAAATGTCTGGAGAGACAAGAATAAAATAACGAAAACAAGCAAGGTGCAATATCGAGTTGTAACCTTCATTTGAGTAATGTTTATTTACTTCAAATGTAAAATCTCAAGAAATGATTAAAGTTGCAAGAAGAATTAGTTCAATAAATCACAAGTAGTTTACTTTATAACAAGTTGGGTGAGGCTTTTATATTATTTAATTTTGCACTCACAATTCATCATTTTTTTATACTGGAGGAATAAATGTCTATCGTTTTGGATGGATCAGGATTAACCGTTGAAAAATTAGTACGAATAGCAAGAAATAAAGAACAAATAGAACTTAGCAAAGACTCACTCGAAAGAATAAAAACCTGCCGTGCAATGCTTGAGGAAAAAATCCAGGCGCGAGAAATTATGTACGGAGTCAATACTGGCATCGGTGAATTTTCTGAAGTTGTACTGAACGATGAGCAGGTAAAAGATTTTCAGAAATATCTTATTTACAATCACGCTGCCGGAATTGGCGAACCAATGCCAGTTGAACACGTTCGTGGTGCAATGGCTGGAAGAATAAATGTTCACGCACACGGAAATTCAGGATGCAGACCGGAAATAACACAAACATTAGTTGAAATGCTGAACAAAGAAGTTACTCCCGTTGTTTGTCAGAAAGGTTCTGTGGGTGCTTGCGGAGATTTAGCGCCGATGTCTCAAATAGCTTTGCTGATGATGGGAGAAGGTGAAGCATTCTACAATGGTGAACGACTTCCCGGAAAAATTGCATTTGAAAAAGC
>Ga0307423_1000934_pt1 | contig 18643 bp, 16 predicted proteins | sample SalMarWE160310MG_FD_202154 | JGI IMG/M metagenome (GOLD analysis project Ga0307423, IMG submission 202154) | Salt marsh sediment microbial communities from the Plum Island Ecosystem LTER, Massachusetts, United States - WE1603-10 | ecosystem: Environmental > Aquatic > Marine > Intertidal zone >...
AAGCGCCACCGACACAGCGGTGGCGCTTTTTATATGCGTCCGTGAGGTGGCGTTAACGCTCGAGCAGGCGCCGTGGCAGGCCGACGATCCGTCGTAAGAAGCGGCGGAACGCATTCTGGCGCGGGTGGCAGGCCAGAGCGGCCTCGAAGGCGTTGAGTGCCTGGAGAAATCGCATCTGTCGCAGGCGGACCATGCTCAGTACGCCGAGCGTGGTAGACCGCTTTTCGTCGTCGCCTACGAGATGGAAACGATCGGCTGCCTGCTTGAGATAAGCCGCTGCCTGCTTTAGGTCTCCCCGTGCCTGGCACATGCTGCCCAGATTGCCAAGGGTCTGGGCTTCTCCCTCATAGTCCTGCAGCTCGACGAACCGGCTGTGCGCCTGCAGGAGCCAGGACTCGGCTTCTGTGTAGCGCTGCTCTACTGTGTAGAGGACACCGACGTCGTTGGCCGTCTCGGCGATGCCATTGAGATCGTTCACGGCCTTGTACGCTTCGTACGCTTCATACAGCCGTGCGCGCGCCGCTTCGAAATTCCCTGTGCGATACTCCTCGCGCCCCTCCTGCGCCAGCGCCGCCGGAGCGAGGTCCGCGGTTGGCTCGGTGATGTTAGCTGCTTTGTCTTCGCCCATGCTCCGCCCCTATGTTTGTGTCAAGCCCACGCGCAACTGAATCAAGGTGCCTTCTCTGCCCCGTCGTGGGCCCGACTGAACAGAAAGCACGCCATCGATCAGCTCAGCCCGTTCGCGCATGTTCAGTAAGCCAAAGCTGGTGCCTTGATCATAGCCCGCGACGACGGCATCAAAATCAAACCCTCGCCCGTCGTCCTCCACCGAAACGACCAGATCTTTTCCCTCTTCGCGCAACGAGATCCAGACATTGTCGGCCCCAGCATGCTTCTCGACGTTGTTGACCGCCTCTTGCACGATGGAAAAGACGGTCCCGGCGACGGCGGGACGCAGGTGGTTCTGAAACTGGCCAGCATCGAAATGGAGCGCAAACCGGCTGTTCTCGCTCAACCGTTCGACATAGCTCTCCAGCGCAGGAACGAGACCCTGCGTCTCCAAGATGACAGGACGCAGTTCGAACAAGAGCATACGCGCATCCTGCGTCGCTCGTCGCAAGAGGCGGCGCAGGGCATCCAACTGCTCCGGCACCTCGCTGGGCCGGGCCTGAATCAGTCGCTCCAGGTAGTCGATCTCCATCGCGATCGTCGCCAGCAGTTGGACCGGGCCATCGTGCAGGTTACGCGCCAGCTCATGGCGCGTCTTTTCCTGGGCCTCGATGATCCGGTCACGATCTGCGCGCAGGCTGTTGTACAAGCGCGCATTCTCCAGGGCGATGGAGACCTGCGCCGCCAGCGTGATCAGCACACTGAGATCCTCTTTGTCAAAGTCCAAGGGTGGCACCTTGTTGCAGACGCGGAGGACGCCGATCGTCCGCCCTCTGAACTGCAGCGGCACCGCGACCAGACTATGCAGCACGTGACCGGGCACGCAATCGACCGCTGGATCGTATCGTTCGTCTGCCTCCGGATCGTTGACTACCAACGGCTCGCCATGATCCACGACCCAACCCGTGATCCCCTGGCCCGGCTTGACCACCTGCAAACCCAAGCGGCCCGCCCGGCCGAGAGAAACCTGCACTCGCAGTTGATTGCGGTCGCGGTCGAGCAACATGAGCGTGGCCTGCTGGGCATCGATGACCGACATCGCGAGATCGATCGTGTCCTGGAAGAGATGATCGAGATCAAAGGTCGAGGTCATGGCCTGGCCCATCTGGTAGAACAGGCCTATCTGGCTCAATCGTTGGCGCGTGATGTAGAGCTGCTCCACATTGCTCGCGATCGCAGCGATGCTGCTGGTCAGCACACTCAGCACCTGCATCCGCCCCACATGTAGTTCAGAAGCAGCAAAGTAGAGGCTCAATACGCCATGGACGCGATCACGGATGATCAACGGGATGGAGAGAAGAGCACCTCGTCCGTCAGGCAGATCCTGCCGCGTGATCGGCGGGGAGCGTGGCAACTGGATCTGTAGCGGGCGCAGTCGTGCGCGCTCGATCGTCGCTTCCTCGATCCGGTCGATCCGCTGCCGCGCCGCAGCAGAAAGATCGCCCTGCCGCACGTGCTTGGTCAGTATAGAGCTGTACAGGATCGAGCCTCCGCTGGCTCGAAACTCGTTGACCACTAGCGCCAGGGCTTCGGCAAGCAACTCTTGAAGGGAGCGCGCCGATAGCAGGTGGGTCAGGCCATCGAGATAGGAAAGCCACCTTTCCTCGCTGTCACTGTCGATGAACCCCATACACTCTATCCAGTCCAACCACCACCGCCTCGGGAACCATCGCGCACAGCGTGCCCTATACGCGCGATGCCCGGTTGCGTGGCGCTAATAGGTGATCTCGAGCAAGCCCGATGCAATCTGTCGCAACGTATCTGCAGGCATCTCGCTCAGGTTCATCGCGATCCGCAGATATGGGAGATTGATCGGCTTGAGCACAAAGTCGAGAAGTTCAGGAGAGAGATGATCGGGCCATTCGTGACCGGATCCATTGGATCGCAGGACCGGCAGGATCAAGTCTTCGGCCATAAAGGACTCGAACGACACACCCAACTGTTCCGCCAGGATCTGGAGCTCGACCAGGCTGACCTGCGACTCGCCCAACTCGACGGCTTCCAACTGCGATGGCGTGTAGCCAAGCACAGCGGCGACCTCTTCCAGCTCCTGACCCGCTTCCTGCCTGGCCTGCCGAAGCAGCACACCGATGATCTTGTTTCGGAGCACGATCATCTCCTGGTAGGGAACCGACGGTGCATTCGCCGCAGCGTCCGGCAGCCCTTCCACCTCGAGGAAGTAGGCGAGGGGCACGCTCAGGAGATAGGCCAGGCTCTCAAGCTGCGGCAGCGACAGGCCGATCTCTCCCAGCTCTGCGCCGGCGATCAGCGCGCCATCGCAGCCCAGCGTACGGGCACATGCCTCGATGCTCACCCTGGCATCCAGGCGTGCTTGCTGGAGCAACACCCCGATGATCTTGTTCCGAGTGAGGATCGCTTCTTCACTCAACATCGTCTCTTCCTCTCAAGATTCGGCGCTCCGTCCCCCAGGTATCAAGCCATCGCCCGATCGGCGAAACGAGGCAAGGATCGAAGGGCTTATTGGGCAAGAAACGGACCCTTGACCAAAGTCATTATAACATAACTCGAAGCAAATACACAAAGTAGCGGCGTCTTCGATCCCCTCCTTACAGCGGTTCGATGACCTCCGCGCCTCCCATGTAGGGACGTAGGACCGGTGGGATGACTACGCGGCCATCGGCTCGCTGATAGTTCTCCAGGACCGCGATCATCACGCGGGGGAGCGCCAGGCCCGAGCCGTTCAGCGTGTGCACGTACTCGGTGCTGGCCCCCTCTTCAGGACGATAGCGGATCTGGGCACGGCGGGCCTGGAAATCCTTGAAATTCGAGCAAGAGCTGACCTCCAGCCATTCCTGGCATCCCGGCGCCCACATCTCGACGTCGTATTTGGCCGACGCCGTAAAGCTCAGGTCGCCGGTACACATCTGCACCACGCGGTGCGGGATCTCCAGACGCCGGCATACGTCTTCGGCGTTATCGATCAGCGAGATCAGCTCGTCCTGCGACGTCTCGGGTTCGACGATCTTGACCATTTCGACCTTGTCGAACTGGTGCCCTCGCTTGATGCCGCGCACGTCTCGACCGGCGCTGAACTTTTCGCGGCGCCAGCAGGGCGTATAGGCCACATAGTGGAGCGGCAAGGCCCCCGGATCGAGGATCTCTTCGCGGTGTAGGTTGGTCAGGGGCACCTCGGCCGTCGGGATCCACCAGAAATCGTCCTCCACATCGTGGTAGAGGTTGTCGGCGAACTTGGGCAACTGCCCGGTGCCGACCAGGCACTTTTCCTGGACGACAAAGGGTGGGTAGACTTCGGTGTAGCCATGTTCCTGGACGTGCAGATCGACCATCCAGGAGATCAGGGCGCGCTGCAGGCGTGCGCCGAGCCCGCGCAGCACGTAAAAGCGCGTGCCTGCGATCTTGACCCCCCGATCAAAGTCGAGGATGCCCAGCATCGGGCCGAGGTCCCAATGTGGCAGCAGCTCGAAATCAAACTGTGGCAAGTCGCCCTCCTGCCGGAGGACGACGTTCTCGCTCTCGTCCGGGCCCACGGGGACCGACGGATCGGGCAGGTTGGGGACCAGCAGCATTGCATGATCGAGCTGTTCCTCGATCTGACGTATATGTTCGTCGAGCGCATCGATCTCGTCGCCCACCGCGCTCATACGCTGACGGGTCTCTTCGAACTGCGCTTCCAGGCGTGCCTTGTCCTCCTCCCCGGCTTTGCGGATCCGTCCGCGGAGCGGCCCCATCGTCTTGCTGACACGATTGCGCTCCGCCTTGAGCGATTCGGACTCGGTCAACAGCTCGCGCCGCAGCTCGTCGAGCTCGACAATCTCGTCGATCGGCGCCTCTGTGTTCAGCTTGGCGATCTCGGCTTTGACCCATTCGGGGTCATCGCGGATCAACTTGATGTCTAACATGGTTTCTTCCTTTCCTCAGCCAGCTTCACAAGCCGGATTGTCACAGCAAGAGCGAGCACAACGGCGCATGGAAACAAAAAAGCCCCGCCCTTGAAAGGACGGGGGAACCGTGGTGCCACCTTTCTGCGTCGCCACCTTTCTGCGTCGCTGCCTTGCGGCGGGCGACCTCGTGGAGTAGGACGCGCCTACTCTAGCGCGATAACGGGCGCCCCCGGACAAGCATTCGACCTGTCGACTCGGGAGTGGATTCGGCCGGCGCTGCGGTCGCCTCACACCAAGCAGCGACTCTCTGAACGCCCCGCACGACCTACTTGTTCCTTCACCGTCGTTGCATCAGATATTGTAGTACAGATTATAACACGCTGGCGGTGCGGTGTCAATCAGAAAAATGCAGCCATTCACAACACGCAGCACTCGCGTGTTTCGACGACCTGCAGCCCGCGTGCAACGGCCTCTGCCACGGCCTCGCGCGCCGGGCTGACGATGACGTTGGCCCCCGCCTGCACCGCCAGGGGGTCGAGCTGCGCCCGGTAGCTGCGCCGCGGCCGCATGCAGCCGAGCTGGAGGCTTGCCTCTGGAAAGCGCTGCCGCGCCTCCGCCAGGAGGAGGGCCACCTCCTCGGCGGCAGGAGGCGTGCGCTCTGCGTAGCGGGTCCCTGGGGTGGGAATCAAGACGATCAAGACCAGCGCATCGAGGCCCACGCGCTCCAAGAGATCCATCGCTGCTCGCTCGTGCCCGATCTGCCCACCACGCAGGCCAACGGTAATGTGGGGGATGACGGGCGCATACTGGCGCAGCATGGTGTAGGTCTCGACATAGTCTTCCGGCGTAGCCTGCAGCCCATAGACCTCACGGATGGTCTCTGTATCGCCGACCAAGTCGAAGGAGATGACGTCGACGTAGGGAGTAATGACGCGCATCGCCTGTTCATCGATCAGCCCCACGTGCCAGTTCAGGCGGCGCCCCTCCTTGATCGCCGCGATCCGTTCCAGGTGTCCGGTCACCGGCACGCGCCCCTGCAGGTCACAGCCGCCCGAGATCAACGCGCTGGTCGCGCCCTCAGGCTCGGCCGACCAGACGGGCTGCATGTGACAGAGATAGTAGCCGCCGCAATGTGCGCACTGCAGCGCGCAGCGGTTGCCGGTGAGGCTGATCAAGGCGGTGTCGAGCGGGTAAGCAAAGCGGATTTGGGGCGCAAAGTGCGCCTGGCGCACGCGCCACGCTGCGTCGAGTTGTTGTTGTAGGTCACTCACGATGGCCTCCAGGAGACCTATTGTAGTCGAAAGGGTGGCCTGCTGCAAGGCCGCGAACTCGTTCCCTCATGCAACCGAAGGTTGCCGGGAACGGGTTCGTGAGATCCTGCTCTACTCATACAACTGCACCACCTGCCGCGCAAAGTCGGCGACGCTGAGGCGCAGCGCGCGCGGCTCCAGGACCTCTATCGCCCGGCCAAAGCCCAGGATACGCTCGCGCGCGGCAAAGAGCGACTCGAAACGCAGCTCGATCTGGATCCAGCCCTCCTCGTCCGCCGGCCCCGCACTGTCGATCGCCACCCGGATGCGCTCCCCGAAATAGTGGGGCAGCCACGCGACCAGCTCAGGCGCGACGCGAACCAGGACGCGATAGCCGGCCCGCTGTCGCTCGGCTTCGGCGCACCACTCCTGCCAGAAGGCAGCCAGGTCAAAGTCGGGATGTCGCTCAAAGGAGGCCGGCGTCAGCTCCACGTCCATCAAGTGAGAGACCTGGATCGCGCGCAAGCGGCCGCGGCGCGCATAGACCAAGTACCAGACTCCCGCCTTGACCACGAGCCCGTAGGGATCGACAGGCCGATCGAGCACACTTGGCGTGCCATGGGGCTGGCGACAGCGAAGGCGAACGACGCGGTCCTGCCACACCGCTTCGTGCAAGAGGCGCAGGTGCGGTACCGGGTCGTCGCCCTGCGCCCACCATACCGAATCGACGTGCACCCGCTGCCGGACCTGCGCTTCGACGCCACGGTTCCGGTCGGGCAGTGACGCAGAGAGCTTGCGCATTGCCGTACGCAGCTCGTCGTCGACGCCCAGCTCGGCCAGCGGGGCCGGGATGCTGAGCATGAACAGGGCACGCACCTCGCTCTCGGTGAGGCCGGTCAGCCGCGTGCGATAGCTGTCGAGCAGCGCATAGCCGCCCTCCGGACCGCGGTCCCCATAGACCGGGACCCCAGCACCACTGAGCGCGTCGATATCGCGGTAGATCGTCCGCTCCGATACCTCGAGCTCCTCGGATAGCTGCCGCGCCGTCATCTGCCCACGGCCCTGCAGCAGCATCATGATCGATAGTAACCGGTCCGCACGCATGGCATCTCCTCTACCCGTACACGATTTGCTCGATCCTACCACGAGATCCTGACACTAGATGTCAGGTAGAGGAATGTATCCTACCAGTGTAGTATGCCCATGGAATGGGGCCGGGCAGATGACACGAAGGAGGCTATGATGGATGAACTGCAGGTACGGATCGTGGAACTCGCACCGATGCGTGTGGCCAGCGTGCACGCCTACAGCGCGACGCCCGAACACGACGCCTGGGACAAGCTGATTGCCTGGGCCGAGCCCAAGGGGCTACTGGAGGACCGCTCCTCCTACCGCATCTTTGGCTTTAACAACCCCAGCCCATCGCCGGGCAGCCCGAACTATGGGTACGAGTTCTGGATCACGGTCGGACCTGAGGTCGAGGCCGGGGATGAGGCCGAGATTGTAACGTTCTCCGCTGGGCGCTATGCGGTGACACGCTGCGTCGGCATCCCCAAGCTGGTCGAGACCTGGCCACGCCTGGCGATGTGGGTGGAGGACAGCGGATATCAGCACGGCAGCCACCAATGGCTGGAGGAGAACCTGAGCCCGGTCGGCACAGCCGACACGGAGCTGCTCATGGACCTGTACATGCCGATCCGCTGAGCGGCCGGTGTCGGGCTGCTACGCTCCCCCCCTACGGCCATCAGGGGGAAGCCTGGCGCTCCCGCGCAGGCAACTGGATCGCCACGCTCCAGCGTGGCACCTGCCGGGCGACATGCCAGGCTGGAGCCTGGCGGTCCCAGGGCTGCGCGGGCGTGGTGTGTGAGCTGTCAAGGCGGGCGAGCGAACCACTCCGGCCCTCGCGGTTGGTCGGAAATCCGCCCCTGCGGGAGACAACCGACGCGTTCCGGGCGAGGGGAGTTCGCGTCTCCGCCCCTCTTGCACGGCCACCTACAGACCGAGCAAATACGCCGGATTCTCTCCCGCCATCTGGCGGAGCTCGTCCTGCGTGAACCTCTCCGCCGCGAGCGCACCGAGGTAGGCGCGCATCCCTTCTACCGGGGCGGGAGCGCCGGCCCGCCCCAGGTCGGTGGACAGCACCGTGGACGCAACACCCACCGCCCGGATGTGCGCTGCCATCTCGGCCATGGTGACCTCGGCATCGTTCCCTGGAAGGGCGTTCAGGTAGCAGCGCTCGAAATAGACCCCACCGGCCACGAGCGCGCGCTGCACCTCGATTGGCATCCACGAGAGCCTGCACTCTGGATGGGTGATCAGGATCTTGCGCAGGCCCACGTCTCGTGCCTGGTGCAGCAGGGCAGCGATCTCGCTCACAGAGAGATGGCCGGTGCCCAGGATCGCATCGGCGTCGCGGATCAATACCAGGATCTCGCTGACGACAGGATCAAGCGCGCCCTCTGCGTCCAGGATCGAGATCCCACCATCGAGTCCCTGCCGGGCGCGGCCATGCGCCGCATCGCGGGTCGGCATCCAGATCTCGCGCGCGCCCATGGCTAGCGCAAACTCGACCGCAGCGGGGTTCAGGCCGCCGACTGTCTCGTTCAGCGCCAACCCGCCATAGACGCGGATGCCTCCAACCGCATCCTGCGCGATCACAGCTTCCGCGACGACGGCGCGGTCAGCAGTGAGGGTATGGTGCGACTTGATCAGAACCGCCACCATGCCTACCGCTGCGGCAGCGCGCGCCAGGTGGATGTCATCCATCGCACGTGGGAGCACGTCCGGCGCGGTGTGGACGTGCATGTCGATCAGACCATTCAGGGCCAAGTCGTCTGCAGGCACCATCTTGTCTCCTTCGCCTCGTGCACGGCGTGGCGCGGGCTGAGTACACAATAGAACATGCGCGACAATGCTATGGCATTTGTCGAACCGTGCCTGCGCTCGGGCACAATAGCATCTCCGGGTTCGAGTACACTCTCGAGAGATGGACCAGCAGGATGCGGGACGGAGTGGCCATCCAAGGCGGTCGAGTGTCAACCATGTACACAATATGGCGACTCCCTTGGCACCTCGGAGGAGCCTCGTTCACGATTCAGTGGCTCAGAAAGGGCATGTAGTTCCTGCCATCGCTAGCGCGCGATCAGGCGCGCCAGAATGCCCAGGCGGTTCGCAGCGTGGCGTAGAGGATGGCGATGATACTGATCAGTTTGATCCATGGCGGACCAATGACGATAAACAGGCTCAAGATCCCGAACAAGACAAGAAAACCGCCCAATAGCATCAGGAAAAAGCGCCGCCAGCGTGGCATTCGCCAGCCTCCCTGACGCCATGCACCTTTCACCTCACGAAATGAGGCTTGGTCGCTGAACCCAGAGCCCACGCTTCTTCCCCGGAAGCGATAGATAGACTGGTCCTCTCCGTTGCCCATCTCCATCTGCTGCACGATCTCATCCTCGCTCAGGGGGCGCTCGTCGCCTACGCGCACCACGAACTGCGTGCCGACCATCAGCACGCCCCCGAGCACGATCAAGCCGATGGTGAGGATGCGCAGTCCCCGTGCGACCGCAGGATGCGCCCATAGGTAGGCATCCATGTCACGCAAAGGCGTGATGTATTCCGCTAGCACCGCCACTGCCAGGATGGCCAGGATGAGCAGGACCGTGCCTAGCCAGTTGCGTACCCGTTCACGTAAGGTCATCTGACTGTTCAGCTCCTCATAGGGCGCACATGAGCTCTGGGCTGGGATGTCCGTCACCGCCAACCTTGCGAAGGGGACACATCAGAATGCGCAGCACCCCTTCGGCACGCTCACCCTGCGAGCGCTGGGCAGGGCAGGCTCTGCGCAAGGTTGGCGCATCAGCGCGCTGTCGGCAGGCGGGGCACGTCAAAGGGCACGGGCTTGCCCATGCGCTGCAGCAGCATAGCGCGCATGACGACGCGGTCGTCCCACGGATATTCGACCGCGCCAAAGCACATGGACTGCTCGTGTCCTTTGCCGGCGGCGACGACGACGTCGCCAGGACGGGCCAGCTCCACGGCGAGGGCGATGGCCGCGACGCGATCCGGCACGCGGTAGTAGCGTGCGCCCTCGCCCGCTCCTTCACGCGCCCCGGCGCGCTCGCAGCCCTGGGCGATGACGTCGATGATCTCGTCCAGGTCCTCCGTGCGCGGATCCTCGGCGGTGATCACGGTCACGTCGGCCAGGCGCCCGGCGATCTCGCCCATCATAGGACGCTGCAGGACGTCGCGCTGGCCCGCGCAGCCAAAGACGACGATCAGCTTTCCCTCGGTCTCGGCGCGGAGCGCAACGAGCGCCTGCTCCAGCGCATTGGGCGAATGGGCGAAATCAACGATCGCCGCGAAATCCTGTCCCTCCTCGATCCGTTCCATGTGCCCGCTCACCGCCTGCAGCGCGTACACGCCCTCCTGGATCGCCGCCACTGGCACGTCGAGGGCCAGCGCAGCAGAGGCGGCAGCGAGAATGTTGTACACGTTGTAACGCTCGATTAGCCGCGTGCGGATCGCAAAGTGGGCGCCGGGCGCGTGCAGGGCAAAGGTCCGCTCTCCACTCTGCAGGCGCAGATCGGTCGCCGTTACGTCCGCCTTTGCCTCCAGGGCGTAGGACAGCCGGCGATCTGCCGGGATCGATACCAGGATCGGGTAGGAGCGGTCTTCGGCATTGAGCACCGCGACCTTGGGGACGCCCGGCTTGCGCCACGAGGTCGACAGGAGATGGAACAGCCGCGCCTTGGCAGCGCAGTACTGCTCCCACGTGCCGTGGTAGTTGAGGTGTGAATGCGTGATGTTGGTTACTACCGCCACGTCCACATCCACGGCCGTCACGCGGTGCTGTGCCAGCCCGTGCGACGTCGCCTCGAGCACAGCGACGTCGGTCCCCGCTGCTACCATCTCAGCCAGCAGGGCCTGGATCTCGGGTGCATCCGGAGTAGTAACGTGCAAGCCAGTATCCAGGGACCGGTCGCCAATCAGCGCGTTCACCGTGCTGATCATGCCTGCCTTGCGACCCGCAGCGGTCAAGATGGAGCGCAGGAGGTTGACCGTCGTCGTCTTGCCCTCGGTCCCGGTCACGCCGATCACCGTCATGTCGCGGCTGGGATGGCCGTGCCAGGCGGCGGCGAGCTGGGCCAGGGCAACGCGCCCGTCCGGCACTCGCACATAGGCTACGCCGGTCGGGAGGTCAGCGGGCCGTTCCCGTTCACCGACGATCACCACCGCACCGTGCTCGACCGCTTGCGGGATAAAGCGGTGCGCGTCCACATTCTCGCCCGCGTAGGCCACGAACAGACTGCCGTGCTGCACTTGGCGCGAGTCAGATGTCAGCCCGCTGATCTCCTTATCCAGGTCACCGACAGGCCGGCAGGACTCTAGGTCTTGGAACAGATTACGCAGGATCATATAGGCTCCATGCTGTACCGAGTTGAATGAAACGCGCGATGGCGCGGATCATACCTACGTGCCATCGCACTGTCAAACCACGAGCCGCAAAGAGGCACGGAGGAAAGCAAAAAGACCCTTCACCCGTGTCGAGATGAAGGGTCTGGCTTGTCTGTGGAGATGGTTCGGATATCGGCTACCTAGGGGGTCCAGGCCCAGCCCTGCTTCTTGACGAAATCGGTCAGCCAGGGCACCTCTACCCACTTGCCCTGGTAGGACTGAATGCCAAGATAGATCGGGTAGATGTAGGCCAACGCCGTCACTACACCGATACCGCAGGTGATCGCCGAGATGATGCTGACCAGGACCGAGATCACAACGAGCACTGCCAGCGCCATAACCGCATTGTACTTGACAAACGGCCTCTGCTTCTTGTCCTCCATAAACAGCGCGATGAGGGCGACGACGCCGGTGATCCAGCCGAGTAATGCCCACAACTTGTCGTCGTCACTGATCTCGACCGTTTCGGCCGCGCTGGGGACCTGGTTCTCTTCCATCATGCCTCCTTGATTGAGAAATTGGGGAGCGATACACAAAGGTTATGGAAACACTTTTATTCTAACATTGCCATCACGAAATGTCAACTGTTGTCCGTGCGTCGAAAGCGTGCTACAATCGGTTCGAGCTGTCCTGAGCGAGCATAGAGGAGTGCGAGATGGCCCGAGTTGTGTTTATGGGGACGCCAGAGTACGCGATCCCGAGCCTACGCGTCCTGGCCGAACGACACCAGGTGGCCCTCGTGGTGACCCAGCCCGACCGACGCCAAGGACGCGGGCGCAAGCTCGTCTCTTCTCCGGTCAAAGCCTATGCGCTGCAGCACGACCTGCCAGTCTGGCAGCCACCTACGCTGCGCAAGCCAGAGGCCATCGAACGCCTGCAAGAGGCAAGTGCTGACCTGTACGTTACCGCCGCAATCGGCCTGATCCTTCCCCCTGCCGTCCTCGCGCTTCCGCCGCACGGCTGCTTGAACGTGCACGCCTCCCTTCTACCCCGATGGCGAGGAGCAGCGCCGATCGCCGCTGCCATCCTGCACGGGGATAAAGAAACCGGTGTCACCTTGATGCAGACAGACGAGGGCCTGGATACTGGCCCCATCGTGTCCCAGGCCCGCTGCCCGATCCGCCCGGGCGATACCACGGCAAGCCTGACCCCCTGCCTAGCTGAGCTCGGAGCAGACCTACTGTCCACTACGCTCCCCCGCTGGCTTGCCGGTGAGATCGAGCCGCAACCGCAGCCAGAGGAGGGCGTAACGCTCGCCCCGCGCCTCGCCAAGCGGGATGGGCGGATCGACTGGCAGCAGCCAGCGGCACAGATCGATCGCATGATCCGCGCCTACACGCCCTGGCCCGGAACCTATACCACCGACAAGGGGCAGAGGCTGCTCGTGCTTCGGGCACGGGCACTGCCAGAATGGCAGGGTAGCGGCGAACCCGGCCAGGTGATCGCACTGTCTGCAGAGCAGATCGTCGTCGTCACCGGCAAGGGCGCCCTGCACCTGATCGAGATCCAGCAGGCCGGGCGGAAGGCCATGTCGCCGCAATCCTTTGTCCAGGGCCACAGCGACCTGATCGGTTCGACGCTCGGCAGGAGCGCTTGAGCCGTCCACCCCGAATGGCTCACGATCCTCTCGAACGGGCTATCTGCTATACGCGTAAGGGCGATCGAACGTTTCACCCCTAGTGCAGCCCCGCGCAGATTTTACATAAGCCCCTTGACAAAACCAGGGATCTATACTATGATGAGATTAGGCTCGTACGAGAAGCAGTCTTACATATGCCTATCTATGCATAAGCAAAGGCTTTATCATAGCCCCAGGTCGAGGCACGAACGAGCTGTCATCGTCGGAAGTCGCGGGATGCAGGACAATCGGCATCCCTGATAGTGAGACAGAAGCCAGGTTTGCGATGCAGGGGGGCGCGCAACGCGGGGTGGCCTGGTCCTCCATCATCCCCCCTTTGAAATTCTGTCGCTTCGAGTGCACGTGGCGCATGAGATCAGCCAAGAACCCTGAGCAGGGAAACGAGCAAGCCGCAGGCAGGGCTCAGATCGACCGTCTCGCAGCATGGATCCAAGATCGGGGCCTCGCTGCGCCGGCTCTCTTGCTGTTCGAGACGAGCAAACCCTTGCTCCCCGTCGGTGCTCAACTGCTGCTGCTTCTGCAGCCTCTGCTCGGCACCCTGGGACCCGCCATTGGTTGGCTGGGAGAGGACGCGGGGTTACGCGCGTGCGTCACCTGGCTGGAGGACCCGGCAGCAGTCGATCATCTGCTCGCGCGCCTGGAAGAGCAGCCCGTGGATTGAGAGGCCATGAATACGACGTTGAGTGGTTGGGCGACTCCTGTAGCATTGGTGATCCTGCTGGGGATTGCCTGCCTTTTATGGTGGTTCACCTGGAGGGCTCGCGATGCGTCGCGAGGCACGCGGTCGCTCGTGCAGCGCTTTCCCTTTCGCCGCATCCGAGCCTTTGAGGCATTGAGCGGGTTCCTGGATGTAGCCGTAGAGCGTGGCAAGATCGTTCACGTCTCGTTGGGCGACACTGGCATCGGTGGCAGCAGGACGGCGACGATCCTCTCTGGCCTCACTATCCTGCGCTACCTCGCAGAGCGCGGCGCCGCGGTTGGCTCGGCGCCGACCGTCACCGTCGCCGACCCGACATTGTTGTTCGTCGCCCAAGACGTCGTTCACGATGCGCACAAGCGCGTGGGGCGCGCGGCCGGGTATCGCCCAACGGACGTCCAGCTCATCGCGCCTAACCCGACGGCCTATGCCATCGGCGCCGTAGAAGTGATCCGCGACGAGAGCGTGGCGACCAATGTCATGACCGGCCCGTTTAGCGACGAGTACCTGCTACTGGCAGAGCCCGGGGCACAGCGCGGCATTGCCCAGGTCGCCGGATCAGATTCGCTCAACGCACAGCCATACATGTTTGCCACCGCAGACCCCCTCCTTATCGGCGAGGAGCTCTTTGCCGCGGGCGCGTACCTGACGGATCGCCCCGAACACAAAGCCAGCCTGTGGATCCAGGACATCTTGCGCCTGTTGATCGTGGCCGCGATCGTGATCGGCATCCTGATCGTGACCTTGACGGGCTAGACACAGTGGAGGATCGTCGTTGAAGGCGGACCCAAAGGGCGTCTATCCACTCATACTCACAGTGATCGCGGTCTCGATCGGCGTCGTGACCTTGTTGTCGCTGATCGTCGATAACAACGTGCTGACTGCACTGCGCTCCGTATTCGTGGAATGGACGGTGATCGTCATCGCTTTTGCCCTCTTGCTCGGCGTATTCAACGTCGTGCGCGTCCACGCGCGCCGCATTCAAGGTGGGAAGCGAGCGCCCTACAGCGTGCTGCTGCTCGTATCCTTCCTGGTCGTATTCATTCCCGGCATTTTCTCTCCCAATGGTGTGCCAGAGGGAGTGCGAAACTGGGTGGGTCCGACGGGCTATGTCGTCGATTTTGCCTTTCGTTACGTGCAGCGCCCACTCCAGGCGTCGCTCTTTTCGTTGATGGCGTTTTTTGTCTTTACAGCAGCGTGGCGGCTCTTTCGGATTCGTGGAGCAGCCACCTTGGTCATGCTCGTCGCGGCCATCGTCGTCCTGATCGGCTCGATCCGCTTGAGCGTCGGCGGTGGCTGGGCGCTGCCAGCCGCCCTGCGGACGTGGACGATGAACGTGCCCGTGCTGGCTGGTTCGAGAGGCATCTTGCTGGGCATCGCGCTGGGCATCCTCGTCACGGGCCTGCGCCTTTTGCTGGGAATAGAGCGTCCCTATGGCGATTCGTGATCCCAAGGTAGGTGATCGGCCATGAGCCAAGGCCAGAGAAGATACATTCCTTCCTGGTTGCGCGGCATGCGCGGCTGGGAAGAGGCACCAGAGTGGCTCCTGGACAAGATCGAGGAGGAGCAGGGCTTCTCGTTCGTCGATCTGGGGATCACGCCGGAAGCAGCCGGGTTCCGGGTCGACGCAGCACCGATGCAAAAAGACAGCGACGAACCTGTCTTGGGGGGTAGCGACGATCTGCGAGAGGCATACGAGCACGAGCGCCAGGGATCGAGCCACCAGCTTTCCGCGGACCATCCCACCCGGATTGCTTCTGAAGCAGCTCCGGCAGAGCGAGAGCAGGATGCGGAGGAGCCGTCTTTGACGCAGGAACAGTCGGAGATAGCCGACTGGCTCATCCGCCTGGAAGAGGAGGCATCGTCCGAGGTAGAGACCCCGACCGCTGCTGAGGCGGCAGCTACAGGCACAGAGGATCTGCCGGAACCAGATGTGGAAGAGGGGGAGGAGAGCGTCCCCCTCAGGCGATCGGGCATTACAGACTGGCTGGTGCATCTCGAGGAAGAGCCGCCCGTGTCGGGCCTTGAGAACGCTGCGACCGGCACGCCTGCCGAGGACACCGATATGTCCGATTGGCTTGCCGGGCTAGAAGCGGCTGAGCCCGTATCCGACGCCGCCGCGCCAGATTGGCTCCCCGATCTAGAGGACGAAACAGGGACCGAGGAGGAGGAACTCTTTGCCGGTCAGGAGGCAGACACGCCCGCCTGGCTGACAGCGCTGCAGGGCGATGGAACGGGAGAAGATGTCCCCGAATGGCTAGCTGACCTCGATTCAGGATCCGGCATCACAGAGTGGCTCGCCGAACAGAAAGAAGCGGAGGCCGCACCACCTGGCTCCCTGGATGACGATGCGGAGGCAGCGGCGCAGGCACCCGGCACGCCGCAGCCCGAAGAGGAGGCTGCCGATGCCCTGACCGATCTGGAGCAAGGCATCGAGGACGAGGGAGACGCCTGGCAGCCGCCGGCAACCGATAGGGCCGCCAACAGCGCCCAGATAGACAAAGAGGCTAGCAAGAGAGCAGCCGACTTCGAACTGGACATCGAGGACGAGGACACAGCGGGCTGGCTTCACGACCTTGACGTGGGGAGCGACGAACAGCCGCCCACAGCCGATCAAGCTGCCAGCGGCGCCCAAAGAGACGAGGGGACCGCTTACGGAGCGATCGACCTCGAAATGGACATTGAGGAGAAGGACGCATCGGACTGGCTTCGCAACCTCGACGAGGAAGGTGACAAACAGCCGCCCGCAGCCGATCAGGCCGCCAGCAGCGACCAAAGAGACGAGGGAGCAGCCGACCTCAAGCTGGACATTCAGAACGAGGACACGGCGGGCTGGCTTCGCGAGCTCGACGAAGGGATCGCCGAGCAGCCACCCGCAGCCGATGAGGTCGCCGACAGCGGCCAAGAGAGTGAGGAGGGCATCAGGGACGATCAGATGCCGGACTGGCTCCGCGACATGGAGGCGCTGATCGACGAGCAGCCCGCCGCACTCGATCATACACCCACCGTCGTCCAGCCGGACGCAGCGCTCGACCGCGACGCAGGCGAGCGAGAGGAGGACCTCGTCCTCGGCGAGGACGTTGGGGATGACCAGGTGCCGAATTGGCTCCAGGATCTGGCGGTCGGCGAGGACGAGCCAGAACCGAGTGCCTCGCCTGAAGCAAGCTCCCCCCAGCCAGATGCGGGGCTCGAGCGCGAAGCGGGCGAGCGAGAGGAGAACCTCGTCCTCGGCGAGGACGCTGGGGCTGACCAGGTGCCGGATTGGCTCCACGACCTGGCGGTCGGCGAGGATGAGCCAGAACCGGGCGCCCTGCTCGGAACAGATGCTGCTCAGCCAGATGCAGAGCTCGACCGCGACGCAGACGGGCGAGAGGAAAGCCTCATCCTCGACGAGGAGTCAGGTGATAGTGAAGTGCCGGATTGGCTCCGCGATCTGGCGGTCAGCGAGGACCAGCCAGCGACCGATCCGCTGCCCGAGGCCGGAGCAGGCGTGCCGGACTGGCTGCCGTTCTCCGAAGGACCTCCTGCCTCGAGCACAGTCGAGGAAGAGGCTAAGCCGCTCGATGAGCCAAGCTCGGGCCCACCAGCATGGATGCAGGAAATCTATACGCCTCAGCACGAGGTGCCACCGGACCAGGAGGTGCTCTCTCTCCCACCGACTGAGGAACTGGAGGACAAGGAGACGCTAGGTTGGCTGTCCTCGCTGCAAGACAAGGGTACTCGATCGTCGCAAGAAACCACGGTCGAGGGCAGCGGTCCATTGGCCGGGCTGGGAGGCGTGTTGAGCCCGGAACCGATCCTGGCCATCCATCCCAAATCGGCTTTTCAGCCTGTCCCGCCTGTGCCAGACGCACACCAGGCAGAGGCAGAACTGGTCGTACGTACACTCGAAATGCCGACCAGCCGGCGAGTCCGGGTTTCGGGCTCGCCAGGCCGTGAGATCCTGAACAGTCTGGGGCGCTGGGCGATCTATGGCCTGTTGATCGCTACCGTCCTGATCGCGCCACTGCGCTCTCTGGTCCGACTGCCCGAGTTTGCAGAGACGCGCGCCTTTTACAACGCGATCGAGAGATTGCAGCCAGGAGACACTGTCCTGCTCGTCTTTGACTATGATGCGTCGCTCGACGGCACGCTCACGCCGCAGGCGCGGGCCATTATCTGGCACCTGCAGCACAGGGAGCTGGGCATCGTGCTCCTCAGCCTGACGCCACAAGGGGCGGCCATGGCCGCAGATTTGGTTGCCGAGAGAGAGGGCCTGGTACCTGGCCAAGACTATATCGACCTCGGGTATCTGCCTCCTCACCCGGCATCGCTGCTGGCCTTTATGGAGAACCCCATCGGCGGCGCAGCAGGCATGGGAACCACCGGGAATCCAGCGCAGACTGCGCTCGGGCAGCAACTCCAGACCTTTTCTGGATTGGACATGATCGTCACTGTCAGCGGAGACCACGAGCACATCCGCTGGTGGATCGAGCAAGTCCAGGCCAGGACAGCGATCGTGCTGCTCGCAGCAGTCCCGGCCAGTATCATGCCGTACCTCGCACCCTACTATGCTGAACTGGGAACCGGCCAGGTGGCAGGTATCCTGGGAGGGTTGGGACCAACGGCGCAGTATGAAGAGCTGACGGGAGCCAATTTCGTGCCCAGTGCGCGGGTGAGCTATGTCGTCCAGACCAACGCCTTGATCCTATTCACCGGCGTCGTGCTGGTCAGTGGCATTGGTTCGCTCCTGACCGCGCGACGAAGACAGGATACGGCACAACAGCCGCATCCCTCTCCCAGTGGGAGCCGCTAGATGAATGTGGATACCGTCGGTATGTGGGTGGCGTTCGGCCTCACGCTCCTGGTCTATGCCTACCTGGGCAAAGAGCTCCCGTTCTTTGATGTCGTCTATCGCGTCGTGGCATACATCTTTGTCGGCGTTGCCCTTGCCTACGCTGCCATTCAAGCTTGGCATGGCGTGCTGGTCCCCCGGCTGTTCGTTCCTCTCGGCGCCAGGGAGTGGTTTTACGTGGTACCGACGATCCTATGCCTGATCTTGCTCGCCCGCCTGTACCGGCCTTGGCAG
>Ga0307423_1000936_pt1 | contig 18580 bp, 18 predicted proteins | sample SalMarWE160310MG_FD_202154 | JGI IMG/M metagenome (GOLD analysis project Ga0307423, IMG submission 202154) | Salt marsh sediment microbial communities from the Plum Island Ecosystem LTER, Massachusetts, United States - WE1603-10 | ecosystem: Environmental > Aquatic > Marine > Intertidal zone >...
TAATGAATATTCCTTCAAAGGCACTTGATATATCCTCAATTTTTTGATGCCCATATTCGTGTGTATCATCTGCAGGTTTTTCTGAAATATGGATTGAAAAGAGCATCATCCCTGATGCTAGAATATTAACTATCGATTCTAGAGCGTCGGATAGCAATGCCACTGAATTTGAATAGATATATGCGATAATCTTGATACTGAAGACGGCCAATCCACCAATTATGGCGATTAATGCAGCAGTGTTCTTTCTCATTCAAATTCTTCTCTTGATGATTTAGATCTACTTTTAGAGATTCTTACATGAACAAAATGACAAATTCTCAAATCTCATGACTATCATCGTATGCGAGTTGTCTAGTAACCACGATTAGGATCAATAATATTGTGAGGGGTTTCTCCTTTGATAAATCGAAGTATATTCTCACCAGTAAACTGGAAATACTCTCGTTCCGTATTCTCTGAATACCCAGCTCTATGTGGTGATGCCACAAGGTTCTCAAGATCCTGAAAGGGCATATCTGTTGGAGGCTCTCCAGTACCACCCCATTTCTTTGGATATCGCCACCATACGTCCAGTCCAGCCCCAAGAATTTTGTTTTCTCTAAGTGCATTAAAGAGAGCTTCTTCTTCAATAATTGTGCCTCGTGATACATTCACAATGATGGAGCTCGGTTTCATCAAGGATATGAATTGTTCATTGACAAGTCCTTTTGACTCAGAGGTCAAAGGTAGTGAGAGAATAATGAAGTCAGCATCCTTAACGAGATGTTTCACGTCATCAATCTTCACTAGTTTTTTGACTAATTCAGCATGCTTGGACGTTCCACTTCGATTTACTGCATGAATTGTGACATCGAAGCTCTTCAATCGTTTTGCTATTTCAGAGCCTATGTTACCAAGCCCAATAATAAGACAGGTCTTTTTACGAATTTCCACATTAGGACTTGGTCCACCAAAGGCATACTTCCAGTCCCCCTTTCGGAGTTCTCTATCATTTGGAATAATGTTTTTGGCGACTGTAAAAAGGAGTGTGATTGCATACTCAGCAACCTCAGCAGCATTGATGTGAGTGTTACAGACTATTAGATGCTCTTTCTTCTGTATTGCAGAAAAATCGATGTTCTCAACTCCTGCAGTAAACGTCTGTATCATCCTCAATCTTGATGATGACTCTATGAGTTCAGATGGAACTCTATTCGAGGCAATTATATCGGCATCTTTTCCCTGTTCCAAGATAGAATCCAATGAAGTATCTGATATGATTACTTCTGCAGTATCTCCAAGAATATCTTGAATGATTCTAGCATACTCGTGATTTGAAACGACTAAGACTTTCATTCAAAACCCACAAGAAAAATAAGAACCAAGGGCCTATTGAGCCCTTGGGTCTAGCTGATTAATAGGATCTTGCGATGTAGACGATTTCAGTGGCAACTTTGCCACAGGCTACACATACACCTTCAGGTTTTTCTTCCACATCAATTCGTGTGCCACGAACTTCGCCTCCTGTGCGATCTTTGATTTCCTCATCACAGGGGAGACCTTCCATCTCAGTGGTACAGAATGGAATTCGAGCGATCTTACCATTATCCAGAGCGTCTTCGATAGCGCCAAAGTTATCGGCATCGACAACAAGACCCTCAAATTTTGATTCGGCTATTTCTCTTAGGGTCTTATCAACAGCCGCACCAAGATCGATGACCTTTTTCTTCAGATCCTTAATATCAATGGTTTCTCGTTCCAAAATATCCCTACGAAAGAGAACGGCTTTGTTACCTTTCAAATCTCTGGGACCAACCTCTATTCTGATTGGAACACCCTTCATTTCCCAGTAGTTATACTTCCAGCCTGGTGTGTCATCTCTATTGTCAAGATGTACTCTGAGCCCAGCTTTTCTGAGGGTATCTCGGATATCTTCACAGTATTTTAGGACCGCATCTGCAGTATCTCCTCTGAATATTGGAATCACAACCACTTGATAAGGTGCGATCTTGAAAGGTAGTCTAAGCCCCTTATTGTCACCATGTACTGAGATTAATGCACCAAAGATGCGTGAAATAGCAGGACCATAGCATGTCTGCCAAGCATACACGGTTTCATTGTTCTCATTCAAATACGTGATGTCAAATGCTCGAGCAAAGTTGTCACCCAGGTCATGAGTTGAAGGAAGTTGAATCACCTTTCCGTCAGGCATGAGTGTGTCTGCGGCATATGTGTTCAAACCCCCAGGAAACTTGTCCCACTGGGTTCTACGAAAGACCATTACCGGAATTCCAAAGGCATCTGTAACGACTTCCTTTGTTGTTTCAAGGTCTTCCATCACCTGTGCTTTTACTTCATCATGAGTCGCATAGACATTATGACTCTCTATCCAGAGAAACTCTCTTCCTCGTAGAAATGGTCGAGTACTCTTAATCTCAGACCTGAATACGGAACAACGCTGGTACCGCTTCATAGGCAGATCTCTCCAGCTTCTCACCCATAGCGAGTACATTGGATAGATTGCAGTTTCACTTGTAGGACGGAGTGCAAGGCGCTCCTCAAGCTTTTCACCATCGCCAATATTCTCAATCCAAAACACTTGAGGTACAAAGCCTTCAACATGTTTAGCCTCCTTCGTTAGGTTGCTCTCAGGGATGACGGTTGGGAATAACATGGGCAAGTGATCTTTACGTTGAAGAACTTCCTCTAGGATATCAAACATGTTGTTCATGGTCATAAGACTCCATGGAGGGAAAGGAGTGAAGCCCTTTACGCCGTATCTAATATCAGCAAGTTCAGCGACTCTGCATATTTCACCAAACCAATCAGGAAAGTCCTTCTCTTTATCGATGTCAAATATGGTACTTCTTGGTTCTTTTTTATCACCGCTCATGATATTGTCCTCTGTACTGATTGAAAATTATAGAATTGACTAGGATATAGAATTAGTTGTTCAATGATAGTACGGAACGCGTTCACCTAGCATATACGTTCACCTAGTCTTTTGTCATTATAGTTGTTATATAAACACTACCATGAAGGGCGATGAATGTACTTACCGTTTTGTTGTGGTTTCCCCAATTTCTTGAATGCGTATATCAAGCTTGTACTTCTTGATTAATTTGACAACACCTGGAGGTACACGTTTTTCCCATTCACTATTATTCCAGCGAATGAGGTCACGAACATGACTTCCACTATAGGTAGACCGCTCTAGCAGTTTAGTTGAATCTGTCTTTATACCACTATCTTCAAGGAGTCTTTTGACTAACGGATTGTGACTGTATGCTTTATCAAAATACGGAGCAAAGGAACGCATATGAGCTACCCATAATGGATGAATATTAATATCTGCTAAAGGAACAATAGTGATCCTATCCAGAGGAAGTTTCTCATCTATCAAAGCTTGTTTGATGAACATTACCCGTTCCCCGCCAGTAAAGGGATTATCTGGAGTGTGTGAGTATTGAGCGCTGCCTATAATCATAATAATGTCCTCACCCTTCTCGATGATTTGTTTGATTGTATGAATGTGGCCGTTGTGAATTGGTTGAAAGCGCCCTATGAATAATGACTTCATTGTGACCAGTTCATTTGTTGGATTTCCCTATCAAATAAGGATTAGGATGTTACATAACATGTGATTTTACTAAAGGCCAAGTTCATAACTCGGTAATTAATTAATAGAAGAAGGTGACAGGATTGATTGAGATTGATGGTTCCTTTGGTGAAGGTGGAGGTCAGATTCTTCGTACATCAATATCGCTAGCTGCTCTGACCATGAAACCTGTCAGAATTTCAAAAATTCGTGCAGGTAGGCCGATACCAGGTCTCAAAAGACAGCATCTTTCTGGGATAAAACTCACGGGAGAGTTGGTGGATGCAGCAATCAAAGGTCTCGAAGTAGGTAGTACTGAAGTTACTTTCATTCCAAATCAACGTCAAAGTGGATTATTCAGTATTGATGTTGGAACAGCTGGTTCGATTTCCCTCATTCTTCAAGCAGTGCTCCCTCCTGCAGTTCTAGCACCAAAGCCTATCACGTTCCAGATTCGAGGAGGCACTGATGTGAAGTGGAGCCCACCAATTGACTACCTGCATAATGTGTTTTCACCAATGGTCCGTCAACTTGGGGCAATAGTTGAAATCGAACAGAAAAAAAGAGGCCATTATCCGAGGGGTGGAGGAATAGTTCTCTGTAGAGTTACTCCAGTCAAAGAATTGCATTCACTCGATTTAGTAGATTTTGGAGAACTAAAGGCTGTAGCAGGTATATCACATTGTGTTCGCCTTCCATCACACATTGCTGAACGTCAAGCATCGTCTGCGAAAGAAGTAATTCGCAAGAGTCTTGATGTCGAAGCTGGTATTGAAACAGAATCATATTCGAAGAACGAAGATCATCATCTTGGACCTGGCAGTGGAATTGTTCTATGGGCTGAGGATAGGAATGGAACAAGAATAGGAGTAGATAGACTTGGGGATAGAGGAGAACGTGCAGAAAAAGTTGGAGAGAAAGCTGCAGAACATCTGGTACATGAGGTTTCAAAGGGAAGAGCTATAGATTCCCATCTTGCAGATATGATTGTTCCATATCTAGCAGTAGCAAAAGGAGAGAGTAGGATTGGAATTTCTGAAGTGACCTCTCATCTCACTACGAATTTATGGACAATAGAGCAGATACTAGGTACTTCAATGAATCTTGAAGGAACTATTGGCGAACTTGGATTTTTGAAAATAACTGGTAACTGACTACTTTCGGGAGAGAGATGCTAGGTACTCATCAACTGATTCTTGCATTGGTTTCAAGTCAACCTCATCTACAGCATCTTTCAGAAGTTCCTCAAGCCCAGTACCTTCAGCCGCAACAGTTTCGTATGCATCAGGAAACTTTGCTCGTGCTTTTTCAAGCTGTTCTGGTGGAGTAATGTCAATCTTGTTGAGTGCTATCAAGATAGGATTGAGAGGGAACATCTTTTGAACTTCGTTCAGTAGGGTAACTTGCTGATTAAATGTCCATCCACATGCCTCTGATGGATCTATCATGAAGATAATCACATTTGCTAGATATTTCAATGCTGTAATAGCCTGCAGTTCAATCGCATTTCTCTCAGCCATCGGCCTATCAAGAATTCCAGGGGTGTCAACGATTTGCACACTCTGATTTCCAACTCGTAAATGTCCAATAATCACTTGTCGTGTTGTAAACGGATAATATGCAATTTCAGGTTCTGCAGTGGAAACATTCCTGACTAGTGTTGATTTACCAACATTGGGAAATCCAGCACAAACAATCGAGGGGATGTTCGGTGCGATACCAGGTAGCCTTGAGAGTTTCTTTTTAGCTTCGATAATAAAGTCAAGATTCTCTGATGTTGCACGCAGAATTGATGAGATTCTTCCCTTTGCAGCACTACGAGATTTTTTCATCTGGCGATGATCTTCAGATAATTTGATAGCTTGAATGTGCTTGTCGGTTATATCTTCAATAGCTGGTTTGCAATTGTGTACAGCACCCAGAGATTGCTTAAGCTTGTCAGTACCTACGAGAATCTCGGTAAGTTCTGAATAGAAGGGATGTAGTCTATCTATTGAAGGAAATTGTTCAACTGCATCATTTATTTTTGTATTCACTTGTTTTGTGAATTCCTGAAGCCTTGAAATCTCTCTGATTCTAGATCTCTCAACTCTTGTTATTCGAAGGGAACTCTTCATACTAAGACGTGTTGACCTATTGTGAGCAAATTCGATGATCTCCTCTGCAGTCATAATTGTGGGAATATTTGCAAAGGGATTTAATTGACGCAAATTGAACTTCTCCAGATTTCTACAAAATGGAACAGTTCACAAACGTTTTAAAACTAGCAGACGTGACCAAATTATACGAACTCTATTACGGAGGCTCATTTACTATGTCATTTCCTACTGGTGCCACTGTTGTTGGCATAAAATGCACAGATGGTGTTGTAGTCGCAACTGATACATTGATCAGTTGGGGCACACTCGTACTAAGTGAAAAAGGTGTTAAAGCTTTCAAACTCACTGATAATATTGTTTTAGCCTCCGCAGGTTTGACATCTGACTACCAGATGTTAGTAAACAGACTGCAGGCGCAAATCAAACTCTATGAGCTGAATCAGAAGAAATCAATCACTGTGAAAGCATTATCAAAGATGATTGCTAACACACTTTATTCCACAAGAATGTCACCACTCTATGTACAGACTGTGGTGGTCGGAGTTGATGCAAATGGTCCTCAGCTCTATACTTTGGATATGGGTGGTTCACTTATACCGGACGAGTTCACTGCTACGGGTACTGGTACTAGTACCGCATATGGTGTTCTAGAGAATTTTCTTAAGACGGAAGTAACTGTCAAGGAAGCTGAAGAAATAGCTATCAAGGCTATTCAAGCAGGTATTGCAAGAGACATTCAATCTGGCGGTGGCATCCATGTCATGAGTGTGACTGATGCTGGCGTCACAGAGCGTACTGTCAATTAGTGCGTGTGCAACTATTGAGTTCACATTCACTCATCTTCAAAACCCATTCCTCTTCAAGATATAGCGTAGCAGCTCTAGTAGGAACTCTTGAACTTGATCACCGACTCTTCGATCTTGATATTCAAGCTCCTATTGATTTGTCAGTGAAAACTATTCAAGAAGCCATTGAAAAGGGTCCTACAATTATTGCTCAATCAGTGATGAGCACTCAAACCAAGAGAGTCTATGGTGAGGTCAAAGAGATTCGTAATCATTTTGGAAACGATGTGACCATTGTAGGAGGTGGAGCTCATGCAAGTATTCGTCCGAAAGAACTACTTACGAATGGATTTGATTACGTTATTGTAGGAGAGGGAGAATATGCCTTTCCAGAACTGATTTGGTATTTGATGAATAATAAAGATCCATCAAGCATATCTAGTGTCGTTGACAAGACGACAGAAGAAATCCCAGTTCCAAAAAAACTCCCATTGGTCAACCTAGATAGATACCCACCGTTTGCATTAGAAATGAATATTCTAGGACCTATTGAGGTTACAAGGGGTTGCCCTTTCCAATGCAAGTTTTGCAGCACATCGTTTCTCACAGGAGGAAGAGTAAGGCATCGATCGATTGAGTCTATCACGAATTGGTTGAAACTTGCAGTTGAAAGGAGTGGTTTTGAACGTACATGGTTTCTCTCACCTAATGCATTATGTTATGGTGGGCACGGGCGAAAATCCGAGCCTGAAAAAATAGAGGAATTGTTGAAATCAGTCACGAAAGTCGATGGACTTGATGAGGTGTTCTTTGGTTCGTTTCCTTCAGAGGTTAGACCGGAATTTGTCACTCGTTCGATTCTGGAGATGCTCAGGAGCTATGTTGCAAATGATACCATCCAAATCGGTCTTCAATCAAGCAGTAATCGGGTGTTAGAATTAGTCAATCGTCATCATACAGTAGAACAGGGAATGGATGCCATTAGAACTGCACTTGACACTGGATTCGTACCTCATGTCGATATGATTTTTGGACTGCCAGGTGAAACAAAAGAAGAGTTGCATGAGAGTGTAAAATTGTGCTATGATTTAGTAGAAATGGGAGCAAAGACTCATGGTCATGTGTTCATGCCGTTACCAGGTAGTGCTTATGAAAACATGCCGAGCGGTAAACTCGATCAAGAGAGCAGAAGAATGTTAGGAGAATTATCAAGACGAAAGGATATGACAGGTTCATGGAGCACTCAGGAAGGAATTGCTGAATACCTTTGGTTTCAGAATAAATCATATAATGATGAAACTTGAACAATGCTAAACCCTGATAAGACCAATAGGGAACAAACCCTTGAATCACATTGAATTCTGACATGCCTACCGAGCTCAGAGCGAAGCTCGAGAAACAAGGATATCACCTACTCGGTAAGAGAGGGGCATTCAAGGCATGTCAATGGCAGAAGAAAGCACTCCTACACGGAGATGTCTGCTACAAACAGAAATTTTATGGTATAGAGTCACATCGTTGCGTTCAGATGGCGCCTGTTGTGGATAAATGTACTCAAAATTGTGAATTTTGCTGGCGTGTCACACCAGGTGATGTGGACATATCTTGGGATCAATTGACTGTTTCCAAAGATGATGTTGTACCTGTAAATGAGTTACTAGATGCTGTTCTTTTAGCAAATCTACAATCTTTAGGAGGCTATAATCCAGATGCAGGTGCGAAAGTGCCCAGACAAAAATATCTGGAGGCTCGAGAGCCTAGACACGTTGCAGTATCATTAGCTGGTGAACCCACATTACATCCACAAATCAGTGAGTTTATTGATGAGATTCATAATCGAAATATGACCTCATTCCTTGTTACTAATGGAACACGTCCTGATGTTCTTGAGAAAATGACAACACCTACTCAGCTTTACGTCACTCTTGCTGCACCAGATGAGCCTACATACAAGAGACTGTGTAGACCTGGAATCAAAGACGGATGGCAGAAGATTGTGGAAAGTCAGGAAGTACTCCAATCTCTCAACACAAGAACAGTAAACAGACTTACTATGGTTTCTGGACATAACATGAAAAGTCCTAGGCTGTACTCGGACCTAATTCTAAAAGGAGAACCCGATTTTGTTGAGGTCAAAGGATACATGTATCTAGGATTGTCAAGAGGGCGACTAACAAGTGAGAATGCCCCTACACATCGTGATATACGAGCATTTTCTCAGAAACTTGCAGATCTTACTGGGTACTACCTTCTAGATGAACAGATTGAGAGTAGAGTAGTTCTACTGTCACAGAGTAAACACATAAAGAAGCTATCATAGAGTAATTGAAAATCATACAGATTCCTGAATAATATTTGTTGATGTAGAATGCACAAAATATTGCAGATTTTTAATAACCAATGCGATATGTAAAATTTACTAAAATATGTAAGATCTACCATCCCTATCACCGAGGGCTCTAATCTCCAGATGCGACCCCATTCGACTTCGATTCATAAGTTCATCTGGAATCTTGACCTTTGCCAGATGGTTGACTGATGTCCATGTTGGATGTCGTTTCTTCATATCAACATTGAATATCTGCTCACATTCAAAGAGTAGTGCAATATCATAGATCGTGCAGACCACATATTCCATTTGGCGCAGTCCCTCTCCAACATTCGTGTTCGTGAATAAGACATTCCAGCACTGCTTTGCACCCTTCTTATACCGGACCAGGTCCGGTGTTACCACCATGACGACTCCCTCACCCAACTCACTCTCAATGACTTCCCGTGCTGTCCTCGGAAGGACATACATTCCATTGAGAAATCGCGTATTCTCCACTCGTGGTCGAAGAAAGGTAAGACTCAACCGTCCATTTGCTATTTCAACCTCATCATACGAAACATCCTTCAGGGGATTCCAAGAATACTGTCCTCCATCCTCAGCCTGATAATAGCCTCTCTTTGTCATCGGACTTCGTAAGACACCAATCACTTCCTCAGTAGTTCCATATTCTAGTTCCTCCATAAGTTCCTCATTCTGTCCCATCAGTTGAACCAGATACGAACCCGACTCTTCATTGATAGTGACATTGATATGCACTGATTGAACTGAACCTACATCGCCAACTATCTGTCTCAGACACTTATCCACTCGTTCTCTGAGGTCTGAGGGAATGACCTCATCATCAGGTAATGGTAGCCTTTCAATGACTTTTTTCGGCACCCCTGACATAGTGACCCCTCTGATTGGAGCACTCATACCATCCTTTGGTGCTCTGTATCTTATCTTTCCAATCAGCGCCCAATCCGAATCATCAGTGTCTTCCAGATGCTTTACCCAGAGGAGGCCCATCCCATCAAATCGAGTAATGATAATGGTCTGTCGTTCATCTGTTGGTATTTGTAAGGCATATCCCGCAGCGTACGCCAGTCTTCCCAGATCTACCACTGTATCAAAGTTACCTCGTAGAGTGACATTCTTCCTGACTTCGGTAAGGAGTCCTGCAATCATCCTATCACTCATTGGCTCTTCCTGAAAGACCAACCACACTTGATCATCACTCCTTGGAATCCGTTCACCAATCATGTGACTCTCAAAGAGCCTAGATTTCACTGGTCCTGAAAGCAACTGTCGTGTTCTCCAGAGAAGGTTTGACCATAGAGCAGGAATGTCGAGAGATGATCCACCGATGGGCTTTTGCTAGGATTCGTGAGTTGCTAGGTCACAAGCTTGCTTCTCTTGGATTTGATTCCAAACGATATCATGCAGTTCCAGAACAGTGGATTTCAATTATGTGTCACAAATGCGGACACAAAGGACAGAGACCCCGTCAGAACCTCTTCATTTGCAACACCTGTGGACTAAAGTCCAACGCGGACCTGAATGGTGCTCTCAATATCGGAAAGCGCCTTATTATGCTCATCCCCTCACTGAGAGATGAGAACGGACTAGGGATGTGGCTCATTCCTAGAGATAGAGTCATACTGAAAGCCCGGAGGAAGAAATCTTCTTCTCAAGGGAAGTCCGCACTCCCCCAGAGGACACCAGCCTCGAAAGGGGAGCCCGTGGCCGACTACGATGACCAGACGACTCTTACAAAGTCTACTGCGAGGAGTAAAGACCCTGCCATGGTAAATGCTGTGGAAACACCGTCTACTATCACACCCACTGGTGAGGGTGAATCAATGCAGCGGACAGAAGCCGGGTCCCATCGGAGGAACGATGTTCCAGTGAAGAGGGGCAAAGCTCATATCAATCTGAAAGACTCCGGTCTATCGGAGGCTGGTGACAGCAGTCGTGAGAAAGGTGAAACACAGAAATCTTTTACAGTTCACTCACAATTGTAAGAAATGGGTTTTAAAGAAGCTACAGCAGACTTGAGAGTGAGTAGAGATGGAACTTTCAGAAATTCTTAATGGTATCAGAGATGAAATAGATTCTGACGATCAGATCAGGGAGAAGGTACTTCCCCTAAGCAGAAATGCAGTCAGAAAATGCAGTGAATCTATCAAGATGACTCACAAGAAGGAGTTCGTTAAGGCTAAAGCACTAGTTGAAGAAGCGTATGAAATCATTTCATCAGCTAATAGCGAGATGCCAGATAGTACCTTTATGTCAAAATCGAAAACAATGGATATTGCATATCAAGAATTAACCGAAGCAGCCAACGTCTTGTCACTCATCGAATATGGCAAGTACACACCACCTGAGAAATACCAAGTTCCATCAAGGCCGTATCTAAATGGGCTTGCAGATGTCATTGGAGAACTAAGACGTGCGTCTCTGGACTTTTTGCGTCGCGATGATGTCAATCAAGCAGAACAACTCCTGAGTCTAATGGAAGAAGTGCTTGAGGGATTACAGTCATTTGACTATCCAAATGCGCTCGTTCCAGATTTACGAAGAAAGTGCGATGTGGGAAGGGCTTTAGTTGAGAGAACTAGAGGGGATCTGACAAGAGCTGTAGGACAGAATAGACTAGTAAAAGAACTTGCTGATTTCGAGAAACGGATAAGTAAGGATGAGTGAGAGATGCTGTTGTTCGTGAGGGATGACGATGATAACACCTGATATTTGGTTCACTTTGTATGCGCTCTCCAAGAAAGGAGCAATTCATGGCAAAACTGTTCTTACTACCAGAGAATTAGGAGAGATAATGGCTATCAGTCAACAGACTGCATCCAGACGAATATCATTCTGTGTGAACAAGGGGTATGTAACAAGAATCCACACCGCGGATGGGATGCTATTGCAGATTACTGAGAAGGGGCGGGACGAACTCATGCAAATTATGACAAGTCTGGAGATTGCATTTACTCCTCCAAGGGATGAGATTGTAATAGAGGGGCAGATTGTCACCGGACTTGGAGAAGGAGCTTACTATATTGAAGTTTATTCTGCAAAACTGAAGAATGCCCTTGGATTCAAACCACATTTAGGAACACTCAATGTGAAAATTAGCAGCGATGAGTCCCGAAAAGCAGTAGCGAGAATGAAGAATTCACCTCCGCTTGTTCTTACTGGATTCCGTCATAAGGGACGGACCTTTGGGGATGTAATCTGCTATAGAGTAAAAGTGAATGATGAGATTGAGGCAGCTATTGTAATAGCGCAAAGAACCCATCATAGTGAAGAGATTTTAGAGGTTGTTGCCCCAGTTGATATCAGAGGTTCCCTGAAACTCGATGATGATGATACCGTAAGACTGACTCTAATCCCACTTCATTTAGTAACATGAAATCAATATCCAAATTTCCCAGTAAGTGGAACAAACGCAACTCCACCCCAGTTCTTGCGAGTGATATTCCCTTCAGCATCCTTCTCGACCATCAAAAGATCTTGGAAGAAACCCTTACTCCCAACCGGTATAAGCATTATACCTCCAAGAGCAAGCTGTTCAATGAGAGGTTCAGGTACTTGTGGGGCTGCTGCAGCAACTAGAATTCTATCAAAGGGAGCAAGGTCAGCTAGACCCAATCCACCATCGCCGTGAATCAGTGTGACTCTATCATCGTATCCGGTGCGTTCTAGATTCTTCTGAGCAAAATCAATGAGCCCTTCTACAATCTCAATGGTATATACATGGCCTGGATCTTGTGCACTCTTAGGAGCGACCATCTCTGCACATAAGGCAGAATGATATCCTGATCCTGCTCCCACCTCCATAATTTTCAGACCAGGTTCAAGATTCAGGCTCTCACACATAATTACGCACATATGCGGTGCAGATATTGTCTGGCTAAGTCCAATTGAGAGTGGTGTGTCTCGATATGCATATTCCTTAGTGGATGGATGGACAAATTCCTCTCTTGGTACAGCTCTAACTGCTCTCTCCATCTCTGCGGTCTTAAGATATCCGCTATTCTGTAAACGTCGTACTAGGTTGTCTACTTCTTTTTTATATCGTTTCCCAGCCATGCGAATCATTAATTGAGAAGACATGGATTCATAAAAGGCTTACACACAGTAGATTTTATGCATCTCGTACGGTTCAAAGCATATGGGCATGAGAATGTTATAGGGGAGCATATGACTACTGTAGAAATAACTACTGAAGATTATCTTACAAGACAAGGCACTTGTATTATTGGAGTACGGGCAACGCAGAAATTATCTGAATTATCCCCAGAAATACGGAAAATAGTCACTCTAGAAACTACTAAGATTGTTCTTTTGATGGTAGTTGCTGGGATTACAGAACAGGTATCTGGAACTGGAGGAAACAATCTTACTTACTCTGACTCAACTAGTATGGTTGCAAGAACTAGTTCATTTCAATGTGGAAGAACATTGATGATTAATGCAGATAAAGCGGCAACCGATCTTAGTCGACAATTCGTTAGTCTACTGAAAAAAAATGGAGCAGAAATGAACTGCGAATTGCGTTTTATTCCTGAATGATAACATCAGCAACCATTTGGAACTCGTGTGGTGCACTATCTCGGACCCGTCGAATTAGGTCGATTTTATTCACTCTTCGACCCTCTTTCTCGACCAATCCAATAACTTTCTCTTTCAGTGAATCTTCAGGAGTATTTCCACCGATGAAGTCATAGTAATGCATAGTCCCACCTAGTTTCAAAATACTGCATGCTTCACCAACAAAGTCAGATGCACCTGATGGATGGTTCATTATTACTCGGTCTACGCTGAGTTCATTGGTATTTACGTAGTCATGAGCATCTGCTACAACAGGAAGTATCGTTCCTACAAGTTTGTTCATTCCAATGCTTTCGAAAAGGAGGTCTATTGCAGACTTGTTGATGTCAATGGCAATGACCTTTGCATCTTTTTTCTTTGCAATATGAATAGCGAAAGGTCCTACTCCACAGAACATATCGACAACAAGTTCACCTGATTGAACAAGTTGGGCAATTCGATTATGTTCTTCTAATAGACGAGGACTGAAGTATGCCTTCGCAACATCCACTGCAAGTCTACAGCCATATTCTGTATGGATAGTCTTTGTTCGATCTTCACCTGCAAGAAGTATGTATTCTCGTACTCGGGTTGTTCCTGATATAGCACCTTTCTTGGCAAGGACTGTCTTGAAATTTGAATGGATATTGTGAAATGTTTCTCCAATGAGTTCTGAGTATGATGAAATTTCATCAGGAATTTCCAGAATTGCAATATCTCCAATCAAATCATAGGCACGTGGAAGAAGAGCAAGTTCCTCGGGAGGCATTTTCCCTTCCAAAGCATCTGCCAAGGTTTTAGGATCTTGAGAGATTGCATCAAATATTCTAAGACCTACATCAACTGGTGCCGCAGAATTCAGAGCCGCAAGTTGATTAGTAGTGATTTCGTACTTTATTGGAAAATAGAGTATTTTGTCTACAGAGGTTATCTTATACCCAGTATCAAGTATCTCAAAGGTGAATAGTAGTTTTCGGATAGTTTCTCCATCTTTCGCAGGGACACTAACATACTGTTTCTCTGATGACATCAATTACTTGTCACAATAAGATGCCTAAGATAGTTGCGATGGGGATTTTGGCAGTAACCTGACATATTCCTTTCCGGAACCACCCTTAGTACCCACCATTAATTGATGTGAAATGTCACCAGCATTGTACTGGTTGACACTCTGCAATGTCCCAGAAACCTCTAGCCAATCACCGTTCTTGAATAGACCACCAAATGCTCCATCGTACACCATAATTCGCGAAACTGAGAGCCCATCAATCATTGTGGGGCTAGTTGTGTATATAGCTGGATGAAAAAGTCCATAGTCAGCATTTTCAACTACCATCAATAATTTCACAGGACTTTGTTTGATAGTGGTATAAGATTCAGATCCATGAGCAATAGGAGCTTCCTCTGGTTGGAGTATGGATGTGATTCCTATACATTGATCTTCGACGTAGATAGCTTTGCGACGAGAGAAGAGAGCCCGAAGGTCAGTCATATCTAAAGATGGGATTCGCTTCTTTACACGTTCTATTCCACGATCCCATTCGGGGAGGTTTCTTATTCTAGTTTGAGCTTCTTTGTTTTCCAAATTTGCATAATTATCATGAAGAGTCCAGGACTCCTTGAATCCATAGACATTCATATTGATGTCAGAGTATCTTGGATTGTGACCTTTCCATAGAATACTGCCTGATATTCCTATATTACTAAGAGGCAAATTGAGTTCATCATGTAGGGTTTCAGCAGCTTTCTGTACCCGTTCTTCTAGTATATCCTTTGGCTCTGCTAGTATCTCACTAAGCCGTTCTTCAGGACTGAAATAATCCTTAATCATAGAGCGAGGAGGTTCAACCAAATCTGTCTGGAAATGTGAGTCAAATGTGGTGTAATTCTGCGGTAGTACGGTCATACCTTCTACTGTTGAATCAACTGAACCCCAGAACATGCGTTTGTATCGAGTGTCCCCTGCTTGCCACTGTCCTTCTTTATTTGGAACGTATTTTAGAAAGGATAGTACTCTATCTGATGGCTGAATATAGCCAAGCGTGACAAACATTCTACCGTCAACATCTCTAAAGATATCACGGTCTCGGACCCTTTCTGGCAAGTCAATTATAGCAGGGTTCGGCATATTTCAATCCTCAGTAAATTCGATTTGCAGACAGTTACATAGATTAGATGGATTATAGTTTAGTCTTACTGATGAAGATTCTCTACTTGTGTGATAGCCTTAATCCTGCTGGCCTTGGCGGTTACGAGTCATATTTGCACTATCTATCGCAGCATCTAGTCAGTAGAGGAGATGTTTCGAGGGTAGTTACTCAAGCTCCGAGGCGAGATTCACCAGAATATGTGGACTATGAATATTATAGAATTCAGTATCTTCCTGGTAACTATCTAGAAGCAAGAAAATGGGAATTCTTTGAATTGCCGGAAAACGAACGAGAAAGCAATGTTAGCAAACTGTTCAATGAAAATGACCTGGAATTGAACATTGAATCTCTAGAGGATCAACTCCTAGATGTTGTTAGCGAATTCAAACCAGACATTATCCATGCACATAGCACGTACGTCGTATTCAATCGTGTTCTTTCAAAGATGCAGGAAAGAGGATCTTTAGGAGAAATTCCCATGATTGTAACTATTCATGGGCGTCCAAAACCTTTGATTTTGCCAAATGGAGAACATACAACAGATTTCGATAGTTTCACTGATGTCTGTCCGTTTGACCTGATAGTTGCAGTAAGTAGCAATGTAGCAGATGTTTTAGATGAATATCTATCAAGAAAACAGCTTGATATTCCAGTACTTCCATTGTACGCAGGAATAGACCTAACGGTATTCTATCCAACGCCTGAAATAGAAAAAAAGTGGGATATTGCGTTTCTAGGAAGATTAGAGAAGATGAAAGCTGTAGATCTTTTTCCTGAGATGCTTGTACAGCTTAATCAGGATTTTCCAGACCTAAAAATGCTAATGACAGGAGAAGGATCACTCAAGAATAGTCTTCTGGAAGAATTCGATAGATTGGAAGTTTCTCAGATGGTGCATTACCTTGGTGTAGTTGAAACAGAACGGGTTCCAAAATTAATCAACCAGAGCCGTATTTTCATATATCCATCAAGAGAGGAACCTTTTGGACTATCAATAATTGAAGCCATGGCATGTGGAGTACCTGTTGTAACAACCAATGTATTTGGGCCAAGTGAGATTATCACAAATGAGCTAGATGGCCTAGTTGTGAATCCAAATGATGTAAAGGCACTTACTGAAGCTATCCGTACTTTATTGAATAACAAACAACTACGAATGAAGATAGGATTACAAGGAAGAACTACTGTGGAGAAACGGTTTGATATCAATCAACATCTAGAGAATTTGATCGGTATCTATCAAGATCTGTTGTAAATTGAAGAGGTCTCAAAAAATTATCGCCAATTAAATTCTTTTTGGAACACGTGTTCGAACTATATTTGATTCACATTCAAAGAAACAGAAAATGAATTGGAAAAAATGACTGACTTTGAAGTTCAAAGCCACAATTTTGATGTAAGGGGTTTATAGTCAAGATGCCAAAATTCTGGGTAATTGCTTAATTATTTCAGTGATTGCCATGGTAATTGCACAGTCTGATTGACGAATTCCCAAAATCTGGCTAGAATTGGTGTTAAAAGAATGACTGATGGCAATCCAGTCGTGAGTAAGGGTAGCATAACAAATCCGATTCCGGCTAAAACAGCAGTTTGTTCTACAAGTAACCCAAATACAACTAGTAGTAATGCCGTGAAAACCAATCCAATAGCAGATAGTATCGATAATTTTCCTAGGGACCGACCATTTGAGAAATCATATGATGCAATTCCAACAATTAATCCTAAAACTCCATATGATAAAGCTGGAAGTGTATAAGTGACTACAGTATTGAAGAATAGCAGATCGTGCGCTAACACTCCTAGGTACCCCGTGAGAAATCCTGCAAGCGGTCCACGTATCCCTCCAATCAACGCAATAATTGCTAATGCTGGTGATAGACCGAATTTGAAAAGGGAAACCATTGTGTACGGCATAGGGATGGCGTAGATTATAGTGAAGATAGCTGCACCGACTAGTCCGAATACGGTGGTTATGAGCGCTATTGTCCAATGTTGTACTCTGAACTTCTCACTCAACGTTTGCCCCTGTTCATCAATTTGGGTGTTTGTAGATTCATTTGTCAGTTTCAAGCACCCTCCATGATTACCAATTGATAGTTTCCAGGTTGAAGTGTTAGAGAGTAATCCCCACCAGTTTCTGGTACAAGATTTCCTATTGAAATACCACCAGAGAAAGCAGTTGGAGTACCTTGGAAGTTACTGAATACTAATTCTGCAGTACTATCAACTTTGATATTCAGGATGAAACCAGATTTTGTGGAATCCCATTGAGCCTGATACACCCAGATATTACTATCATCAGCTGCACTGATGTATGGATAATTCCAAAATTCTGATGGACGAGCATCTGCTAAGTCGCGTACTGTGACAGGTAAAGTCGACCAAACCGAGAATCCAGAAAGGACTGTTGAAAGAAATGGGTCCAATGACGAAGCATCATAATACAACTCCCTTCCATCAGATGACCATATCGCATTCACCATATCTCTTAGGAGATTGAGAAGACGGTCCCTTGTGACATAGTCACCTCTCTGGTTTGCTAGAGTCATAGTGAAGAGTGTACCAAGAATTCCGAAAATATCACCGAAAGTTGTGGGATGATTATACGATCCAAGTATGTACATCATATCACCGGATACTTCCCTGCTATACTTGTCAATGAAAACAGGATACTTTGGAATGGTGGTTTCGGGAATTGTATATTCCAGAAAGGTCATGGCCCATGCTGTGGCATATGAATTAAGACTGGGGCCTCCAACAAGATGATCTACTGCTTGCCCTGGAATCTCCTGAGGCGATAGTTGTGCGTTAGGTCCCCCACCAATGGGGCGTTGCACAAAGTAACCATTTGTATAAAGGCCATAGTCATCAGTTATGTTCTCTTCGATGAAGTCAAGTCCATAGTCCCACATACCACTTTCCATGTAACTAGTCTCATACAGATTATCATAGAGCTCAGTTGTATAGATGGGAATGCTGTTGCATTGTGGAAACACTATGTAAGGTTCGCATGGAATGAGCCCTGCCCCCCACACGCCTCCAGGTGTTGAGTTTCCAAG
>Ga0307423_1000938_pt1 | contig 18556 bp, 17 predicted proteins | sample SalMarWE160310MG_FD_202154 | JGI IMG/M metagenome (GOLD analysis project Ga0307423, IMG submission 202154) | Salt marsh sediment microbial communities from the Plum Island Ecosystem LTER, Massachusetts, United States - WE1603-10 | ecosystem: Environmental > Aquatic > Marine > Intertidal zone >...
TGGCCGAATAGCCGCTTTTCGTCGAAGTCCCAAGCAGATGTCTTAGATGTCTCGGTTCGAGCCCAAGAAGCTCCTGATCGACCCGCGGAAGATCTACTTCGGCTGGTGGATGACCATCGCCGGCGGTCTGCTGTGCTTCTGGGGATACGCCTATCACGCCTACGGGTTCTCCGCCCTCTTCAAGCCCATCTCGGAGGAGCTGGGGTTCAGCAGGGCCACCACCTCGGTGGCTGCGTCGATGACCCGGTTCGAAGGAGGCATCTGGGCGCCCCTCGTCGGCTACCTGGCGGACCGATACGGTCCCAGGATCACCGTCTTCCTGGGGATCTTCCTCGCCGGTCTGGGAACGATGCTGATGTACTTCGTCCATTCCCTGTGGTCCTTCTATCTGGTCTGGGGGGTGATCTGCGCCACCGGCATCAATATCGGCCTTAGCATGCCCCTCGATGTCGCCATCACCAACTGGTTCGTCAAGAAGAGGGGCACTGCCATCAGTGTCAAGTGGGTGTTCTCGGGCCTTTCCGGGGTGATCGGCCTGCCGCTGATCGCATGGATGATCTCAACCCACGGATGGCGCGCCACCTGCGTGATCGGGGGCGCGGTGCTGTGGGTCGTCGGCCTTCCCCTGGTCTGGTTCTTCATCAGACCTCATCGCCCCGAGCACTACGGACTCCTGCCCGACGGAGCCAAGCAGTCGGAGCAGGATGAATCGGACTCGCTCCAGGCGGGTGCGGCGTACGCGGCCAGGATCGGGGAAGAGGAGTTCACGGCGAAGCAGGCCATGAGAACCGCACCCTTCTGGCTGCTGATCGCGGCCTACATGTTTCACGGCGCCCTCTACCCGGTGATGAACATCCACTGCATTCCCTTCCTGACCGACAGGGGAATGGATCCCCTGGCGGCTGCAGCGACGATGTCGGTGTACATCACCGCGAGCATCCCGGCCAGGTTCCTGGGAGGTATCCTGATCGACCGGATCAGCACGCCGAAGATGCGCTATGTGCTGGCGGGGGCCTTTCTTCTCGAGTGCGGGGGAGTCACCCTGTTTCTCTTCAATCAGGAGAGCACGTTCGCACTCTACGCGTTCTTCATCCTCTACGGCATCGGCATGGGCGCGGTGATGCCGATGACGCCGGTGCTCCGAGCGCGTTACTTCGGCAGGAAGTCCTTCGGCACCATCGCGGGATGGTCCCGGGCCCTGACGCTTCCGGTGGGCGTCCTGGGTCCCATTCTCGCCGGCTGGATCTACGACACGACGGGGAGCTACCAGATCGCCTTCGTGCTCTTCGCGATCACGCTCGGTATCGCCGTCGTGATCATGATCTTTGCCGGGCCCCCGAAGCTGCTGCAGAGCCAGCCGTCACCGTGAGGATCGCGATCCTCGAGTTCCGGCAGCCCTGGCGCGGGTGAGGTAGGTTGCCTTGTCCCGGGAGGAGAGTCCATGGAAGAGCTTCCCGAAGAAGTCCTCTTGAACAGGTGATCCAATGATCAAGCGAATCGTCGTTCTACTCTTCGGAACCCTTGCAGTCGCAATCGCGTCGGTCCTGATACTGGGAGTCTCCTGGTCCCGGACGGAATACGGGCCCCTGGACTACAAGGCGGCGATCGCACTGAAGCTTCGCGATGCCTTCTCGGGGGAAGAGGTGCTCACCCCGGCCCGGCTCCGGGAGGAGGCCATCTCCCGGGCGCGGACGCTGCAGGGCCGGCCCGTCGCCGTTGCCAGGATCGAGGAGATGAAGATCCCCGGTCCGGCGGGAGAAATACCGATCCGCGTCTACTGGCCGGGAGGGAACGGCCCCTTCCCGGTGCTGGTCTTCTATCACGGTGGAGGCTGGGTGATCGGCAATCTGGATACGGGTGACAGCCAGTGCAGGATGCTCTCCAACAAGGCGTCGGCGGTGGTGGTATCGGTCGACTACAGGCTGGCGCCGGAACATCGATTCCCCGCGGCGGTGGATGACAGCTATGCGGCCCTCGAGTGGGTGTCCCGGAATGCCGACAGGCTCGGTGTGGATCCCTCCCGCATCGCCGTCGGAGGAGGCAGCGCCGGCGGGAATCTGACGGCAGCGGTGGCATTGATGGCCAGAGACAGGGGCGGGCCCGAGCTGGTCTACCAGGTCATGTTCTATCCGGCGACCAACCTCTTCGACTTGACGACTGCCTCACACCGCGACTTCGCCGAAGGCTACGGGCTGACCAGGGAGCACGTGGAGTTCTTCCGGGACAGCTATCTGCCGGAGGTGGCAGACAGGAGGAGTCCCTACGCCTCGCCACTTCTGGCCGAGAGCCTGGAGGACCTTCCCCCGGCCATCGTGATCACGGCGGGCTTCGACGTCCTGAGGGACGAGGGAATCGCCTACGCCGAACGGCTCGAAGCGGCCGGGGTCCCGACCCTCCGCGCCCATTATCCCAGCATGATTCACGGCTTCGTCACCATGGATCGGATCTTCGGCGAGGCGGAAGACGCGATCGACAAGGCCGCTACCGCGCTTTCGGAAGCATTTGGGAAGTGATCATCACCTTGCGTCGCTCGACGGATCCGCCTGGTCCCTGACGAGCTGCAAGAGGATGAGACCGACCACCAGGAACAGTGCCGCACAGGGAAAGATCCAGCGGTACCCGAAGGTGTCGATCACCTTGCCTCCGATCAGCGGGCCACAGATCTGTCCCGAAGCCATGCTGACCAAGCCGATCCCCACGAACTCCGCCGTACGCTCCTTGGGGATCAGATCGAACAAGAACGCGTAGCCGACCGCCATGATGCCCGCGTAGGGGATCGCGCAGAGGCCGAAGGTGATGAGAGCCTGCGTCAGGTTCTGCGAGAACGCCACCAGCACCTGAAGCACCACCCAGGAGGCGAGCACCCAGGAGAGAACGCTCTTGCGGTTGAACCGATCACCCAGCGTCCCCAGCGGAACCATGAAGAGAGCCGCCACGATCGCAAACACCATGGGAACCAGAAACGACCGGCCCTCGGGTACACCGAGCTCCTGGGTCGCGAACAGGACGGCGAAGGTGGAAGCCATCCAGAAGGCCAGCCACCAGCAGAACTGCGCGGCGAGAAACTTCATCACGTTGGTTTCTCTCACCACGCTTCGGAGGTAGGCCATCGGGCCCGCTGCGGCGGGCGTGCTCTCCCGCAGGGCCACCGGCTCCTTGATCAGCGTGGCGGCGATGGCCATGAAGACGAAGCAGCCGAAGGCCACGACGGTGAAGACCAGGCGCGGGTGCTCGTCCCAGAAGACCGAGCCGACCACGAAGCAGGCGATCAGGCCGACACCGCCGACCAGGTTCATCACACCGGTGGCGGTGCTTCGCTGCTCCGGTGGCGTGATGTCCGGGAGCAGGGCTAGGAAGGTGGTCTCCGCGGTCCGGAACAGGACGTACATGAATCCCGACAGAAGGGCTACCAGCCCGAAGACCCCCACCTGGGGAAGGAACAGAACGCAGATCATCACCCCGAAGGCGCCGACCAGAATGTAGGGTCTGCGTCTGCCCCATCGCGTCGAGGCGCGATCGCTCAAGTAGCCGACGGCGGGAGGGATGATCAGGCCGGAGACCCCGGCCAGGCTGAGCACCAGCGAGATGGTGAACTTCGAGTCCGTGAAGTCCTTCAGGAAGAGAGGCATCGATCCGGCGTGAAACGCCCAGAAGACCTGGGCTCCGAACCAGCCGACGCCGAGGAGGACCATCGTTGCGGTGCTGATCCTGGTCAGCTCCTTCGAGTGCGCTCCCGTGTCCATCTGGTTCATGGCCTCAGAGTTGAACCGATTGGCGGGCACGTTGTCGAAATTCAACTTTCAACAACGTCCCCGGATTCCGAATCAGGTTCGCTGCCCCGGCTTGGGGGGGTCTTCGGGGCCTCCAGCGAAGCACTGCGCGATCGCCATCCACTTCGTCGCGGTCTCGCCCACCACCTGGAGCTGGGTGTCGGCGATGTTGCGGCCCTGGGTCACGACGTGGCAGAACTCGCTGGCCAGACCTTCCACCCGATTGTCGTCGTTCGGCGTGTTCCACTCCCAGATCTCGCCGGAAGGCGCGGTCAGACGCAGATAAGGGATGTCCGGCGGGACCTCGAGGCCCCGGTTGACGAAGGTCCAGCCGAACGTCTTGACGCCGATCACCGCGATGTTCTTGATCCGGTCGGTGTAATCCCGCGGTACCTGGAGGAGGTCGTATATCTCCTGCCCATGCGCCCAGGTCTCCATCTGACGGGCGGTGGTGAACATCCGGACGCCCATGTCCGGGCCGAACCACTTGAGTCGTGCTGTCGGGTCCGCCGCCTCCAGCAGGTCACACATCTCCACGAAGTAGTCGCGCCAGAGCTGCAGCAATACGCTCGGTTCGAGCGAGCCGAGCACGCGGCGGGCGTAGGTCTTCAGATCGAGTCCTTCTTCCATGATCGCCCGGCCCATGGCTTCTGCGACACTCAGGAATTCCTCATCCGACTTGAGCGAGAGGACGGCGAGCCGATCCGAGAAATGAAGATGCTCGACCACGTCCTGGACGGTCCAGTTCTTGAAGGGGGTCGGACGCGCCCAATCGCTCTCGTCGAGCCTCTTCAGCAGCTCGTAGAGCTCGTCTCCCTCTTCACGTAGATCCCGAACCTGCTCCAGCATGATTTCGCCTCCTCGACCGGGACCTGGCGGTTCGACCGGTTCTCGAAGATTCAAGGACTCAGCCGAGAAAGACTCTCGCGCATCTTCCTCACGTCGGGCAACTCCGCTCGAGAGTCGAGCGTTTTCGGCGATCTACCGAGCCGTTAGCGGGGACGGGGTTGTCTCTTGCCTTTCACAGAGCCGAAGAGGCAAGAGACAACCCCGTCCCCGCTCCTGGGTTCACTTCGCCCGAAGGACCTTCGCCGCCCGGGTGTAGGCTTGCGGCTTCACCCACAAGATGGCCGCGTAGCGACCCTTTCCGGCGGCCACCGCATCCACCGCGGTCACGTTGATCTTCTGGTCGGCGAGCTTCTCGAGCTGACGGTGGCAGGCCCCCACACGGTCGTCGCCCTGGATCAGAAACGCCTTCTTGGTCTTGCTGAGACGCCACCCGTTCTTTCGGGCCACTCTGCGCACGGCGGCCATGTCCTGGGTCACCAGGTCGAGCTGTGCCTTCCCGCCCCCGATGGGGAAGCCCGAAAACGCCAGCAGGTTCACGCCCGCCTTCTGGACTTCGTCCAGAACCGCCGCTCCCTGCCCGGGACGGGCGCTGACTTTCGCATAGCAGTAATTCACCTTTCGAACTCGATCGGCCATGGGGCACCTCCTGGGCCGCAGAGCGTGGTGCGACACCTGCCGCGGGGCCCTGCGCCCGGCTTCTACGATACTCCTCGGGCGTCCGATCGGGGAGTTCGTCGTGATTTTCGGGCCGATCGGCTCCGCCCCTGGTCGCTGGAGCGGCGAATCCATACGCTTGGTGAGATCCGGAACGATCGAGGAACCCGAACCATGCGGTCTTCCATTGCCGAGTCGATCTGCAGCGACGGTGAGTACGGAGTCTTCGAGGGGTCGATGGACGATGAGGTGGTGCACGGCCATTACCGGCGGGAGGGGACCTGGTCGCCGGAGATTCAAGCCCTTCTCGCGGATCATCTATTTCCCGAGGGGCGGGGCAGCTTCATCGATATCGGCGCCAACATCGGTCTGGTGAGCATCCCACTCGCGGAGCGGCGGCGGGTGCGCTGTCTGGCCTTCGAGCCCGAGCCGCGCAACTTCCATTGGCTGGAGCGGAACATCGCCCTGCACGAGGTGGGCTCTCTCTTCACCACCTTCAACCTGGCGCTGCACTCCGAGGAGACTCGGCTCCGCTTCGAGCTCTCGAGCTCGAATTTCGGTGATCATCGCGTGCGCGGCGCGGCGCTCGCGGAGGGCGACGCCGAGCGCAGCTTCATCGAGGTGCCCGCGGGCCGTTTGGATGACCTGGTTCGAGTCCGGGACCTCCCACGCCCCATCGTGGCCAAGATCGATACCCAGGGCTCGGAGCTCCGGATCCTTCGCGGCGCCGAGCATTCTCTTCCGCATTTCGATCATTTGATCTGTGAGTTCTGGCCCCATGGTCTGCGACGCATGGGCGACAGCGCGGAGGATCTGATCGAGTTGTTTCGCGACTTCTCCTACGGGACGATCTTGAGACTCGACGAGCTTTCGGAGCGGCTGCCACCGGTCGATCAGCTCTGCGCGCGGCTCGACTGGCTGCCCAGCGACGGCTCGGATCAGGGCTTCTTCGACGTCCTCGTCACCAGACACGCCGAGCTGCCAGGCTTCAGGCGTTCCAGAAGAAGCGCGCCGACCTGATCTTCCTGGTCTTCGGGTTGAACTCGAAGAAGGCGACGCCGCGATGGGTCACATCGCCGCGGTTGGCCCGGAAGACGCATGAGCTCCACCAGCCCGCGGAGGTCAGGCCGGAGACGTCGATGCGGAGATCCCGGCCGGCTCCGTCGAGAAACTCGTGAACCGATTCTCCGACGCCCGCCGGGCATTCGATGAGCGTCTCCTCGCCGTCGAGAAGGCCCACCAGGGCCTTCTCATCCCTGGCGTTCAGCATGGCTGCGAAGCTGCGGACGGCTCGCCGGCCTCGGCCGAAAATCCCGCGGGAGATGCCCTGCATGTAGCCGAGAGCGCCCGCCGCGCCCTGGATCTTCAGCATCCTCCAGCCCAGCTGGATCATGGTGGAGAGCCCCGCGAGACCCCCGGAGATCACCTGTCTCACCATGCTCCGCAGCTCCCAGTGGGCCATCAGGGCTTCGATCCGGGCTGCGCCGTTCTCCTCGGTCGTCCTGTAGATGACGTAGGCGGGCACCTCGATGGTGATGTCGCTCCCGAGCTCGCTTCGGATCAGGACGTCTCGCACCACCTCGTCACCGATGACGATGTCCTGGTACGAGGTGAACGAGATCCGATTCGGGGCGATGAAGGTCTCCCAGAAGCGGCCGAGCGGGTCGTTTCCGGAAGCGGCTCCGTCGCCGGAGACCGTCCGGCGATGAGGAGCCGTTCCCACGGGATCCTGGACGACGGCCGCGCGCGAGAAGAGCTCGAGCCAGGCCTTCTTGTCGTGGATGGCGACCGCCGCGGGGGATCGGTCGACCAGCTCCAGCAGCTCCTCCGAGGTCGCCCGCATCGGGTCGCTCAGCTGGCGTAATAGGCCATGGTGGCGCTCGGAACCACACCGACGCGGCTCCCGGCGCCATGCTCGGGGTGCAGCAGCTGGAGGGTCTCCTTCCAGTTCCGCGTATAGGTGACGACCTCTGGATTGGAGAACCAATCCGCAAAGGTCTTGTCGCCGTGGGGGGCCTGGATGATCAGGTTCACGCTGCCCGGGATCTGGCTGATCGGATACTGTCGTCCGCCGTATTCCTGGCCGAAGCGGCCGAGCAGGTAGTGGACCACCTGGCCTTCCGGCGCGTTGGCGATGATCACCACGGTTCCACTGAAGCCCTCCAGCCCCACTGCCCCTACCAGCAATGCGATGGGCATCTCGTTGGGCTTCGTGAAGGCATTGGCGATCACGATCTCCTTGTTCCTGGGAGCCGGATCGAGTGAGTAGAGGACCTTCGCCTCCGCCACCGCCTGGCGGTGCGCCTCGATGAAGTCCCCGGCGAACAGGCCCGAGGTGGCGCCCCTCTCGTTGACCACCACATCGATCTTGAAGTCCAGCCCGGCCATGCGGGCGGCCTCCTCGATGTCGAAGCGCATCACGTTGCTGTCGAACTTCCCCAGGCCGGTGCTCTCGGGCGCTTCCTTGGGCACCTCGAGGTGGTAGTTGGTGATGCTGTCGATGTGGGCGACACCCGGGAGCACGATCTTTCCACCGCCGGAAAAGCCCACCTGGGCATGAGCGGTGACGCAGCCGATCGCGATCTTCAGGTCGGCGGACATCACCTCGCGGTTGATGGAGAGCCGGGTTCCCCGGGTCGTCGTGCCCACGAGCTCGCAGTTCTCGTAGCAGTTGTGGTTGTAGACGCGAAAGCGGTCGAGGATCTCCTGGCCGACCTTCTTCCTGAGCTCGATCCGCGAGAGCGCCCCGTGGGTGCCGAGAGCGCAGACGAAGCTGATGTTCTCCTCCTGGATCCCCCCCCCGATCAGGTCCTCCACGACGATGGGGGCGATCCGGTCGACGGGCGTCGGCCGGGTCATGTCATCGAAGATGATGACTGCCTTCCTCTTGCCCGCGGCGAGCTCGCGGATCGGGGGGGAGCCGACCGGATTGCGGATGGTGGCCGCGAGCGCGCTCCCGTCGAGTTCGGGACGTCGTGCGCCTCGCATCCGAGAGATCTCGACGTCCCACTCGTCGGGCAGGGCGAGCTCGAGCGTGCCGTTTCCGTACCAGAGCAGTTCCGGAAGACTTACCTTCATCTCTTCACCTCGGCGCCGGTCCGACGGCTCGCACCCCGGCGGCTGCTGTTCCCGCGTCTCTGATTTGATCCGAAATTCCGGACGAGCGCAAATCCCCCAGAGGGCGGCCGCGCTTCGCGGCAGAGCCCCCAGGAGAGCCGGATCAGCAGCCTGGTGAGAGACCACAGGGCGTCCCGGCCGCGGGACTCCGCCCGCTGAACATGGCCCGTCCCCCGCGTTGCTCCCAGGCGTGCCGGGGGGGGGTGCGGAGCTCGCAGCGAGCGTCGCTGGTTCTGCCCGCGACGGGCTACGCACGGGGTCACGGACGGGAGCGCAACGGGGGACGGGCCGAGTCATCGATCCACGCCCCGACGATGCCTCTCGAGAGTAAGGGTCGCCGGTGGCCGTCGATATGGCAAATCGATAATTCCTATTGGCCCATCGACGTTCTCGATCCGCTCCGGCTTGTGAGGCTGTACGACACCGCTCAGAGCTGGGTGATCTCGACGACTTCGACGTCCCTGGGGTCGATTGCCTCCAGCGCCCTGGGGAGTCTCTTCAAGATCGTCTCCTCCAGGGCGTCGATGACGCGCTCCTTCAGCACGCTTCGCGCGTAGACCAGGGAAACCTCCCTGGTGGGTACCGGAGGGTGAAACTCCCGGATCAGCCTTCGCCTCTGGGCGGATAGCTGGCTCACCGCGAGGTGGGGAAGAACCGTGTAGCCGGAGCTGGTGAGAACCATGTTCTTCAGCGTCTCCAGGTTTCCGCTCTCGAATCGGATCTTGCCTCCCACCTCCTTCTCGTTCGCGCTCTCGGAGCAGATGTTGAGGACCTGATCCCGAAAGCAGTTGCCCTTGTTCAGAAGCCAGATCTCCTTCAGATCGAGGTCGTTCTCCCGGATCTTCTTCCTCTTGGCCAGCGGGTGCTCCGGCGCGACGAACAGGTAGAAGGGTTCGTAGAAGAGCACGCGCTCGATCAGAGTGTCGTCATTCAGGGGCGTGACCAGCAGGCCCGCGTCCATCTCGTCCTCTGCCAGCATCCCGACGATCTCCTCGGTCTTGGACTCCTCGATGATGAGGTTGAGATCCGGGTACTTGTCGACGAAGGCCTGCAGGAACAGGGGGAGTATGTACGTCGACAGCGTTGGGATCACCGCGAGCCGAAACTCGCCGGCGAGTTCGTCTTTCGAGTGTTGGACGAGATCGAGCAGTCTCTTTTCTTCGCGAATGATGACCCTCGCCTGATCGATGATCCGCTCTCCCTCGGAAGTCGGGAGGATGGGGCTCTTGGAGCGGTCGAAGATCGCCACGCCGAACTCGTCCTCGAGCTTCTGGAGCTGCATGCTCAGCGTCGGCTGGGTCACGAAGCAGGATCTCGCAGCCTTTCCGAAGTGCCGGAACTTGTTGACGGCCAGGATGTACTCGAGCTGTGTCAAGGTCATGGGACCCTCCGGGAGGAAGCGCTGACATAGATATAGACGATGGTGGATGAATCGCAATCGATATAAGCTATCGTCACCCGCGCCAGAGCGCTCATGAATGATTCGGGTCAGGTATTCCGTCGGATGCCGTCGGCTACAGTGTCTCCACTGTGGAAGCGCGTGGGGCGGACCTGGGCAGCGACCGGACCATCGCCTACTTCTCTATGCAGGTCACGCCCGCGCCGGGAATTCCGACCTGCAGTTGTGGCCTTGTCAGGAGACACCATGAGTACCGTATTGATCTGCCGGGAGGCGCTGGAAGACTCGATCCTCGGGAACCTCGCTCTGGCCCGCGCAGTCGCCCGGCGAGGCGGAGAGGCGATCGTCGTCTTCGTCGCCGAGGCGCTCGCAGCGCTGGACACCGGGACCTTCAGATGGTCCCCGAATTTCAAGACACGCGACGCCCGAAGCGGGATCATCGCCCGGGCGGAGGCGGCGGAGCTTCCGCTCGGCCACCGGGAGCTCGACCGGCGCTGGTCGGATGTCCGCTCGCTGGTTCGCTCTCTGGCGACCGAGCCGGGGATTCGGCTGATCGCGTGTCCCTTGTGGAGTCGATTCCTCGATCTGGAGGGGGGACTCGATTACCTGGAACGCATCGACGAGGGTCGGCTGGTCGATCTGCTCCGGCAGGCTGACACCGTCGTAGGAGGCTACTGATGGCGGAGTGGAGCGACTGGAAACCTATCGGGGGGTTCGACCTCGAACACCTCATCTACGAGAAGCGGTATCGCACCCGCGGCGGCGGTGTCGCGCGGATCAGGTTCGACCGTCCGGAGCGGATGAATGCTCTCAACGGACCGATGTTCCAGGGGATCGTCGACACGCTGAGAGATGCCAACCGCGACTCCAGCGTGGGAGTGATCGTGCTCTCTCACACCGGGCCGCACTTCGGAGTTGGCGGAGATCTCACGGGTGGCGTGAGCAGTGCAATGGTGCTGGTCGACCCCACCATCAAGCAGTGCCTGAAGCCGGTGATCGCGGCGGTGCGCGGCTACGCAATCGGCGCCAGCAACCACATGGCCTACACCTGTGACTTCACCATCGCCGGCGAGAGCGCCGTCTTCGGACAGAACGGCCCGCGAGTGGGGAGCCCGGCCAGCGGCTACATGGTCGCCAACTCCGCACACATCGTGGGGATGAAGCGCGGGCGGGAGCTCTGGCTCCGCTGCCGTCAGCTCACCGCGCAGGAAGCGCTGGAGGCCGGTCTCTGCAACACCGTGGTGCAGGACCGCCTCGTCGACGCCGAGGTGGAGAAGTGGTGCGACGAGCTGCTGGACCGGGTGCCGTCCTGCCTAGCCGCCTCGAAGCAGAGCTTCGAGGCGGTCGACACGCCGCTGCAGTACTCGAGCAACTTCCTCCAGATGATCGAGCCCCGCTTCTTCGAGCAGCCGGAGGTCAGAGAGGCGATGGGGGCGTTCCTCGAACGGCGCGAGCCCAACTTCTGGACGGAGGAGATGGTGGCGCGGCGCAAGCGCTAGGCTGTATTTCCGGGTGCGGGCTCTGTTCTACAATGGGGGAGTGCTGATGAGGTTGCCCCAGTCCCGTCCGCGGAGCGATTCCGGTGGACCCGGACCGGCCCCCATCTTGGGAGAGTGGGCGGAGTTGGGGGTGGTCTGGGCGGCTCGTGTCCTCGCCTGCGCGTTGCTGTTGACTCTCTCCGGCTGCGGGGACCCCCACGTCGCTGACGAGCTTCGGCTCGCTGGCAACGCTCTGGGGACGGTGTGGTCGGTGGAGCTGTTCCTCCCGGAGGCGCCGGCCCCGGAACGGGTTGCCGAGATCCGGGAGCGCGTCGACGCGACCCTGGATCGTGTCGACCGCGGAATGTCGACGTGGCGCGAGGACGCGGAGCTGGCCCGCTTCAACCGGCAGGCAGACCTGAGTTCTTTTTCGTTCTCGCCGGAGACGCGCCAGGTGATTACGGCGGCTCTCGAGATGGCCCGAGAGACGGGAGGTGCTTTCGACCCGACGGTGGCGCCCCTGGTGGCGCTCTGGGGTTTCGGAGCCCAGGCCGCCGATGCCCCGCCCAGCGTGACGGAGCTGGAGGAGGCACGCCGCCGCGTCGGCTGGCGACACCTGGAGTGGCGCGAGGGGGGCCGTCTCGCGCGGCGGGTGCCGGGCGTGCAGCTCGACCTCTCGGCCATCGCCAAGGGGTACGCCGTAGACGCCGTCATCGCGGAGCTGGCGCGCGACCGGCCGATTGGCGCCTTGGTCGAGGTGGGTGGCGAGGTGCGGGCCCTGGGTGCGAAGGCCGGCGGTGTACCGTGGCGAGTCGGAGTCGACGACCCCGACGCTCCCGGGTCGCGGCTCTCGGCGGTCGTGCTCCTGACCGGGGGTGCGTTGGCGACCAGCGGTGACTACCGCAACGTGCGGGTGATCGAGGGGCGGCGCCGAACCCACGTGGTGGATCCGCGTAGCGGACGACCCGTGGAGCAGAAGGTGGCCTCCGCCAGCGTCATCGCCCCCTCCTGCATGGAGGCCGACGCGGTCGCGACGGCGCTCATGGTGCTGGGGCCCGAAGAGGGCCTGGCCTGGGTGGAAGATCGCCCCTGGCTCGAGACCCTGCTGATGGTCCGCGACGGCGGGCGGGTTATCGAGAAGCGCGCCTCGTCCGGCTGGGACCGCTGGCTGGCCCCGGAGCGCTGAGCGAGGGGCAGTCGGCCCCGTGGGTCTCGCAGCTTTCGCAGTGCGGATCGTGCGCCAGGAAGGGAGCGTCGCATTCCGGTCCGGCCCAACGCTGCACCAGGTACCAGAGGACGCAGGCCGCAGCCAGGCCGAGCACGGCGATCACGTAAACCACGGCTCTCTTCTCCCTTTCACGCTGCCATCGGCGGAAGCGGCGCCAGGCATCAGGTGGTGCTGCTGAACAGACCGGCGAAGCCCATGAAGGCCATGCTGAGGATTCCGGCCATCAGAAAGCTCATCGCCGCCCCTTTCAAGACTTCGGGCATCGTCGCCAGCTCGTTCTCTTCGCGCAGGCCCGCCATCAGCACCAGGGCCAGCGTGAGTCCGCAGCCGGCGCCGACGGCGAAGGCGATGCCCTCGAGGAAGCCGTAACCGCGGTTGGTCTGGAAGAGCGCCAGTCCGAGGATCGCGCAGTTGGTGGTGATGAGTGGCAGGAAGATGCCCAGCGCCTTGAACAGGGCGGGGCTCAGCTTCTTGATGGTCATCTCCACGAACTGTACGGTGCTGGCGATCACTACGATGAAGGAGATCAGCCGCAGGTAGGGGGCGTGGGGCAACACGTAGGTGTTGAGGAACCAGGCACAGATGGAGGTCACCGTCAGCACGAAGACGTTGGCCATCCCCATCCGCAGGGCCGTATCGATGTGCCCGCTCACGCCGAGGAAGGGGCAGAGGCCCAGGAAGTAGGAGAGGGTGAAGTTGTTGACCACGCAGGCGGCGGTGAAGATCCAGAGGAGCTGTCCCCAGTCGAGCTCGAACATCAGGCGGCCCTCCGCTCGGCTGCCGCACCAGTGGCCTCCTGGCTGGTTCGCAGGCGGCGCTCTTTCACGAAGGCGAACAGCGCGAGCAGCAGACCGAGGGTGAGGAAGCCCCCCGGTGGCAGGATCATGATTACCCAGGGCTCGAAGTCGGGTCCGAAGAGCGAGACGCCGAACAGCGAGCCGTTGCCGAGGATCTCGCGGATGCACCCGAGCATGAGGAGAGCCAAGCTGAAGCCCAGCGCCATGCCCAGGGCGTCCGCCACAGCCGCTGGCACCGAGTTGCGTGAGGCGAAGGCCTCCTGGCGGCCCAGGATGATGCAGTTCACCACGATCAGGGCGATGAAGGCGCCGAGCTCCTTGTGCACCAGGGGGGCCAGGGCCTGGAGGGTGAAGTCGGCCACCGTCACGAAGGTGGCGATCACGATGATGAACGTGGTGATTCGCACCTGCTTGGGGATCAGATTGCGCAGCGAGGAGACCAGCAGGCTCGAGCCCACCAGCACGAAGGTGGTGGCGGCGCCCATGGCGATCGCGTTGATGGCGGAATTGGTGACGGCCAGCGCCGGACACAGACCGAGCAGCTGGATGAAGATCGGGTTCTCCCGCCACAGGCCCTTGACCAGCTCTTCGTAGCTGTCCTGCTGGGACGGCATCAGTCGATTTCTCCCCTCGTGGCCCCGTCCGATGTTGCGGCGTCATGGGAAGACCCATTGCCGGCTGCGGCGGCGACCTTGGACTCGTCGAGGCGCTCGAGCCAGCGCTGATTCGACTCGTTGAGGATGCGGACCACGGCTTTGGAGGAGATGGTGGCCCCGCTGATCGCGTCGACCTCATTCTCCCGGCTGCGGCCCCCCTTGACGGCGACGATCTTTGGCTTCACCGCCAGGTCGCGGAAGTTGCTGACGAACTTGGCGTCCTTGATGATCTTGTCACCGAGGCCCGGCGTCTCGCGGCTCTCCAGCACCTCCATCCCCACCACCCGATGCTTCTCGACGTTGTAGCCGTAGAGGAGCTTGATGGTGTCCTGGAAGCCGGGCCCCTCGGCGGGCACCGCGAAGCCAACCAGCTTGCCCGCCTTGTCGTAGCCGGCGTAGACCGCCTCCTCCTTGGGCAGGCTGCCGTCGGGGCTCTCGAAGCGCGCCAGCTTTCCGTCCCGGATCACGAAGGCGACGCGGGTCTTGGCCCCTTCCAGGACCCGGTAGATGGCGGCCTCCAGCGCGGCGGCCCGATTGCGCTCGATCACGGGCTGGGTGACCAGGAAGATGCCCACGATCGCGAGCCCCGAGAACATTCCGGCAATGCCCAGGGTCACCATCATTCGCAGGGGTCCGGCTTGAGGGGCGGCCAAGGTCAGACTCCGAAGGGACGTCGTTGGGTGTGGCGGTTGATGTGGGGTGTGGCGGCGTTCATCAGCAGGATCGCGTACATCACCCCCTCCGGGAGACCGCCGAAGAGGCGGATCAATACCACCAGCACGCCCACCCCGATACCGAAGATCCAGGCGCCTCGGGGCGTGGTCGGCGTCGTCACCGGGTCCGTGACCATGAAGACGGCGCCGAAGAGCAGCCCCCCGGAGAAGAGCATGAAAGACGGTGGCGGGTTGGACTCCGGGCTCAGGAAGTGGAGGACACCGGACAGGATCGCCACCGAGAGCAGCGTGCTCACCGGCAGTCTCCAGTCGAAGATGCGGCGCGCACCGAGCCAGAGCCCCAGCAGCAGCAGGAGCGCGGCACTGGTCTCGCCCAGGGAGCCGGAGATGTTGCCGAAGAACAGCGAGCCGATCTCGGTGATCTGGCTCTCGAACTTGGCGAGGCCGAGCGGCGTCGCTGCCGAGACGGCGTCGACCTTGCCGCTCAACAAGGGGGCCGCGAAGAGGCTCCCCGGCAGCGACAAGAACCCCCCCGAATCCACCGGCGGTGACCAGGTGGTGATGGCGGTGGGAAAGGCGGACTGCAGGAAGGCACGCCCCACCAGGGCGGGGTTGAAGAGGTTCTGCCCCAGGCCGCCCCAGATCAGCTTGCCCAGGCCGATGCCGGCCACGCCGCCCAGGAAGGCCATCCAGAGCGGGAACGCCGGCGGCAGCGTGAGGCCGAGGAGCACTCCGGTGGTGAGCGCGCTGTAGTCCCGCAGGCGGCTCGGGGTCTCCGAGCGGCTGAACAGCCACTCGGTGCCGGCGGCACCGGCCGTGGCGGCGGCGACGACCAGCAGCGCGCCGATCCCGAAGTTCCAGCAGGCCACCAGCAACACCAGAAGCGCCGCGCACAGCACCTCGGCCATGATGCCCGGTGTGGTGGCTCCCTCGCGCACGAAGGGCGCGGTCGAGAGGACCAGGTCGGGCGATCCCGTGCTCACGCAGGCCCCCTCCGGTTCGGCGACGGCGCGCGGACTCCGGGAAGCCCCCGGTTCATGACGATTGCTTTCGGTTGCGGAGCATGCCCTTGCCCATCCGCATCCACTGCACCAGCGGAATCCGCGACGGGCACACGAACGAGCAGGAGGCGCACTCGAAGCAGTTCATCAGCTGATGCGCCTCCAGCTCGTCGACCCATTCGGCCCGCGCCAGCTGCGCGAGCCGGGTGGGGTTGAGCCGCATCGGGCAGGCCTCCAGGCAGCGTCCGCAGCGGATGCAGGCGTACTCTCGCAGCGGCACCGCGGACTTGCGGTCGAGACACAGAATTCCCGATGCACCCTTGAGAGTCGGCACCCCCAGAGCTTTCTGCGCCATTCCCATCATGGGACCGCCGAGGACGACCTGGTGTACGCTGGGCAGGAGTCCTCCGCAGTGTTCCAGCACCGCGGAGACGGGAGTGCCGAGTGGCACCATCAGGTTGCGGGGCCGCGCCACCGCCGGACCGGTCACGGTGACGATCCGCTCGATCAGTGGAACGCCGCGGTCGAGCAGGTCGGCGAGGGCCGCGGTGGTGGCCACGCTGTTGACCAGGATCTCGATGTCGAGCGGAAGACCGCCCGCCGGAACCTCCTTGTGGAAGATGGCATCGATGAGCAGCTTCTCGGCGCCCTGGGGGTACTTGACCTTCAGGGACACCACCTCGATCGAGGGCGGCGCGATCGCCTGCAAGGCGGCGATGGCATCGGGCTTGTTGGCCTCGACGCCGATGTAGCCCCGCTCGGCGCCGATCTGGGTCATGATGATCTCGGCTCCGCGAACCACCGCCTCGGGCCTCTCCACCATCAGCCGGTGGTCGCAGGTGAGATAGGGCTCGCACTCACAGCCGTTGATCACCGCGGCTTGCATCCGCTTGCCCTCGGGCACCTGAAACTTGACGTGGCTCGGGAAGGCCGCTCCGCCGAGTCCCACCAGTCCCCCGTTCTGCACCAGCGACACCATCTCCTTCGGCGTCAAGCGCGCCGGGTCGACCGGGTGGGTCTCGGGGATGCGCTGGCTGTCGAAGGGGTCGGTGGCGATCGCGATGGCCGGCATCATCCTGCCGTTGGGGTGGAGGCGAAGCTCGACGGCCGTGACCCTTCCCGTTACTGGAGCGTGTAGGGCTGTAGAGACGAAGCCCGCCGGTGCGGCGATCATCTGGCCGCGCTGGACCCGCTCTCCGACCTCGACGAAGGCCCTCGAGGGGGCGCCGATGTGCTGGGAGAGGGGCAGTACGTACTCGCCGACGAAGGGCATCCGCTCGATGGGGAGCGCGTGGGTGCTCTCCTTGTGCTCGTGCGGATGGACTCCTCCACGGAAGGTCCGTTGGCGGGGATCGTGGGCGGGAGCTGCGCTCATCCGCCGTTGCTCTTCGCCGGGCGATTCGCGTCGAAGCCGGAGAGAGTCAGCAGCCGATCGGTGAGCCGATCCAGCGCCTGGCGGTCGGCGCCCGCCTGCACCTCGGCGAGGCGGGCCGCCTGCCCGGACTCGAGGGCACCGATCTCGGCCTCCCGTTCGGCCTGCAGCTCGGTGGCGAGAGCCTCGCGGATGCGTTCGGTGAAGGGACCCGATCCGCCGGTGAGCTCGCGCAGCGTGTTCCAGAGCGCCAGGCGCTCGCCGGCCGCCTGCGCCATCGGGCTGCTCACCGCCAGGCGGCGCTCGCCGATCTCGACGAAGGGCACCCGGCTGCTGCGTTCCCTCTCGGTGAGGCCCAGCCACTCGTCGAGCGGCAGGTCGCCGTCACCTTCCAGAGCTTCGAAGTGTTGGGAGAACCGCGCCTCGCCCGCTGCCCACTCGGCGAAGCTGGCGCCGCCCCACTGTTCCTCGGGCTCAGGGTTGCCCTCCAGGCTGGCGCGCAGCCCGAACAGTCCCTCGGCGCTCGGGTCGTAGCGCAGCAGCACGTGCGCCCGGCTCTCCACCGCCAGTCGGGCGCGCTCCAGTGTGGCCGAGACGGGGAATCCATGGCGCTGTGGGCTGGGGGCGTGAAGGTGGACGAGCGCCGGCCCCGGCCAGGCCAGCGCATCCGCCATCCCACGGCTCAGGTGGTCGGGGTAGGCCGGCGACGCGGCCAGGACGAAGGCCTTCCGATGCGCCATCGCCACCAGCGCCGGCTCGGGTCCCGCGGCGAGACGTCCACAGCCGTCCAGGAGGATCACCTTGACCGGGAGCTCCGACTCCAGCAGCCTCGCGACCGCCTCGAATCCCTGCTCCAGCAGCGCGGTGTCGTCACCCAGCAGCAGCAGCGGCGGGCAGGCCGCCCGCTCCTCGGCCTCGAGGTCCACCCACCGGATCGCCTCGATCGCCTCCAGGCGGGCCGAACGATCGGGCGGGGGGTCGGCCTCCAGAGCGGCTCGGCGCAGGCTGCGCACCAGCGCCAGATGCTCCGCCACCAGACCCCGGGCGATGCCGCGGGCGAGATCCACTCCCTCGGCAGTGGGCGCCACGGTGAGCGGCGCGTAGTAAGGATGGCGCGGGAATCGCGCCGCCCACTCGGCCACCCTTCCTCGCGCGATCACCACGCCGAAGCGGGCCCGACCCAGTCCGTCCGGCCCTTCGGAGATGCGCCGTCGGTAGTCGTCCAACTCGCCGGCGACGCGCGTCATGCGGAGCACCGCCCGGCGGTCGAAGCTGGTCCTGCTCCCCAGGGCCTCCAGCCGCTCGCCGAGCTCGGCGATCCTCGCCCGTCCGCCCCGGGCGGGGCGCAGGGCCTCTCCCAGGGTTTCCAGGTCAGCTTCGGAGAGCGCTTCCACCAGGCACTTCCGGGCGTTCTCCTCCAGGTTCGCCCGCTGCTCCTCGACTTTCTTCAGCAGGCCTGCCATCCGCCGCTGGGCGTGCTGCTCCACCAGGGCGACCACCAGCCGGCTGTCCAGCCGCTCGCCGGATCCGGGTTCCCCACCCGCTCCTCCGGCCTGGGCCT
>Ga0307423_1000940_pt1 | contig 18531 bp, 13 predicted proteins | sample SalMarWE160310MG_FD_202154 | JGI IMG/M metagenome (GOLD analysis project Ga0307423, IMG submission 202154) | Salt marsh sediment microbial communities from the Plum Island Ecosystem LTER, Massachusetts, United States - WE1603-10 | ecosystem: Environmental > Aquatic > Marine > Intertidal zone >...
CCAGGTGGCTCAGAACACGCCCGCAGAAGCCGAAGAACTTCGGCGCCGTGGACCGGCGCTGGAAGAGGAGCTTCAGCGCCGCCTCCTGGACCTCCGGATCGCGATCATCGAGGGCATCGATCGCCCTCCCTTCGCACTGAGAGGGCTCCAGCTCCGAAGCGGCACGCAGCGCCGCGATCCGCACCTGCACATCGTCGTGTCGCAGAAATCGGGACGCCAGCTCAGTGGAATCGGCGCCACCTGCCTGGCCCAGGATGTCCAACAGCTCACAGAGGTAGATCGAAGGCAGATTCGCCACCGTCAGCTCATGGCTCAGGAAGTGCAGCGAGGAAGCCTTGAGCTCGGTGAGGGTCCGAACCAGGTCCTGGCGGCAGGGAGAGCTCTCGCACTCGCGAAGCACCGTGAAGAGGATCGGCACCACCGCCTCTCCAACCTCGCGCGCCAGATCCAGAAGCGCCTCTCGCTTGACCTTGTCGGCCACGGGGAGCTGCTCGACGAGCTCTCCACCCAGCGAGGATGCGACCAGGTGCACGAGCCAGGCGTCCGCCAGCTCCGCCCGTGTTTCGAAGGTCCCCGGGAGGGTCCGATGGCCGGAGACCCGACCGAGGACCCGAGCGGCCGCGGAGACGTCCGCCGGCGCGAGAAGCTCGGGGAAGATGGTCTCGAAGAGACGCAGGTACTTGAGGTACTGCTCGGCATCCCGCACCGCGTCGAAACGGCGCAGCAGCTCATCCTGGAATTTCAGGAAGATCTTCGTGTCGTGCTCGAGGGCGAGCTTCTGCTGCACGAAGGCGGGGAGCTCCTCCCGCGCCAGCACTCCGCTTTCCAGCAGCATGCGAAAGGCGTTCTGCAGATCCTCGACCTGTTTCCGGTTGAGCTGCTGGGCCACGCGCCGCGTGAGGCGAAGCAGCTGTTCCGCACGCTCTCCACCCTCCCGCTTGGCCTCCACGATGTCGTCAGCCAGGCCTTCCAGCAGGGCCGGGAGCGACTCCTTCGTGACGGACGCGAGGATCTGGGCCTCCATCTCGGCGAGGTTCTCCCCAGACAGCTCGTCCACCTCCGCCACCACCAGGTCGCAGTTCTCGAGCAGCTCGCGGACCAGGTTCACCTGGCGCAAGGGGCGGACCACGTCGCGGAATACCTGGAGCCGGATGCTCCGGAGTTCCGCTTCGCTCAGATGCTCGTAGAGCGGGATGACCGAGAGGTCCTTCTTCAGACGTGTCAGGGCCATCTCCACCCGCCAGCTCAGCTTCCGGCCGGCCAGTCGGTCCTCGTGCACCACCAGCGAGATGTGGTGGATGCGCAGCTCGGCGAGCTTCTGGAGCATCCGACCGGCCGCGCCGGCAGCCGTGCCTCCGGGACTGGCGAGCAGGTCCACGAAGCGGTGGAACTCGCCCTCGTCCATGGCGCGCTTGAAGGAGATGCTGACGAGCCGGTTGTTTTCGAAGTAATGGGAGAGCTTGGGGATGTAGATCTCCGCCATGCCCTTTAGCATGGCCCGTGCCAGATCGGTGGGCTCGTCGAAGACACCGTAGACGAGCATGGAGCGTTTCTCTGCGGTGGTGTGGGCGTAGAAGGTGATCTCGGGGCGTTCTGCGACCAGCTGGGTAAAGGTGATGTAGAGGCCGGCCTTCGCCTTCTCCGACTCCCGATGCTCGGAGGTGTAGTACGACGACTTGGTGAGGGCCTGAACGAGATGCAGGGTGAAGTCGGTGAGATCCTGGGCCACTTCTTCCGGAAGTTTCTCCCTGGTGGAGACGGGTTCGGGCCCGGGGAGATCGGCTCCCGTCGAGAGCGGCTCCGGAGAAGGAGGAGGCTCCCAGGGTTGAAGCAGCACCTCCAACATGGCGTCGAGCCCGCCGGGATCGAGGTCCACGTCCCGTGTGAGCCGCATGGGCGAGGCGGCTTGGGGAGCCTCGGGGGCGGTCGCCGGCGGTGCGTCTTCGGCGTGGGCCGCCCTGCGAAGCATCTCCTCGTCGGCGGCGTCGAGGTCCAGCAGCTCGAGCTGCACGTCGTAGGGCGCCTCCGGTCGCGATGGATTCGCGACGCCCCCCACGATCCTGGCAGTCAGCTGTAGCTCGCCCGCGTCATCCGGAAGCACCAGGCGAAGCTGCACCCCGGTATCCGGAGCGACCTCCTGGGAGCGCGGGACGATCAGGCCGCGGTGGACGAGGCACTCGTCGAACTGGCGGCGAAGAATCTCCCGTGAGGCGAAGGACACCTCCCATCGCTCGGCATCGGCGAAGAGGTGGCCGCACTGAGGACAGCGAAGATCGCCCTCAGCAAGCTCGGTCTTGCAGGCGGGGCAGACACGCATCTTGGCCCCCGCTGGAAGCGAGACCCGGATGGTCTCTCTTTCTCAGCGACTCATCGGCCAAACGCCCGGGCGATCGTAGCGACACCACGGCGAGAATCTCCCTGGGGGGAAACATTGCCTCGTGTAGGCCAGGGCAGCGCAATTCGGGAGGGCGGCTGGATCCCCTGCCCGCGGGAGCCGTGAGAAGCATCTCTCCACGCTCCGGGCATCTCCCCCACTACTGTCGGGGCGTAACCTCCCCGCCGAGCCGCTCCTGGTGGCGCACGATCCTCGCTTCGGCCAGGAAGATGACCTCCTCGGCGATGTTGGTGGCGTGGTCGCCGACCCGCTCCAGGTTCTTGGCGATCAGGATGAAATCCACCTCCTGATTGGTCTTCTCCGGGTGGTGGACCACCTCGGCGATCACGGCCTGGATGAGCCGATCCTCCGTCGCGTCGATTTCGTCGTCGGCGTCGATCACGCGCTGCGCCTTGCAGGAATCGGTCTCGGTGAAGCTGTCCAGGGCGTTGCGAAGGACGCGCGTGTTCTGATCGGACAGCTCACTCAACAGCGGGGGCAGCGGTACCCGCGGTCGCTCCGCGAGACGGGTGGCACTCTTGGCGATGTTTCGCGAGAGATCGCCCACCCTCTCCAGGTCCGTGGCCATGGTCCGGATCGCCAGGATGCGGCGCAGATCCGCGGCCACCGGAGCCTGGAGGGCCAGCGCCCTGGTCACCTGCTCCTCGAGGGCCACGTCGATGCGGTCGATCTCGAGGTCATCGTCGTGGACCTCTCCGGCGAGCCTGGTGTCGCGCTCCCTGACGGCGCGCAGTGCCTTGGCCAGGATCGCTTCCGCCAGGCTCCCCATCCGCAGCATCGTCCCCCGGAGCTCCTCCAGAAGCGGATCCACGATTCGCACCACGGACATGCCTCCCTCGCTTCCCCGAGGGTACCTCACCGCTTCTTCACTGGGTGAAGAATCCGCGACGGATTCGGGGCGTGTTGATGACGGGTTTCGTCACCGAAACGTCACCGAGCTGCTGCGCAGCCGACACCCCTCCCCTCCATCTTTCGCGGAGGGTAACCAGGGAGGAACTGACCCATGGCGAGACGATTCTTCGCCGGAGTCGCGGGCTCCGCGGCCCTGCTGCTGTCGGCATCCAGCTGGGCCCAGCCCGTTCAAGTCGACCCGGCGATTCCCGCCTATCAGAAGACCGGCGGGGTCGCTGGGAACCTGAATGCGATCGGCTCCGACACACTGAACAACCTGATGACCTTCTGGGCAGAGGGCTTCCGCAAGGAGTACCCGAACGTTCGGATCCAGATCGAGGGCAAAGGCTCTTCCACCGCGCCGCCGGCCCTGATCTCGGGGACCGCCCAGATCGGTCCCATGAGCCGCAAGATGAAGGATGAGGAGATCGACTCCTTCGAGAAGCGGTTCGGCTACAAGCCCACGCCGATCCGCGTGGCCATCGACGCGCTGGCGGTCTTCGTCCACAAGGACAACCCGCTCGAGAGGCTCACGCTGACCCAGGTCGACGCCGTCTTCTCCAAGACCCGCCGCTGTGGCGCTCCGGCGGCGATCGACACCTGGGGCCAGCTGGGCCTGGACGGCGCCTGGGCCAGCCGGCCCATCAGCCTCTACGGCCGCAATTCAGCCTCGGGAACCTACGGCTACTTCAAAGAGGTGGCGCTCTGCAAGGGCGACTACCGGGACAGCGTGAAGGAGCAGCCCGGCTCGGCGTCGGTGGTGCAGGGCATCACGGAAGACCTGGGCGGCATCGGCTACTCGGGAATCGGCTACAGGACCTCTGGCGTGAAGACCCTGGCCCTGGCGAAGAGTGAGGGTGGCCCCTACGGGACGACGGATGCCGCCGACGTATACGCTGGCAGGTACCCCCTCTCGCGCTTCCTCTATCTATACGTGAACAAGGCGCCGAACCGGCCCGCGGACCCGATGGTGGAGCAGTTCATCCGCTACGCGCTCGCCCGGGAGGGGCAGGAGATGGTGGTGAAGGATGGCTACCTCCCGGTCTCCAAGTCCGTGGTGGATGCCGAGCTCGCCAAGCTGAAGTAGGCAGGTGGGCGAACCTTCGGCGACCATCGCGAACCACATCCCCCCGTCCCTCCAGGGCCGGGGGGATGTTCGCGTCTTCGCGCGCAGCACACGGCGGAGACTCTGGGCCGATGGTGCTGCGCGCTGGGTGGTGGGAGCTGGCGGCGGCTGCGTGATCGCCAGCATCCTCGGCATACTGGTCTTCCTCGTCGTCGAGGTGCTGCCGCTCTTCACCGCTGCCCGGGTGGAGCCCGCACGAAGCATTCCGCTGACCGGCGGCGCACCCGGGGCCCTGCTGGTCGACGAGCACCGAACCCACGCCGTCGTCCTCGGCCTCGACGGAGTCGTGCGGATATGGCGCCTCGCCGATGGCGCCATGGTCGTGGAGCGCTCGCTCCTGCCCGAAGCAGGAGAGCTGGTCGAAGTGCGGGCGAGCGCCGCCGACTCGCGGCTGCTGGCCGCCACGGACGACGGGCGGCTGTTACTGGTACCGATTGTTTTCGCGATCGGCTTCCGCGGGGACCAGCGCTTCGTCACACCCCAGATCGGCGAGCCCGTGGCACTGAGCCTGGATCCCGCCGGCTCCCCGCTACGCGCCTTCACGGCCCGCGCCTCGGAGAAGATCTCCACCGTTGCCGCGCAGCTCGCCGACGGACGGCTGCTCCTCCAGCGCCGGACGCGGGAGGAGAACCTTCTCACCGGCGAGGTGAACGAGTCCGAGGAACGCCGAGAACTCGTCTCGCCCGTGCCGGCGCGCGAGCTGCTGCTGGACGAGGATCAGCGCAACCTCTACGCGATCGGCGAGGACGGACGGCTGCTCTGGTGGCGACTTTCGGCAGCAGCTTCCGAAAAGCCGGTCCTGCTCTCCTACGGCCCGGCGCCGTTCACGGCCGCGGCGCTTCTGATCGGCAACCGCTCGCTCGTCGCCGGTCGCGCCGACGGGACGCTCGACGTCTGGTCCCAGGTCCTGGGTGAAGACGGGGCCATCGCTCCCGACCACATCCGGAGCTTCCCGAGTCAGGGAGCGCCGATCCTGCGCATCACCCCCTCGGAGCGCAATCGCAGCTTCCTGGTCCAGGACGCGGGGGGCGGGCTCGGGCTCTATCACTCCACCTCCGGCCGTACCCTGTGGCGGAGCAAGTCACCGGTGGCGGCGGCGTCTCCCGCCGCCTACGCACCCAAGGGCGACGCGGCCCTGCTCGCCGACGAAGAGCAGCTCGTCGAGCTCGCCATCTACAATCCCCACCCCGAGTCAGCCCTCTCCACCTTCTTCGGGAAGATCCGCTACGAGGGCTACGAGGAGGCGGCCTGGGTCTGGCAGTCGACCGGCGCAACCGACGACTTCGAGTCGAAGCTGAGCCTGACGCCGCTGCTCTTCGGCACGCTCAAGGCCACCGTCTACTCCCTCGTCCTTGCGGTGCCGCTGGCCGTGTTGGCAGCGATCTACACAGCCCAGTTCATGCGGCCCCGCCTGCAGAAGGTGGTGAAACCCACCATCGAGATCATGGCGTCCCTGCCCAGCGTGGTGCTGGGCTTCCTTGCGGCTCTCTGGCTCGCGCCGCGCCTGGAGGGCGCCTTCCCCTCGCTGCTGCTGATCCTCTTCGCGGTCCCCGTCGTCTCGATCCTGTCTGGCACCGCGTGGAACCGCCTCCCCCTGCGCGTGCGCGGGCGCCTTCCCGGTGGAGCGGAGATCGGATGGTACGGCGCCACCCTGGCCGTGACGCTCGCAGTCTGCCTGCAGCTGAATGGCCCGGTCGAGGCGTGGCTCTTCGGCGGCAACTTCCCCGCATGGCTACGCAACACCACGGGCCTTCCCTACGAGCAGCGAAACGCCATCGTGGTGGGCATCGCCATGGGCTTCGCGGTGATTCCGATCATCTTCGCGATCTCCGAGGACGCCCTCTCGAGTGTACCCAAGGACCTGGTGGCGGGGTCCCTGGCGCTGGGTGCGGACCGCTGGCAGACAGTGGTGCGCGTGGTCCTGCCCACCGCGAGCCCCGGCATCTTCTCCGCCACCATGGTGGGCTTCGGCCGCGCCATCGGCGAGACCATGATCGTGCTGATGGCCACCGGAAACACCCCGATCATGGACTGGAACCTCTTCAACGGCTTCCGCACGCTCTCGGCCAACATCGCCGTGGAGATCCCGGAGGCGCCGGTGGGAAGCACCTTGTACCGCACCCTCTTCGTCGCCGCGATCCTGCTCTTCGCGGTGACCTTCGTCATCAACACCGTCGCCGAGCTGGTCCGGCAGCGGCTGAGGACGCGTTATGCCCGCCTCTAGCGCGAGCCGCAAGGCGCTGAGCAACAGCCTGGTGGCCCTCTCGGGCGGTGCAGTGGCGCTGAACCTGCTGCTGATCGCGGGGCTGATCCTGCTGATCGCGGTGAACGGTCTCGGCACCTTCTGGCAGAAGCGGGTGGCGGAGCTGACCCTCAGCGACGGGACCCGGCTTCTGGGAGAGATCCACGACCGCGAGCCGCTCCCGGGTGGCCAGGGGACGCGCATCCGCCTCAAGGTGGGCAACCGCGACCTCACCGGCCAGGATTTCCTGTGGGTGGACGAGCGCCGGGTGGAGGCGCGCAGCGAGCCGCACGATGCGCTGGTCCTGGAGCGGCTCGAGTGGGGCAAGTTCTACGGGCGCGCCGTCGAGATCAGGCGCGGTGACGAGCTGCTGGCGTCCGGGCCCGACGAAGTCTGGGCAGCGCTCGAAACCCTCCAGCGCGCCAAGCGGACCGAGTGGAAGGAGATTCGTTCCCTCGAGAAGGATCGCATCGGGGAGGTGAACCAAGTCCTCGAGAAGCTGCGCCTCGCCTCCAGGCGCCTGGAGATCGACGCGCTCGCGCCCGAGGAGCACCAGCGCCGCGAGACGGAGATTCGCCGGGAGATTTCACAGCGGGAGGCCGAGTACCGCGCGCTGGTGGGGGAGCTCGGGGAGCGCCGCCGGAACTTCGAGGCCGAGAAGCTGGTCGTGGAAGCGGAGGACGGGACGCGGTCGACTCTCCCGGTGGGCTTCGTGGTGCGGGCCATCCGGCCCAACGACATGAGTCTCCTCCAGCGCGTGGGCCTCTACCTGTCGCGCCTCTGGGAGTTCGTTGCCGACGACCCGCGCGAGTCGAACACCGAGGGCGGGATCTTCCCGGCCATCTTCGGCACCGTGATGATGGTCTTCATCATGGCGCTGGCCGTGGTCCCCTTCGGCGTGCTGGCGGCCATCTACCTGCGGGAGTACGCCAAGGAGGGGTTGGCGGTGCGGCTCGTCCGCATCGCGGTGAACAACCTGGCGGGCGTACCCTCGATCGTCTTCGGCGTCTTCGGGCTGGGCTTCTTCGTCTATCTGATCGGGGGCTCGATCGATCGCCTCTTCTATCCCGAAGCGCTGCCGACACCCACCTACGGCACGGGAGGGATCCTGTGGGCGAGCCTCACCCTCGCGCTCCTCACGGTGCCGGTGGTGATCGTCGCCACCGAGGAGGGCCTCGCCGCCGTGCCCCGCAGCGTGCGCGACGGCTCCCTCGCCCTGGGCGCGACCAAGTTCGAGACCATCGCGCGGGTGGTGCTGCCTTCGGCAGCGCCGGGAATCCTGACCGGGCTGATCCTGGCGATGGCGCGCGCCGCTGGCGAGGTAGCGCCGCTGATGATCGTGGGCATGGTGAAGCTCGCGCCCAGTCTGCCAGTGGATCAGCACTTCCCCTTCGTCCACCTGGAGCGCAAGTTCATGCACATGGGCTTCCACATCTACGACGTGGGCTTCCAGAGCCCCAATGTCGAAGCGGTGAAGCCACTGGTCTTCACCACCGCACTGCTGCTGGTGCTGGTGGTATTGGGAATGAACATCGCCGCCATCCTGATCCGCAACCGCCTCCGCACCAAGTACGCGGTGAGCGGCATCTGACGGAACTCCAATGAACTCGGGCGTCGAGATCGAGAAACCCATCCTCAGCGTGGAGCACCTGTCGCTCTGGTACGGCGACGTCCAGGCGCTCGAGGACATCTCCCTCGAGATCCCCGAGCGCAAGATCACCGCATTCATCGGACCGTCCGGCTGTGGGAAATCGACGCTCTTGCGCTGCTTCAATCGTCTGAACGATCTCCTGGACGAGGTCCACGTCGAGGGAGACATCCGCTTCGCGGGCGGCAGCGTCTACGATCCCGAGCTGGACGTGAACGCCCTGCGCAAGCAGATCGGAATGGTGTTCCAGAAGCCGAACCCCTTCCCCAAGTCGATCTACGAGAACGTCGCCTACGGCCTGCGCATCCACGGCTCCCGGCGCAAGTCCGAGCTCGACGCCGTCGTCGAGCGCAGCCTGCGGAGCGCCGCCCTCTGGGACGAGGTGAAGGACCGGCTCTCGGCGAACGCCCTGAGCCTCTCGGGAGGCCAGCAGCAGCGGCTTTGCATCGCCCGCGCCATCGCCGTGGAGCCCGAGGTGATCCTGCTGGACGAGCCCTGCTCCGCTCTGGATCCGCTGGCCACGGCCAGGATCGAGGAGCTGATGCAGGACCTGAAGCAGCAGTACACGATCGTCATCGTGACGCACAACATGCAGCAGGCCGCGCGCGCATCCGAGTACACGGCCTTCCTGTACCTGGGCGAGCTGGTCGAGTACGGCCGGGCCGGGGACATCTTCGTCGACCCGAAGCAGGAGCGCACCGAGGCCTACATCACCGGCCGCTTCGGCTAGAAGAAGGCCGCGGCCACCTCGGGGGAAGAGGTGACCGCGGCCAGGGAGCAGAGCGGAGGGCTCTGCGAACCGCTTAGAACTTGAAGACGATGTCCGACTGCATGCGTAGCCGGTTGGCGTTTCGGACCGACGGCTCGAAGCCGATCCCGGTTCGGATCGGCTCGATCACGAAGAGCGTCAGCTTGAGCTCGGTGTTCTCGAGGATCTGCTTGCCCCCATAGAAGGCCCAGCCCTGACGGTTGGTCCTCCCGTCGAGGAAATCGCTGTCGATGAACATGGACGGGAAGGAGTTGGCCTGGATGCTCCAGAAGCCCGCTCCCAGCTTGATGACCTTCTTGCTGTCACCGACCTCGAGACCCACGCCCCAGGCGGTGTCCTCTTTGCCGGCTCCCGGAAACAGCTCCGAGCTCTCGGCATCCAGGTTGCGCGCAAAGGTGCCATAGACGGTGATCGGCCAGGACTCGAACCCGCCGTAGGTGAGGTAGGCCGCAGTCTCGACGACATTGAAGGGATCCCCGTTGAGGTTGCCATTCAGGCCGTCGGGAATGTTGCCCGCCCCACTCGTCACGCCCTCCCCATCGTCATCGAAGCCATAGGATCCCCGCAAGTTGAAGTTCCGATCGATCGCGCGGAAGGCGAACCAGCTGGCCCGAGCGCCGAAGCGCCAGTCCTCGCAGAGTTCCTGGTGGCCTCCCACCTGAAGCCCCCACAAGTGAGGATCCTTGGCCTGGCTGTTCTCGTCGTCGACGTAGTAGCCGAAGGTCCCGAAGAGGGTGGTCCGCTCGGTGGGCTTCGCGCTCAGCAGGAGAGTCACGCCCTCGGGGGCGACGTCGTCGTCCCAGAGCATGTAGTCCTTGCCCCTCTTCATGCCCGTCCTCGCCCAGTTGAAGGGCTGCGGTACCTTGCCCAGCTCGAGCACCGCCTTTCCCTCGGGCAGTGGAACCCAGCTCGAAGGTGCCCTCATCTTCGCGTAGACCAGGTTCAGGCGGATCTGGTCGGTGTCGAAGTCGACGCCGCTGCCGAGGGTCTTGTTGTTGCTGCGGTTGTCGTCTTCGCCCGAGACCAGCCGGAACACCACGTCGGCCCACTCGTTGATCTTCACCTCGCCCTTGACGCGGAAGCGGTAGCGAATCCGGTAGCGGTCCTCTCGCTCGTTGCCCAGCTCGTCCTCCTGGTACCACCAGCTCTCGTGGCGGAAACGGAAGTCGCCCGACCAGTCGATCTCGGGCATCCAGCTCTCGTTCTCTTCTTCGTACTTGGCATTCTTCGCCGCGAGTCGCTGGTACTCGTCCTCGTCGACGATGCCGCGATCCTTCAGCACCTGGAGAATCTCCTCCACGACCGGGCCGTCTTCGGCCCCAGCCGGTCCGCCCCACGCGATCAGCGCGAGAGCAAGCAACGTCCACACGAATCTCAACGTCTTCACGAAGCCCCCTTCCCTTCGTCACCAGAGCCTTCATCCGCTCGGCACACTAGAACGGATCGGTGACGCGACGATGACGGTAGCGCGACGAGGCGATGAAGAACGGCCGTCCGTCAGATCGGCCGGCGATCGGCTCGGGGCAACGCGAAGCGGAAGGTGGATCCCCGACCGGGCTCGCTCTCGACGTAGATCTCCCCGCCCATCGCCTGCACCAGGTGTTTGACGATGGCGAGGCCGAGCCCGGTTCCGCCCAGGGCCCGGGAGCGCGCCTTGTCGACCCGGTAGAAGCGTTCGAAGATCCGGGCCTGTTGCTCCGCGGGAATCCCGATGCCGGTATCCGAAACCGAGACGCGTACCACCTCCGGCTGGGCTTCGACCGCCACGGTGATGCGGCCGCCTGGGTCGGTGTACTTGAGGGCGTTGTCCAGCAGGTTGGTGAGGACCTGATCCACGGCGCGCCGGTCGGCCCAGGCCGACACGGCACTCCGATCGGCGACGCTGACCTCCAGCGAGCACTCCTTCAGGCGCGGCTCCATGTCGGCGAGCAGCGCCTCCGTGAGCTTGACGACATCCACCTCGCCGGGCTGGAGGGGAACCCGCCGGCTCTCGACCCGCGAGAGCTCGCGCATGTCGCGGATCAGGTTCTCCAGTCGCTCGGAGTTGCGCAGAATCACGTCGAGCTGGGCACGCACCTCGTCCCAGGAGAGGTCGTTGTTGACCAGGGTCTCCGCGAAGCCGCGGATCGCGGTGAGGGGAGTCTGGAGCTCGTGGGAGGCGTTGGCGACGAAGTCGCGACGCACGTTCTCCAGGTGGCGCAGCTCGGTCACATCGTGGAAGACCGCAACCGTACCCATGGCCGGCCCTTCCTGGGGGAAGGCGGCCGCGTGGATCAGCAACGTGCGCGGGCTGCGCTGGCCCACCTCCACCTCGCTCACGACGGGGGTCGTGGAGTCCGCCGCGGCTCGGAGCGCGTCGTCGATGCCCGGGTGGCGCACCACCTCCAGGAGCTTGCGCCCATCGACCGGGCCCCAGAGGGAGAGAAGCTCGCGCAGACGCGGGTTGGCGAGGGTCACGCAGCCATCGGTATCGAGCACCAGCACCCCCTCGACCATTCCAGCCAGGACGGCGTGGAGCTGCTCCTTCTCGGCGGTGACTTCCTCGAGGCGGAGACCGAGTTCCTCGGCCATGTCGTTGATGGCTTCTGCCATCTCGCCGAGCTCGTCCTCGGAGCGCGGCCGCAGGCGTCGCCCCAGATCGCCTCGAGCGATGGCGCCCAGGGCCTCCCGCATCTCGGAGAGCGGCCGCACCGTGATCCAGGAGAGCAGGAACGAGAGCGCCAGCGCCGCGGCGAGTCCGATCAGGCCCGCGACCAGCAGATTCCGGCGCAGGTCCGCGACGACAGCCTCGACCTCTTCCAGGTTCACCGCCAGCCGCACCACACCGCGCCCGGGTGCCAACGGCACCGCCAGGTAGAGCAGGCGGCGGCCCACGGTCTCGCTACGCCGGGTGCTGCGCTCCACCCTGCCCTCGAGGGCGGCGCGCACCTCTTTGCGATCCCCGTGGTTCTCGACGCGGACCAGGTCCGCCGGAGCGACGTCGGAATCCGCCACCACGCTCCCGTCGGGTGCAATCAGCGTGACCCTCGCTCCGGCCGCTGCTGCGGCGCGCCTGGCGCGTTCGTCGAGCTGCGCGGTGGCGGCGGACTCGAAGGGGATTCCCGCGACGAGCTCCCGCACCAGCTCGCTCCGCTCCCGCAGCGAGCGCTCGATGAGCCCCAGCTCGCGCTGGCGCAGGGCGCGCTCTGCCACGTAGCCGGAGGCGAGCACGGTAACGGCGACCAGAACCGTCAGGGCGGCCATCAGCTTGAGCTGGATCTTCGGCAAGGGCGTCTCCGGTGGGGCCAGTCGCGTTCCCTACTCGGCGAATCGGTAGCCCAGCCCGCGCACGGTCTGGATCAGATCCGCCGCGACGCCGAGCTTCTCGCGCAGGCGCTTCAGATGGGTGTCGATGGTGCGGGAGGTGACGGCGATGTCCGATCCCCAGACCTCGTCGAGGAGCTTCTCGCGGGTCATCACACGGCCGGGCCGACGCATCAGCACCTCCAGGAGCTGGAACTCCTTGGCGGTGAGCTCCACCTCCTCGCCCTTCACGGCGCAGCGATGGCGCTCCGGATCCAATCGAAGGGGACCGCGCTCCAGAGGTACGGAGGAAGCCGCCGCTTCGTGACTGCGCCGCAGCAGGGCCTTGACGCGCAGCACCAGCTCGCGGGGACTGAAGGGCTTGGTCACGTAGTCGTCGGCCCCGAGCTCGAAGCCTACGACCCGGTCCACCTCCTCCGACTTTGCGGTCAACATGATGACGGGCAGCCCCGCCAGACGCGGATCCGCCCGCACCCGCCGGCACACCTCCTCGCCGGAAAGATCCGGCAGCATCAAGTCCAGCACCAACAGGTCGGGGGGCGAGCGCCGAAGCCGAGCCAGGGCCTCCCCACCCGAGGCGGCCGTCTCCACCCTGAAGCCGGCCCGGTCCAGGTTGAAGCGAACCAGCTCGAGGAGATCGGGCTCGTCGTCGACTACCAGGATGCAGCGAGCCATCGCCCGCGAGGATAACTCGCTGCTCGACCTGGGCAAAGCAGCGTTGCGGCAAATGTCGCCGATTCTTCACGAGTTCGCCGCCGACCCGTCACGGACGCGATGAAGCGGCGTGGCTCAGTTCAAGGGCAGCGCTTCGTCCCTCCACAGGCCGGAGGAGCTGCTGAAGATCAGCACGCGGTCCGAGGTTCGTACGCTCGCCGTCCTGCTGAGCACGCGCAGGGACTCGAAGGACTCGTGAACGGTGAACAGCTGTTCCACGGGTGCCCCGAACCCCGAAGCCCACCCGATCACCCGTCGATTCGTCACCACCACACCGACGTGTTCGTCGGCTTCGCTGGCGACGACCGCTTCCAGAGGTGTCAGGCGGCTCTCGCTTAACCGACCCGAGCCTCCGTCGAAACCGAGGATCCGCTTGGGCGAGATCAGCAGCGCCACGTTCGCTGCCAGCTGCACCTCCGGAGAGTGACCGTCACTGGCTCGAAGTCGAGCCTGCTGCCACCCCATGGAAGTCGGCGAGACTGCCAGGAATCGCCTGTCGGTCAGGGCGACCCCGACGATTCCCTTCGCGGCGGACCAGAGCACCTTCTCGTGCTTCTCCAGACGGATCCTGCTGGGGGAATTCCCGTCGCGAATCGCCAGAAGCTCTTCGCCCAGATCCTGGATGTCGACCGCGTCCAGGGTCGCCGTCTCCGTGCCGATGCTCCGGATCGAGAGGCCGGCCAGGACGATCATCGCCAGAGCCAGTGCCGCTGTGGAACGCATCGGGGTGCTCCTCTCGGCGAGGGAAGCGGCTCAGGACCCTTTGCTCGAGCCCGACCCGCGCTCACAGAGATATTGGGAATATACGTAACCGAGGAAGCGGCTCACCGCGCGCGTCACATGCGCCGTACGTCGGGAATGAAACACCTCGAAGGCGTGCTGCGCGCCGGGGATCTCTGCGTAGGCAACCGGCGCCTTCGAGGTCTCGCGCAGCAGCTTCGCGAAGTGTCGCGCCTCCTCCACCGAGGCCAGGCTGTCGTGGCTGCCGTGGATCACGAAGAAGGGTGGCGCGTCGGCGTGGATGCGGTGCATGGGAGAGGCCTTGCGGAACGCGTCGGGCTCCTCGGTGAAGCTCTTCTTCATCACCAAGCGCCCGAAGAACGAGTCGATGCCCGGTTGCGCCTGGAGGCCGTACTGATCGGTCAGGTCGTACACGCCGTAGAACGGCACACAGGCGCGGAGCGAAGTATCGACCTCCTCGAAACCGGGCTGGTACTCCGGGTCGCCGGCGGTGAGCGCGAGCAGGGAGGAGAGATGCCCCCCGGCGGAGCCTCCGCTGGCGGCGACGAAGAGGGGATCGCCGCCGAACTCGGCGATGTTGTCCCGGATCCAGCGCAGCGCGTGCTTTAGATCGACGAGGTGATCGGGAAAGGTCGCCCGCGGGCTGAGCCGGTAGTTTGCTGCGACACACACCCATCCCCGGGCGGCCAGGTGATTCATCAGCGGCAACGCCTGCTCGCGCTTGTCCCCGATCACCCAGCCGCCGCCGTGGATCTGAAGCAGCACGGGCGCCTCGCGGACGCCCAGACGCGGTGCGTAGACATCCAGCTGGTGCTTTCGCCCGGCGCCGGGAGCATACTGGATGCCGCGAGTGACCTGCACCTCGCGGTCGAAGAGTAGAAAGGGAACCAGCTGCCTTCCGGGGGGACCGGGGGCTGCCAGACGCTCTGCAACCTCGGGAAGAATCCCGCTGGCGTAGCTGGAGCCCAGTGCGTCCTGGAGCGCCGTCTCGACCACCGGGGCGGCGCGCTGCGCAATGCGTCCGAGCGCCAGGAGCCCGAACCAGGACGCCAGCGTGATGCCCAGCCCCACCCAACCGGGCCATGCGCGGAGCGCGCCGGCCCAGACAAAGAAGAGCGTCGCCGCCAGCTGCCAGGCGAAGTGGTGCGCAGAGAGCTCCGAGGTAAGCCAGCCCGCGAAGAAGCTCGGAACCACGAGGGGACCGGTACGCCGCTGCGGGATGTAGGCGTTGAAGGTGAACCACGCGCCGATCAAGGTGACGATCAGGAACAGCCAGGGCATACCCGATACTGCCTCACGCGCAGCTGGCGCGCCAAGCCGGGCGCGCGGGGAAACGCGGGCCTCCTCCCGTCCGGAACGTTCAGGTGTTCTGGATGGTGAGCCCACCGTCCACCACGAGGACGGCGCCGTTGATGTAGGAGGAGGCGGGCAGCACCAGGCTGAGAATGCCGTGCGCGACCTCCTCCGGCTCGCCGTAGCGGCGCAGGGGAACCCGGCGCCGAGCGAACTTGGTCTTCGCCTCGTCTGGAATCAGCGCCGTCATGCCGGTGTGGATGGGCCCCGGGCAGACGCAGTTCACCGTCACCCCCTGGCTGCCGAGCTCCACCGCCAGCGCCCGGGTGAGACCAATCACCCCGTGCTTGCTCGCCGTATAAGGGCTGGCAAAGGCCGTAGCTCCGAGGCCTTCGGTGGAGGCGATGTTCACGATGCGGCCCGCGCCCTCCCGGGTGAGCTCCGGGAGAGCCGCGCGGATCATCCGCTGATGGGCGGTGAGGTTGACGGCCAGGGTCGTCTCCCAGGCCGCCTCGTAATCGTCGCCGCCAGCGGGCTGAAGGAGACTCACTCCGGCGTTGTTGACCAGGATGTCGAGACCCCCGAAGCGCGCTACGACTTCGCGCACCACCTGCTGAATGCGGCCAGCGTCCTGCACGTCGAGCTCCCAGGCCGCCGCCGATCCCCCCGCCTGCTCGATCTCCTCGGCGACCCGTGCGACCCCCTCGAGGTCGCGATCGAGGACAGCGACCCGCATCCCTTCGTCGGCGAAGAGCTGGGCCGTAGCTCGCCCGATCCCGCTCGCCGCCCCGGTAACGACCGCAATCTTGCCTGTGACCCCGCGCTCCAGCTTGGTAAGACGTCCCATGCCCTGATTCTGACCGATCGAGGACGAGAGAGAAAGCCGTGGCCGGCTCCTGGCCGAGGCCCCCGGATCAGCGTGAGCGTAGGAAATCGGCGAAGCACCTGCAGGCGTCCGTCGCGGTGAAGACGCCCGAAATCCTTTCGCCGTCGGTCACGATCGCCGAGCCGATGTGCCGGTCGGCCATCTCGCGGAGTACCCGGTCCAGCGGCTCATCGCGTTCGACCGAGTACACGTCCAACGAGCAAACATCTCGAACGCGAAGACGGTCCAAGAGATCCGTCGCGCCGGCGTTCGCCATGAAGGCGATGTCGCGATCCGAAAGGACGCCCACGAGCGTCCCCGAATCGGTGACCGGCAGATGTCGGACCTCGTGATCGGTCATGATGTCCTCTGCGACTCGAACGGGAGCATCGATCTCCACGGAGACGACGGATGACGTCATCACCGATTCGATAAGGGGTATTTTTTCCATTTCTCGAACACCGCCTTCTTTGTTCTGGTGGGGCTCGACGCCCATCTTTCATGAACAATCCGGGCTTGGCTCAGGTCCATCGCTCCCACAGCTTCCGCTCCTGATCCAGGGGCGCGTTCTCGGGACGGCATTCCCGGCCGAACAGCATCGTGACTCGCCTATTCGCGTCATAGGGCTTCCATTCGGGCAGGCGATCGTGGCTCGGGTCTCCCGTGCGGGCAAAGTTGATCCAGGCGTACTGCATGCGCCGGGAGAGACGCGCGGCCGACGGAGCCAGGCCGACGAACGGGCGCAAGAAGGGACGGCTGGTGAGCCCGAAGACGAAGGGAACCTCGAGAGCGTGACAGGCTCCGACCGGGCGTCGCAGTGCCGGGGGGTGCCAGGTGAAGAGATAGGAGTACACCGCACCCCGGGCCCTGCACTGAGCCTCGGCCAGCAGGGTCGCCGGGTAGTGGAAGACGCGCGCCGATTGGAAGGCGCTCCAGATCTCGAAGGGCGAGGTGTCCCCGCCGCGAGCTTTCACAGCCTTGCGGTAGCTCCGGACCGCCCTCGCCGGTGTTGGAGCGCGCGGGGCCGCAGTGGGGAGGACCTCCGCCATGCGCTCGAGCAGCCCTCGCTCACCGATGGCTGGGATCCCCGTATCCACGGGAGTGAAGAGCTTCCACTCGTCCAGCGTGGTCCCGACCAGAATCGGCACGTCGGCGACCACTCCGCGCCCCACGGCCTCCAGCGGTGGTTCCGGAATCAGTTCTCCATCGACGACCGGGAGGAAGATCATCGGCTGCGCGAGACTGGCGAGCTCGCGGTTGGTGTCTCCCTGCGCTTTGAGCAGGCGCGAGGCCGGAATGCCCGCCAGCGCCTCCGGAGTCCGCGGCGGATCGCCCAGCTTCCCGAGGAACACCTCGGCGATCTGGTTGGCCCGGTCCTGGGAGAGCACGTGCTGCGCGGCGCCGCTCTGGAAGATCGCGCGGTGCAAGAGCTTGCGGGCGCGCGGCGCGCCGACAAGTGCGCCGACGCTCATGGCGCCTGCCGATTGACCGAAGACCGTCACCTTGCCGGGATCGCCCCCGAAGCGGTCGATGTTGTCGCGCACCCACTCGAGAGCGGCGATCTGGTCGCGCAGGCCGGCATTGCAGGCACCAGTGAACTGCTCGCCGCAGACCCCGCCCAGATGCACGTAGCCCAGCGCGCCCAGGCGGTAGTTGATCGTCACCACCACGATGTCGCCGCGGCGCGCCAGGTCCTGTCCTTCGTAGACGGGGGTGGAACCCGCGCCGATCAGAAAACCACCACCGTGGATCCACACCAGGACCGGACGCCTGGCAGCGTCGAGGCCCGGCGTCCAGACATTGAGAGAGAGACAGTTCTCGGACTGCCGGGTACCGCCGGCGTTCAGGAAGCGGAGCAGTGGTAGGCTCGCCTGGATGGAAACGGGGCCGGGGCGCGTCGCGTCCCGCGCCCGCTCCCACGGCTCCGGCGGCTCCGGCGGCTGGAAGCGGCGGGAGCCCGTGGGCGGGCGCGCAAAGGGAATCCCCCGGAAGCAGCGAATTCCCCGGACCTCGGATCCGCGAACTCTGCCGTAGCAGGTGTCGACCTTGGGGTCCAGAACTCCACCTCCGAGGAGACCGGAGAACGCTCTCCACGATTGGTTTCCCTCGAGTCTAATCCATGCATCACGGCCTCGCCGAATCGTTCGTGAGGAGCGTCCTCAGCGGTTATCATCGCCCGACCTCCGAACATCACCGACAGTGGGCGGAAGCAATGGAAGATCTCGACAGCAGAATCCGGACCCTGGCCCAGTGGATGGCCGAGGCCAGGCGACTGGTCGTCTTCACCGGCGCAGGAATCAGTACCGATTCGGGGCTTCCCGATTTTCGGGGACCGGATGGAGTCTGGACCCGCAAGGACAAGGGATTGCCGCCGAGAGACGAAAAGCTCGACTGGACGAAGATGGATCCAAACGTGGCTCACCACGCCATCGTCGAATTGCAGGAGCTGGGAAAGCTCGACTTCTTGATCTCACAGAACATCGACAATCTGCACCTCGCCTCCGGAATCCGAGCGGAGATCCTGGCTGAGCTCCACGGAAACCT
>Ga0307423_1000941_pt1 | contig 18525 bp, 11 predicted proteins | sample SalMarWE160310MG_FD_202154 | JGI IMG/M metagenome (GOLD analysis project Ga0307423, IMG submission 202154) | Salt marsh sediment microbial communities from the Plum Island Ecosystem LTER, Massachusetts, United States - WE1603-10 | ecosystem: Environmental > Aquatic > Marine > Intertidal zone >...
CTATGACGACCATTTTAAGATCGATTGGTCACCAGGTGGCTACTTGTGGATCAGTATTGCAGCCAACTGGACAGAAAACGGCAACTTCTGGGCACCAGGCATTACTGGCGGGAGATTCATAATTACTGACGACTGCAACAGCGCTTTTATACGCGGCGACTTATTTGTCGATTCATCCGGGGCATGCAACATATTGATAGATGATTATTCCATAGAGCTGGATATGGTTCGCAGCGATAGTTCGAGTCAGTAGCACCATCAAAAGCGATTAATTGAGAGGTAACCATCATGAAAAGAATCATGTCCCCAATCGTTCCGGTTCTTCTTATCGCCTCTTTGGTTTTTGCAGGCATTATTGGCTGTGGCGGCTCCGCAAGAAAATTATTGGTCAATGGATCGAGTACTCAGAATATCAGTATGGCAACCAACGGACCGAATTTTTCAAGGATGGATCATGCTTCTTTGAGTCAGATGGACGACGTTTGTCTGGCAGGTGGCTGGCATTGGATGATGGCCGGATAAAAGTAGAAATAATGAAGGCCGGGGCGCCGGGGGGCGCTCCGCTATTAACTATTTTAGGGACGATCAACGGCGATGAATTAGTCCTCGATCTCGGTGGCGGGTCAAAAAACAAATTTGTGAGAGACGGTTCTAATAGAGCAGAAGAAATTCAGGCTCAAGTAAAAAAAGCTGCAGCAGAGCGCGAGAAAAAATTAGCTGCCGAGAGACGCGCAAGAGAAGAAATACGTAAAGCTAAATTAGCATGGTTGGAGCAGCAAAGAAAAGCTGAGCAAGAGGAACGCAAAAAGCGCTGGGCAGCTGAAAAAGAAGCTTATGAAAAGCGGAGGGCAGCCGAACAGGCAGCATATGAAAAGCGAAGGGCGGCTGAACGTGCTGAGCGCGAAAAGCAAAGGCAAGCTAAGATTGCCTACGAGGCCGGCAGAGTGGCCTTGAAGCATGGCATCTATACCAAAGCGGTGGCCGAATCCAAAAAGTCGTGGGAACTTGGTAATTTGGATGCACTTAATTATCTGGCATGGCATTACGACACCTGTAAAGACAGAAGCCAGCTAAATGGAAAGCTAGCGGTGGAGCTTGCGCTAAAGCTTACTGAACTCAAACCAAAAGGAAATCATTACGACACGCTCGCGGCTGCATATGCAAGAAATGGACAGTTCCAAGAAGCTGTGAATACTCAAATCAAGGCCCTTTCTATGAGTGGTTCTTACGCAGGTAGGGAAAGATTAATGATGTATCAAAAGGGCAAAGCATATCAAGTCAAATAACTGCTAATAAAAGCCTAAATTACTTCGCGATTAGAGGTCAAATAGCAGGACTACTGACTCAAGCTTGATACTTGGTAATAAGTTCTGCCGTGCGATAAAAAGAGAGGGGTCCTATGAATATAGCCCTGAAGGCATTAAAGCGCTATTTAGCATTGGTGCTTGCCACAACTATGTTTGCTGCCATCTACGGGTGCGGTGGTGAAGACGTATCAGGCGAATATTTCGGAGCAACAAAATTTACCGACGTTAAAATTCATACCAACAGCGGCCTTATGCAGAGTCAAATGCCAACCATGGAAAGAAATTTCAGGTCCCACTTTTCCCAAACAACTATGAGCTGCAAACTTACTCTTGTTCAAGAAGGCAAAAATATTTCCGGCGAGGCGCTTGTTGATGGGCTTCCTTTCCCCATTAAAGGGACCTTGATAGACGATAAACTAATAATCAACGGCACGGCTAGGCACCAAAAGGGCAACATGGTTTTTAACGGGTTTCGGCTGGAAGGTAAAGTTGATGACGGTAAGTATATAGGGAATTCGCACCTGGCTATGGACTATATCTCAAAGTCGTTCTTTGGTCCAGATAGCGTAGTAAACCTGGATATTCTTGGCAAATTCGAGATAGAAGCGATTTCAAAGCGAAGCGTAAAAGACGTTGCCGGTAAATATGCCGGAGTAGCAAAATTTAACGATATTAAGGTTGAAAGCAGCGGCAAGATTGAGCAGAGTAAAATTGAGGAACTGAAAAAAAGTTTCGATTCCGATCCTGCAAAAAAAACTGTTAAGTTGAAACTTAATCTTATTCAATACGGCGATAAGATTACCGGTGAGGCGTTTATTGATAAAGATCATTTCTCCGTTGCAGGGATATTGAAAAGCGACAAACTAATAATCAAATGCACGCCTGCACAGCTAAAGGGACATGAAAGTATGAAGTCCTTTGGAGTCAGACTGGAAGGTGAATTTGATGACGGTAAGCATGAAGGCGATTGTCGCCTGACAATGGAAGGATCGATTCCATCACTTGGCACAGTCAAAGTGGATATGCTTGGCGAATTTAAGTCGAAGAGAATTATGTAAGGGATTCTTTGCTCAGGCTAGTGGTTATCAATTTTTATAATAAGAACGGTGGAACTTCTCGTCTGATCAAGGATCATTACGACTAATTTTTCCCATGGAGCCATACCTTCTTTGGGTCCTACGTATATAAATGCAGCTATATTATAAGACGGTGCCACAGCAACCAGCATCAGGGGCCGGTTAGTCAGAGCAGTTGATCTTGCCTTAAGGGGTGGAGATTTACATACGGCCCGGCCAGAACTCCGGCTTGGCGATCCAGAGCACGCCCACCATTGCCGGCATGCTAAGGTGCCAGCATGAACTTTTTAGCTCAAAATACCATTTGGCTGTCAATCGGCATTGAAAATTGAACCGGTATAGGCGTTGAAAATTGACCCGCCCCCTGAGTGGTAGTTTGGCCCTCTTCTGGGCCTTTGGAATTTGGGTTCCTTGGTCAGGACCTGCTTTTGAGCCTCCATCTGTGGTTTCCGGATTCTACGATGTTGCAGTTCTTGATGACTATTTGGCGAAAGAGAAGAACGTAAGGATGGGGTTGGTGCAACAACTGCCATGAATATTCTGCTAATTCTTCCAGGGCCCTTCAGGAGGCCAATTCTTTACGAACGCTGCTCCTGATTTGGCCGCCTTCATTGGTTCAAGCAAAAATACTGCAAGCTCCACGATAACCCTCTCCAAGGGTACATCTGCATATGGCAAGCTGTTACGACTCATGAAGGCTTTCCACTGTGATGCCTTGTCGGCGTTTTTCCCGAACTCATCACTTAGCGCCACCGTGGTTTTGGCAGGAATTGACGTGCCACGTCTTTCAAAGGTCGCCCCTATGGCACTGACCAGGACGCTTCCTTCAAACGCAAAAGTCTTGCTTATAACCCACACATCGTAGAAATCTTTCATCCGGCTGTTGGCCATGCCGAGTGCCACCATGGCCTGAAGCTTTTCTGATACCACCGACTCGGGAGGATATGCCTTTAGCCTGGGATTGGGATGATCAAGGAGTACTGGATACTCGATTAGTTGGGGCCCCGGCGTGACGGCATCGCCGAAACCCACGTCCATTTGCATCGGCAGCCTTGCGCTTCCCAACAATGCAGACCACCTTATGCGCTGGCCTTGATATTCTTGGCGCTCTCGAATTTCATCAACGCGTATACTTCCTGTGTCGAACACCAGTCCGTCAGGCTCTACCTCTATCTCGCAGATCGCTCGAATGATTTCTGCAAGGCGAACAGCATCGTTCTCTCCAAAGCTCAAAAAATCTGCGTCTCTGGTGGGGCGATGTGGCATTCCAGCCCATACAGAAAAAAGCATCGCGCCTTTCAGAATGAAAATGTCAGCATAGCTTGATAGGGATAAGCGATATAGGAACCGCTCCAAGGCATAGCGAATGGCCACCAGTTCAAAGGTCTCACCGCGTTCGCGGGCAAGGTTCATTAAGCGTTGCCTTACAGAGGCCGCAACGTTCACGGGATCCTTTCTGCTCAAGAAATGGTCTCCAGGTAGGGCTTCATCACATTTGTCTGACGGCATATTTTAGCGAAGCGCCAGAGTTCATCCTGGTTGCATTTGCCTTCCGCGAGGCAGTCGCGCAGGGCGTCCAGGGCGACATCGAGACCAATTTTGTTGCGAAACTTGAAGCAGTCTGCAATCGTTTTGGCCGGACTATATACATTTACTTTCACTCCATCGATATTGTGTTTCTCAATGCCGGCAGTAAATGATCGATCTGTCATGCGAACCGTGCGTATGGGCAGTAGTGGCTCTTTGGGCTCACGCATGGTTCTGCTTATGGCCAGCCACACCTGAAACGGCATCTGCGTGGTGAGACCGTGAAACCGCAGCGCGGATATAAGACACACGACACCACCAGGCACCCGCCTGCAAACTTCGGCGAGCGTGTGCTGCGCACCCAGATCAGCGTTCACATCCACATAAAGACCGCGGCCGACGCGCGTAACCAGGCCGCGTTTGTGTAGGCGCGCCAAATGCTCACGCGGGATTTCGTATGCGTCGAGATCTCGCGGGCGCAGCACGCCTTTGCGATGTATAAGCTTCAGGATTCTGTCTGCTGTAGATTTTCCCATATGCGCACCTGTTACGAAACGCACGCACTTGTTCATAAGTGCATGCATATCGTAACATCTTGTCCAGATAATCGCAATATCACAATTAGTTAGCTGACGTTTCTTTCGCACGTTAATTTCGGCTATCATGGGTATATGCGTGAATGCCTCGCGCGCGCGCCGCGTGGAAAACACGCTTTCCGGCCTGTTTGTCATTTCCGGATTGATAGGCCATTGCGGAAGCGACCTTAACCCTTAAATCCCTCCCAATTTTTGAGTTACAATAAAAGATTAAGACATTAGAGTCCAAAGCTTCCGGCCCCTTTCTAAGAATGCATCACATCCTCCACTAAATCATTAGGTTTTTCGGGTTTCAATTAATGGAAACCTTCAATTAATGGAAATGGGAGCTGTTCAGTTTTTCAATTACGATGCGTAATCGAAAAAGTTTAGGCAAGTAAATTTTATGGCTAATTATTAAATATAAAATAATTTGCTATGGGTAGATATCATGTAAGGCTTAATGAGTGGAATACGGTGAAGACTGTAAGTAGTTTTGTAAGTAGTTGTTTGGCAAAAACCAAGGTAAAACCGGGTATTGACGGCAAACCACATAAAATGAAACTAGATCTAACAAATTAAAATAGTTGATAATAAGTTAATTTAACAGATAATTATTAACCACATTAATGGGTCTTAAAAGTCCCAGGGCTTACCGCCACTACGGGTTCGAGTTCCGCTCTTAGCACTAAAGATAGACGGCTTTGACATAATCGTTTGGAAATTATTGGTAGGTTTTGTCAAGAGCTTTTTCCATGCCGATTTGTATTAGCGCTCAACAGCCCCAAAATGGGATATATGCAGCCGGAGGCTATTAAACAATTAGAACCTGGTCACGATACTCCCTTATAAAGGACTTTCTAAATGGAAAGCAATACACGCTGCGACTGCTGCATAATTAGAATTGCCAACTCCAGCAACCACAACGGTACGATAATCAACAGACCAAGTAAGTAGGCTTGTTTCTTGACCAAAGGTCTATAATCTTCTGATGACTTGATCATTTTATGCAGAACGGAAGACCAAGTCACATAGATCGCTACCATAGACAGGGCCAAGTCAATGTAGTTGAATAAAGGAAGATCCATCTTCAATAAAGCGCGCATAAAACCCTGGATGAATCCCACAACGAAACTCGTAATCTCAGAAGCCAGCCAGCCGCAGAACGAAGCCACTATGGCTATAAAATACGACCTCCAATACCCAAATGGTATTTTCCCGATCTTGTTTGTGTAGAGTTTAATCACCAGGGCTATCAGAAACCCCAATGCCGAGTACCAGATGATCTTACTTACTATGTATGAAAGTATCATTTCTTCAACCAATTACCTAAGGGCCCCGCAGTTACTCGGCTACCTGATCCAGCATTATTGTGGCTCGTCCGCCGTTCCCGACAGTACCAACAAGGGCTGAATTATTTTCCTGGCTTTGCGGTAATCCCCTGCCCATGGCCCTCAGCAGGCCGGCCTTGGCGATGTTGAACTCCGCCAGCGCCCTCAGGTAGCTGTTTCTTGACTGCGTGAGGAGCGTTTGGGCGTCAAGGAGCTCGGTGTTGGTGGTCAGCTGCTCCTTGTAGCGGTCATTGGTGATGCGGTAGTTCTCCTCGGCCTGCCGCACCTGCATCTGGGCGGTGTTGATTTTGCGCTCTGAATCGACCATCGCCAGGTAAGCCCGGTTGACCTCCAGCTCCACCTGATCAGCCAGGTCCTTTTTGAGTGCTTTCTGCTTGCGCCAAGCCGCCCGCTTCTGACTTACCCTCTGGCGGGTGCTGCCCCATTCCCAGAAGGTCCAGGACAAATTGGTGGTGATCTGCCAGGCCGATGTGTCGTGGAACTCGGAGTTCTCCATGTTGTAAGCATCGCTGGCCATCTTGTATTCGCCGACCAGGTTGAGGCCGGGCCAGTAATCGCCTTGCGCCAGGGTGATGTTTTTCTTGGCCTGCTCGATTCGCACGTTGGCCATGCGGAGTTCGGGGCGGTGGCTGGAAGCCTGTCCCAGGGCCTGGTTGAAGGAGATTGGCCAGTGCTTGTAATCCAGGATGTCCTTGATCGGCAACTCGTGCCTGATGGGCAGTCCCAGCAGTTTGTTCAGATTCGCCCTTGAGTTGGCCACCCGGCTTTCCGTTTCCACCAGGTCCTGCTGGGATTTTGCCAGGTTAACCTTCACTTTGAGCACGTCGTTCCGGGGGATCAAGCCTTCGTTGTAGAAGTCCTGCGAGATCTTCAGCTGCGCCTCCAGGAGCCTGACCGACTCCCTGGCCACCGTCAACGCCTTAGACGCGCTGAGGCGGGTGAAATAGGCTTCCTTGACCTTGTAGGCCAATTCCAAGAAGGTTAGTTCCAGTTCCAGGCTGGATATGTCCACGCCCAGTTTGGCCAGGGCATACTGGGTCGACACCTTGAAGCCGGTAAATATGGGCTGACTGACCGAAGTGGTGAACTGGTAGGTATCCTGGGTGCCGGTCTGAAAAAATCCCTGGGAGGTGCGCGCGTATGGTGTCTCGTCGGCGTGAACCCAGTTGTAAGAGGCCGAGGCTGTCGGCAGGAACTGGTTGAAGGCCTCCTTCTTGCCGGCCTGGGCGGCCATGATGTCTTCCTGGCCTGCACGGATGGAAGGGGAGTACTCCAGGGCCATCTTGATAGCCGCATCCAGGTCCATCTCTTGACCGGCATGGCCGGCTGGAGGCCTGGCCGCGGTGATCAGGAAGAAGGCGATTGCCAGGCAACCGATCAGGATGTTGCGCGCGGCGGCGGGGTGTATGCCAGGGTTGTGCATGATCTACGCTAGCTGGCTGGAGTTTTTTCGGTCTTTTCCTTTTTCTTCAGCTCCCGCATGACCACACCGCCGGTCTTGGGATCCGGCGCCAGCATGCGGATCGTGCGGCCGGGGAATTCAACGTTTTGCAGGTCGTTGAATATCTGGTTAATGCCACCGAACGGCGCGACTACGTCCATGAGCCACAACCGGTCGCCGCAATCCCATTCGTCGGGGCTCAACTTGCCCGCGTTCTTTATCAGACGCTTTTCCACCTCTTCATTGATGAAGGCCCAGCTCACATACGAAACCGGAAGCCCATCCTTCATGTACAGTTTGCTCTGTCCCTTCATCAGCGGCGGGAACACCAGCCACTCCAGGTCGCTTATAAATTGAAAACGGCGGTAGCCGGTCTGCAAGTACAGCAGCACTATGGGGCCCAAGGCGGGCAGCCTTTTCATAAGGTGCTTGGTCTTTTGATCTATCTCGGCCTTTATAGCGGAGTTCCGATTTTCCTCGTTTGCGGCTTCCTTGCTGACCTCCTGGTCGGCTTGTTTTTCCTGTGCCTGTTCCTTGTTGTCCCTGGCCATGGTCTATTTCTCCTTTAGGCTTTCGTCCATATACCTCAGAATGGGGGTGATGAAATACTCGATCATCCGGCGCTTGCCGATCACGATATCGGCGGTGACCGCCATCCCGGGCATCATCTTTCCTCTCTTGCCCTCGACCAGGTTGGGCAGCTCATAAGTGGCCACTGAAACCCGGGCAGGGTAGATAGGGCCCGCTTTTTGATCCCGTATGGCGTCCTTGCCGACCCACTCGAGTTTGCCCTTGATGGCGCCGTGCCTGGTGAAGGGGTAGGCGTTTATCTTCACGCTGACATCCTGGCCGATCCTGACGAAACCTATATCCTGGTTCCGGATGGTGGCCTCGACCTCCATGTCCCCCTCGATGGGCACTATGACCATAAGGGGCTGGGCGGTGGTGACCACGCCGCCAACCGTGTTCACGGCGAGTTGCTGCACGATGCCGTTGATGGGCGCCCGCAGCAGTTTGTGGTTTTCCCGGTTGCCCGCCTTGATCAGTTGCTGGGCCAGGTTCCGGCGGGCCTTCTCGGCTTCCGAAAGCTTGGCGAACAGGTTCCTGCGGTACTCGGCCTCCACGAACCGCTTTCTCTCTTTGGCGCGGGCCAGTTCAGCCTGGGCGGATTTGTACCGGGACTTTTCCGTCTCCAGGGATTGCTGCGCCGTGAGCAGTTCAAGCTCTGCCTCTATTATTTCCTTGCGGGATATGGACCCCTTTCGTTCCAAGTTGATCTTCTTGTTGTAGATCTCCTGGATAAGGGGAATGGTTTTCTTGAGGCTCTCCCTCGCCGACGCGGCGCCTTCCATCTCGGCCTGGAATTTGCTGATCTCGGAATCTATGGTGGCTATCTGCTGCTGGTGTTCCCTGATGGCGCTGTCCAGCAGGTTCCGGTGCAGCTCGACATCCTCCTTGGAGGTCTTCTCCGGGGGACAGAAGCTGCCGCAATCGTTTTTTATCTGGGCATTCAGGCGGCCAACTTCCAAAGTGGCCGCGTGAAGCTCATTCGTCAGGCTCTGCTGATCAGCTTTGGTGTCGGTGTTGTCGATCTCAACCAGGACTTCGTCCTTTTTAACCACCTGTCCGTCCCGCACGTAGATCGCCTTGACAACCCCTTCCTCCAGGGGCTGGATGACCTTTACTTTTTGGGTCGGCATCACGGTACCAGTGGCGCTGGCTACCACGTCCATCCTGGCCAGACAGGCATACACAATGGCGAACGTGGCAAAGCATACGATCAGCCATAGGATCCAGCGGGTGAACGGCGCCGGGGGTTTGTCCAGTACCTCGACCGTAGCCGGCATGAAATCGTATTCCAGCCGATCATCATAACGCTGAAACAGCTTGTCCAGCAGACCGTTCCTGTTCCGGTCATTGGCCTTAGGCCCCGCAGCTTTCGGTTGGGTGTTCCCTTTATGGTTCTCAGGCATGGCTACCGTCTTGTATGGCATGCAGGGTGGCATATCTGCCACCCCTGGTTATCAACGCCTCGGGGCTGTCGTTCTCGATCAGTTTTCCTCCCTCGATGGTCAGGATCCGGTCGGCGTGTCGGACTGTGGAAAGCCGGTGGGCCACCACGAACACGGTGCGGCCCTCGCAGATCTTTTTCATGTTCCGCTGCACCCGTTGTTCCGACTCATAGTCCAGGAAGCTGGTCGCCTCGTCGAAGATGAGCATCCGTGGATTAAAGGTCAGGGCCCTGGCGATGGCGATCCGCTGCCTCTGTCCGGTGGACAGCTGGCAGCCACGTTCGCCCACCTGAGTGTCATAACCGTTGGGCAACTTGGTTATAAATTCATGGGCTCCGGCCAGCTTCGAGGCGTCGATGACCTTTTCCATTTCGATGCCGGAGTTGTTGAACGTGATGTTTTCCAGTATCGACCCGTTGAACAGGACCCCGTCCTGGACCACCACCCCTATCTGCCGCCGCAGCCACGATGCGTCGGCCAGCGAGATGTCGTAGTCGTCCACCAGGACCTTGCCCCGCTCCGGCACGTACAGGCGCTGCAGCAATTTCACGAGGGTGGTCTTGCCCGACCCGGTACTGCCCACGATACCGATCACCTCGCCAGGCTCCACCGTGAACGAGATGTCGCTCAGGATCGCGGGCCCGTCGGGACGGTACCGGAAGGACACGTCCTCGAACTGTACCTTTCCTTGTATCTCCGGTAACTGCACCCGCTCGGCGCTGAACCCGGCCTCGGCCGGGCTGCCGAGAATATCCGCGATTCGCCGGGTGGCCACCTTGACCTGCTGGTACTCCTTCCATATCTGGGACAGCCGCAAAATGGGGGCCACAACCCTGGCGGACAGCATGTTGAAGGCGATCAATTGGCCAACCGTCAGATCGCCAGCCATGACCTCCTTGGCGCCCATGTACAGCAGGCCGACTGTCAAGGCTTTGCTGATGATGGTGGTCACCTGGCTGTTAAGGTTGGAGATCTGGCCACTGGAGAACCCGCTCTTGACGAATGAGGACAGACGCTCCTCCCACCGCTGCTTAATCCTCGGCTCGGCGGCGCTGGACTTGATGGTTTCTATCCCCGAGACCACCTCGACCAGAAAGGACTGGTTGTTGGCCCCTATGGAGTATTTGTCCTCCAGACGGCCGCGCAGGATCGGAGTGATGAGGAACGAGGTCAGGAACAACAGGGGCATGACGCAGACCACTATCAGGGTCAGGTAGGTGCTGAACAGGAACATGACCGCGAGGAAAACCAGGACGAAAAACAGGTCGAGGAACGACATCAGGCCCGACCCGGTGATGAACTGCCGAACCGTGTCTAATTCGCGCATCCTGGCGATGGTGTCGCCTACCCGCCGGGTTTCGAAGTAGTTCAGCGGCAATGAGAGCAGATGTTTGAACAGGCGCATGCCCAGCATCAAGTCGATGCGGTTGGCGGTGTGGGACATCAGATAGGTCCGCAAGGCGTTCAACGCGATCTCGAATAGGGTGATGACGATAAGCGCGAACACCAGGACGTCCAAGGTCGACAGGCTGTTGTGATTCAGCACTTTGTCGATCACCAGCATGAAGATCAAGGGCGAAGCCAGGGCGAATACCTGTACGAAAAACGAGGCCAGGAAGCAGTCGCGCAGAATCGACCTGTACTTGAGCGACGCCCGCATGAACCATCCCAGCCCGAACTGGTTCTCTTCCTGCCCCTCTTGCCCCGCCATGGCCTTCTTCTTGACCAGTATCACCTCTCCGGTGCACACATTCGTTAGCTCAGTCAATGGCAGCCATTTACCCCGCAGCGCGCCCGGCATCTGCACGAAGGCCTGGTTTTCCTGGGGAGACATTTTGGCCATTATCAGGTAGCCGCCGGCCTTGGTGGCCAGGATGGCGGGCAGAACCTCCGGGCTGAGCCTGGCCAGGTCCTTGCTCTTGACCAGGCTCTTGAACCCCATCTCATTGAACACCCTGGCCAGCTCCAAGGCGTTCAACCTGTCCGCGCCGTTGTCGAACTGGTGGCGGATCTGGTCCATCTGCAGCGGATTGGAAAGCATCCTGGACATCACCGCCACGCAGTACAGCGCGCTCTCCATTCCGCTTCGGTTCCCGGTGTTTTCCTGGTTGGTCATGACCTTTCGCGCCAATCCCCTTGGGGCTCTTGTTGGGTTGTCTACTTTTAAAACAGTCTCGAGCTGCTAGGCGGCCATCAAATCCCCCGTGTCATCCGGCTGATCATCCTGTTGATCAGCCGCCACAACCGGGTCATCGATTACGGAGACGATGTCCACTTCCTCGTTAGAGTACTCGTCATAACCCGCAATGTCAGATTGAATTTGAATCGCAACTCTTGCAATTTCCGCATCATTGATTCCACTATCAGAAATTATGCTTTCGGTTGCAGTATCTTGAATTTGATTATCCATATCATCGATACTCGAAGGTTGGATGTCTCCTACATCATCGCCTTGACCATTTTCAGTTTCTTCGGGCAGATCAATTGATGCACCTTCATCGTCCGTTAATAATCCAGATGAATTGCCATCATTATCTGACATGCTATCTATTGAATCTGCACTATCACCTGCGCCGGATGACAATGATGTTTCACTCTCATTGTTAACTGTATCAACATTTGTATCTAGCTGATCTACATTATTGTCTGTATCATTATTTATATTTGTTTCGTCAATTACTATACAGTCATTATCGCCTTCAATTTCATCTAAATTGATAACATAACTTGTCTGTGAAATTTCATAATCAACTACGGTAAACGCAACATCACCTACTTCGCCAGTAGTACCGTCAGCCAATTTGAATTGCGATGTTCCTTGTAGAATATTTCCATTTTCATCCATTTGGTTGGTCTGATCGGTATTAAGATCAATTTCTACAATTCCTGCTTCATCTAATGACTTGTACTCTTTTTCATCGGTCACTCCATTGCTATCTTTATCCTGCCAAATACCGAAATCTATCCACTTTTCATCAGCTGAGCTAAACATGCCATCTGCGTTGCTGTCGAATGCGCGTAGCCCTTCCATATCCGTAGTGGCATCTGGTGCATAATCAATAAACGATATTTCATTGGAATGTGTTACTTTTTGATCGTGATCAAAGTCATAAACAAGAATGGCATCATTACCTTTAATCCAACCAGTCGCTTCCGCTACCCCATCATCGTCCCAATCGAATTTAGCACCACCCTCTATGCCAATTAGATCCAGGCCATTACCATCCATATCCAAAACAATTGGGAGTGAATAACCTGCTTGAGCCGAAGCTTTGCCATCACTAACATTCACTGTTATTGAAGTTGGCCTGGTGTATTCAATAGGAAGAACAAAATTGGGATCGTTAAAATACTCATTCGTCCTCCAAGAAACCGCGCCATTACTTGAATTAATACTGCAACTCATACTTATATTAACTGGTATCGTATGCTGCCCATCAAAATCGTTATAAACATAATAAAATACATTCCTATATTGAAAATTAGCTAAGGTATAAGTTAATTGATCTCCATCTGGATCATGTGCATTTACAGTTACGCCTCCAACGCCTCCCGATTGGTCTGCTCCTCCCCATAATCCATTTATCCCATCTATTTCAGGAGCTCTGTTAGGTCTAGGACCAATGCTTAAATTGAGCCTGCTATTTGCATATCCTCCATGACTATCTGAAACTGTGTAATCTATGCTATAGTTGCCTTGGTTTTGAGCTTTGAAGCAAAGATTCCCACCACTCAGCCAAGCATTACCACCACTCACACCATTAATTCTCGATATACTTAAGTGATCACCATCTATATCATAATCATTTGAAAGCAAACTTGAAATGCTATACGAATTATCTATCTCCGCATATCCACCAGCACTATCATGCTGAGCTACAGGATTGTCATTAACCGCCTGCACATTCACAGTGGCGTTGACATTACTAACTCCACCATTACCATCTACCACGCTGTAACTGAAGCTATCGGTCCCATTGAAATTTGCCGCCGGTCTATAATGAACATTACCATTGCCATCTTTCCAAACGCTTCCGTGCGAAGCTCCCCATGCATTCCCAATATCTAAAGAATCGCCTTCAACATCCCAATCGTTGCTAAGTAAAAATGATTTATTGATTTGTACGTCACTATCGTCTTCACGTACATTATTTATCGTTTCGCCCGATACAATCGGCGCATCGTTTACAGGATCTAATTCGACAAATGCCTTTACAACTACCGGATCACTAATCCCATCCGATACCTGGTAGTCGAAGCTGGCGGTTCCATAAAAATTGTGGGTTGGGATAAATTGAACTTGGCCGTTGGCCAGAATGCTTACAGTACCATGCTGGGCGTTGCCTACTGATTGGATAAATAGATTGTCATTATCGATATCGCTTTCATTGGCTAAAAGCGTTTCTTGAGGAATATTAAAAATTACATCTTCCTTACCTGATATTACCTCCGACAAAGCTTCGGGAGAGGTATTTAATTTAACATCGAAGCTAGCGGTAGCTGTAGATAGTTCTCCGTTAGTATCCGATATAGTATAGGTAAAGTTGTCAGTTCCTTCCCAATCAACCTCCGGAGTGTAATGAACTCGGCCGTTGTTATCCAAGCTTACTGTTCCGTGTTCAGCACTGCCCACGGAGACAACTGATATTGAATCAAGATGTAGGTCAACATCATAGTCATTTGCTAAAAATACGCTTGAATCATAAATGTTTTCATAGGCATTATTGCTCCAAGCTATTATATTGCTGTCGTCCAATGCCACCGGTGCATCATTTACATTATCAACATCAACGTTAATAAAACCGGTGCTGACTCCTCCTTCAGAATCCACTACTCTATATCCGATTTTCGTTGTCCCAAAAAAATCCTCTTGCGGTAAAAAATGAACCTCGTCATTCTCCAGCCATGCACTGCCAAAAAGGGCACCATTTAGGCCTACGAAAGTTAGGTTGGCACCATCTTCAACATCAGTATCATTTAACAATAGGTCCTGTATTTTAAATACGATTTCCTGCTCTTCTAGCGTTTGGCCCGCATCCGACCCCACCACAGGCAAGTCGTTTACAGGAGCTATATCTATATCCAATTGCCCAACAGCGATACCACCATGGCCATCATTAACTTGGTATTCCAGGGAAGCTGTTCCAAAATAATTTTGATCAGGGGTAAAAACCCACGAGTTGCCTTGTTGTTGCACGCTTCCGTTTGTTACATTGTTAATCCAATCTAAAGAAAGTGTGTCATTGTCAACATCAGTAACAAACTGACTGATAGTGTCTGGCGAAAAAGATAAGGTTCCGTCCTCGTCCATGCTCAAGGGCTGGCCAGCCTTCGGCACCGGCACATCGTTGACATTTTGCACATCTATGCCGACCCAGCCAGTGGAACTAGCACCATATTCATCCGCGACAGTGTACTCGAAGCCAGCTTGGCCAAAAAAATCTTGATTGGGTGTGAAAAGAATCTCGCCAGTAGGCGATTCAGTCAGACTTCCGTTGGAAACCATTCCCCAATTAAGAAAACTAAAGTTATCACCTTCGATATCGATATCGTTTGCGAGCAGGTCGTTTACTGAAGTTAATTGAGTGGTGTCTTCGAGCATTGTGAAAGTGTCAGCTCCGATATCAGGAGCGTCATTCACTGGGAGATAACTCAACTTAATATTTGCGGCTACCGGAGCAGCTATTCCATCACTTGCGAAATATTGAAAATCGACGTCACCGGCGAATTCACGGGTGGGGGTAAACACCCATTTACCATCGGCATTTTGACTTAATGCGCCATTACTAATGCCAGTAATGTTTGTAATGTTAAGTTGGTCACCATCCACATCCACATCATTTGCTAACGCCCTCGACAGTTCAAACGGCGTATCTTCTTCTAGTGTAAAAGCATCGTCGTTTGTTTCCGGCGCATCATTAACGTTGTTAACCGTGAACATCGCCCTGCGGCTAATAACTCCTCCATCGCTCATCTTGATGATGTAATTGAAATGAGCTTCGCCAAAATAGTCAGCATCCGGCTGAAAGCAAACCTCTCCATTTTCTATCCATGCCTTGCCATGCGACGGAGCGCCAACAGATATCACCTCTTGTGGGACTATGGGCGCAGGTGGAGGGTCTATTACAGGACCCGGAACAGTTGGCTTGGGAGGAATTGCGTGGTCACCACTGAGGAAATCAGCAAGGGAAACCGTATGAACAGTGTCCTCGTCCATTACGAAATGGACACCTTCGGGCAGCGGTGGAGGCGGCGGGGGGGCTTCTGTTTCTTCGGTGGCAACTTCGGGTGTATTTACATACGACCGATTTGGGGTGCTTGGCACATCATCATCTGGGGGTGGCTCTGTCTCATTGCCGCCGCCAGGGGTATCGCCGCCGGTTCCGCCCCCATTATCGGAACCATTGCTAGCGTCGGGTTGCTGAACCCATCCGTCCATATTGGTCGATGCAGTGTCATCGCCAGGAGCCACTGGCGAATTATCCTGCGCGTCTTCTTGATCCGAAGGTTGCTCCTGATTGGTCTGATGGGATGGCGGAATTACTGTGGGGGGCGGTGTGCCGCCGTTATCGAGTGACGCCGTATCAAGTGTTTGACTTTCGTGCCATTGCTCTTGACGCTTGATCAGCTCGTCCCAATTGTCTTGCCAGAACTGTTCAACTTGTTGCTGGTCATTCCAATCAGGCAAATCCATATCTTTCAACATGAACTGGAGTTGCTCTGGCTCCACGCCGTTGAAAGGCGTGTTTTGCAATTCTGATGGCAGTCCGCCCTTGGCGTCGAAGCCTCCTTGGGCTTCAGTATCAGGTTGCTGGGAAGCGTAAACCACCCTGTTTTCAAGCGCCGAGACCGCAGCCAACCCGCCCGCTCCCAGCGCCACCGCCATGAGGCCGCTGCTTCCAGCAGCGTAATTCCGGTCAAGGCTGGTTGCTTCGGTGATGGTCTTGAGTTCCATCGCTGGCGTCGGCGCCGGCTTCATGGGCAATGATTCAACATCACTGCTTTTCAACTCCACCTTGCCGCGCGCACCTCCGACATTACCTCCACCGGAAAAAACCCCCGTGCCGCTGGTTTGCCAAACTTCAGGGTTCAGTACTACATCTTTGGTCTTGAACTGAGAGCCATTACGTTCGAATCCAAGCTCATCCAGGATTTCATCCAGCTTGTTTAGATCAAGACCCGGCATGTTCGGGTCAAATGTGGGGAAAAGCGATAAATCGGCCGAACCCGAAGCCTCTTCAATGGCGTCTTGTATAAGCTGGTAGTTGTGCCTGGCCACCACTGCTTCTTTATAGACACGCAGCACATCTTTGGAATCGCAGATGTTTGATATTTTCCCGGTGTTGGCGGTATTTTCGTAATCAATGGTGGTATAGATCTCAGACTCGCCGGCAGTTAGCGCCATATGGACACGGGGTATCCCGTTGTTGTCCACCTGAATGCCGGCCTCGTTAAGCTGGCTGATCAATTGGACCAAGGGATTGCCGAAGTTGTGGCCGGCCCCTTGCACCGCCCGATCGCCTTCGACGTTGTAGCTAACGTTTCCATCCGCATCGATATCAAAGGTGACGTCGCCATGGAAAGTGGGCATGTCCGGCCCTGACAAGCTTTCCGTTATCATGCTGAACGCTTGGAAGGCGGCGGCAGCGGCCCAGCCGTAGACCGGCACCATTGCCGCTATTGCCATGACTCCGGACTTGATGGCCCCTTCCACATCGCCTTGGGCAAGGCTGCATCCAATGTTGATGAGCGATGTGATGGGAATTGAACTTAGACCTGGAATAGGCAACGAGGTGGGAATGGCCGACAAACCGTCCATCGCGCTGGCAGCCATGTTGTAAACACTGATGGCGCTGCTGATGGTTCCCGCCCCAGCCTGGATCATGGATAGGGGGTCGCCGCCTTGCAATACGTCGCCCAGGGAATCAATGCTTTGCACCAAGTTGATGACGGACGCGATGCCGCCGGTGAGCGCGCTGCCGCCGTCGGAAATAAACCCATCCATGCCGTTGGCGTCAAGGAACCCGTCAAAGCCGTTAAAGATGCTTATGGCCGAGTCGCTGATATCTAATATATCGCCATCGTCAAAAGCCTGGATCAGGCCCAACGCGCCATTGGCCACGCCGCCAAGGGAAGAAGCATCCCAGGAATCAATCTCTTCGTTTGCAAAATCAAAGTCGCTGTCAGTGCTTATTGCATCGTCAAGCCACTCATCAATCTCGTCGTTGGCAAAATCAAAATCACTGTCTGTGTTTATCGCTTGGTCAAGCCAGTCTTCAATCTCATCGTTGGATAAACTAAAATCGCTGTCTGTGCTTATCGCCTCGTCAAACCAGTCTTCGATTTCATCATTCGTGCCACCGAACATGCTGTTTGAGGCGGCATCGGCCTCAGCATGCTGGAACATGGCTGATTCCATGTCGCCGAAGCTCTCGCTGGCTTCTCTAACATCATCGTCGCTTGGTAATTGCTGGTTGTCTGCACCGCTAGTTATATTATTGGGATCATCTGTGCTTGCGGATAGTGCTGGTTCCGCGGCGTGAGCAGTACCGTATTCAGATTGCTGATCCTGCGTGTTGCTGGACTCTTCTTTTGTCTTGTTGTCTTCTTGTTGGTCTTGCGGCTTGTTAGATTCTTCGTCCGATAAATTTAAATCGCTATCTAGTTTATTCCTTATAGCTGTGTTAATGTTTTCAACTTCTTTTCCTGTAACGCCCTGTGTATCCGGGCCTCTATCCTGTGGCAATATTTGAGTTACTCGTTCATCATCAGGTTCCCGGATTAAGGTGCCATTTATCAGCTTTTGGAATACCTGACTTGCTAACTCGTCATTGTCTGAAACTTCACCCCCAAGCCTTCTACCCACTTCGTTGTTCCATAGATCCATTCCATGTTCGGAGAGATTGTTTGAGTGGTATATTTCATTGAAATCGCCTAACTTCTCCCCAATCCATTCTGAATACATCTGAACAAACGCGCCACTAGTATATGCGTGCCTAAATGCATCAAGTGCATCATTGTGCCCTTTTGCTTCTAATAATTTTGTTTTTATAGGATCACCATCTGGCAACTCATTTACTAATTTAAAATAATACTCTCTAGCCTCTTGCCCCAATTGAGCGGTATATGCATTAATAGGCATATTCTATCCTTTGTTAATCACTGGGTTCCGAAAGAATAATCGATCTTGAGCGTATATGAGTACTAGCTTTAATAAGAATATAATCACCATAAT
>Ga0307423_1000942_pt1 | contig 18523 bp, 11 predicted proteins | sample SalMarWE160310MG_FD_202154 | JGI IMG/M metagenome (GOLD analysis project Ga0307423, IMG submission 202154) | Salt marsh sediment microbial communities from the Plum Island Ecosystem LTER, Massachusetts, United States - WE1603-10 | ecosystem: Environmental > Aquatic > Marine > Intertidal zone >...
TTTATGATGGGAAAACACGATACTATCGGCATTGATCTTGTTGCCATGTGTGTGAATGATATCATTGTTCAGGGTGCGAAACCACTGTTTTTCCTCGATTACCTCTCCATGGGGAAACTTGAAACCAAAACCGCTACGGATGTCATTACTGGTATCGGAGAAGGATGCCGGATGGCCAAGTGTGCTCTTATCGGCGGTGAAACTGCAGAAATGCCGGGTTTTTATAAAGATAATGAGTATGATCTTGCGGGTTTTGTGGTTGGTCTTGTTGAAAACGACAAAATAATCGACGGCTCGGAAATTCATGTCGGCGATCAAATCATCGGAATTTCGTCCAGTGGGCTTCACAGCAATGGATATTCGCTGGTACGAAAAGTCTGCTTTGATGTTCTCGGATTGGAGATTGACACGTATGTAACGGAACTCGGCCGAACCATCGGTGAAGAACTTCTTACTCCGACCCGTATATACTCCGAGACCATTCACAGCATTATCAAAGATTTGCCTATTTTCGGTCTTGCCCATATTACCGGCGGAGGAATTACAGATAATATTATTCGAGTTATTCCGGAAGGTTGTAATGTCGTCTTGCGTAAAAACAGTTGGGAGGTACCGCCTGTATTTACATATTTGCAGCAGGCGGGCAATATATCGGAAAAAGAAATGATGCGAACGTTTAACAATGGGATCGGCCTGATCGCTATTGTTCATGAAAAGAGTGCCCAGGAAATTCTGGATCGTCTCATCGCCATGAAAGAGAACGCTTTTTTTATTGGAGAGGTTGTGGAACGAAAGGGGACGGAAGAGAGGGTTCAGTGGGTGTGAAAATCGAACATACGGACAATAAACGGGGCGTTTTTAATATTAAAAGCCTATTCTTTAAGCTGATGAAATGGGTTGAGAAAGCACAGAAAGGAAAAACCGTCTGCAGAGGCTGAGCAGCGAATAAAGCCGGTGCCGGGAGTTCAACGGGAAAAATAAAACAAAAATGATAATCCTCGGCATTGAAACATCCTGTGATGAAACCGCTGCCGCTGTTGTTGAAGGCAATAAAATACTGTCTTCCGTCATATCGTCCCAAATCACCGTACATCATCCTTACGGAGGTGTTGTACCTGAGCTGGCTTCAAGGAAACATATTGAAGCGATTGCACCGGTGGTCAGTACGGCATTATCTGATGCAGGTATTGATTCAAAAGCCATTGATGCAGTTGCGGTGACCCGTGGACCCGGACTCGTGGGTGCATTGCTGGTAGGATTCTGCTTTGCCAAGGCGTTTTCATTTGCACTGGAAATCCCATGGGTGGGTATCAATCACCTTGAAGGCCATATCAATTCGGTATTCCTGGAACCCGATCCGCCGCCTTTTCCCTTTGTAGCACTGCTGGCCTCCGGCGGACATACCAGTATCTACCATGTCACTTCTCACACCAGATATGAACTTATGGGACAGACAAGAGATGATGCTGCCGGAGAAGCCTATGATAAGGTGGCCAAGATGCTTGGCCTCGGCTATCCGGGGGGTGCTCTAATCGACCGTCTTGCCCAAAAAGGAGAACCTGAAAATATTTCCTTTCCCAGGCCGTTTATAGATAAATCAACCTTTGATTTTAGTTTCAGTGGACTTAAAACCGCTGTAAGGCGATATATCCAGATTCATAATGATGACTACTTGCACCGGATCCCGGATATTGCGGCTGGATTTCAAGAGGCAGTGGTGGATGTTTTGTCTTATAAAATTGTTCATGCTGCAATGGCCAAAGGATGCGACCATGTCGCTCTGGTGGGCGGTGTGGCTGCAAACAATCGATTAAGGGAAAAGGTCAGGCATGATGCTGAACGCAAAGGGTTGACGGTTCATATTCCTTCTGTCGAGCTTTGCGGTGATAATGCCGCCATGATTGCCGCCATCGGCTACCACTATTTAAAAAATGGTGTTTCATCCGACTTTGGGGATGATGTTTTTTCAAGAGTCAAACGGTTAATTATATAAAAAGGTTTTGAATCACTCAATTTAGGTTTCATAAATTACAGAATTAATAAATAACCGTCAATTTGATCCATGGGAATCTCTAAATCCATATTCCGGTCTCCAGCTCGTATCGTTTTAATTGGATTCGCACTCCTGATTTCCATCGGGACGATCCTGCTAATGCTTCCCGTTGCTTCCACGCATGAACACATTGGGTTTGTAAACGCGCTTTTTACTTCAACTTCTGCGGTATGTGTTACCGGTCTTACGGTTGTTGATACGGGAAACGCCTTTAGCTTATTCGGACAAGCTGTTATTCTAATGCTGATTCAAGTCGGGGGTCTTGGTATCATGACCATGTCGACACTATTCCTCATGCTGGCAGGGCGAAGACCCGGTCTAACCGGTCAGATTTTGGTGCAGGATACCTTTACGCATTCCCGGGAACGAAGAATTTCAGGCATACTCAAGGATGTCGTCCTTTTTACCTGTGCGATTGAAGGGCTTGGCATAGTCCTCTTATTTTTCTGTTTTCTTCCGGGTAATAACGTACAAAGATCGCTGTTCTTGGCCATATTTCACTCGATCAGTGCCTTCTGCAATGCCGGCTTTTCCGTGTTTTCAGATAGTTTTGTCTCATACAGGGGAAACTGGGTGCTGAACCTGGTGGTCTGTTTTTTAATTGTTGCCGGCGGTCTCGGGTTTCTGGTGCTGTTTGAACTGAAACAAAAGTTTTTCTTTCAGCACAGCACATTGTCACGACTCAGCCTGCATTCAAAGCTCGTGCTGTCGACCACAGCCATTTTGATTCTTACGGGTGCGCTTTTAATCCTTGGTATGGAGTGGAAAAATACCCTGGAACCGCTTTCAATTCCCAACCGGTTTTTGGGGGCTCTTTTTCAATCTATTACCGCTAGGACCACTGGATTCAACACGGTGGCCATTGGAAATATGGCCAACGAAACGCTTTTCTTGATAATGTTGCTGATGTTTATCGGTGCATCTCCGGGCTCGTGCGGAGGGGGTGTTAAGACCACCAGTTTTGCAACTCTCGTAATGCTGGGGGTTTCCCGTTTTCGCGGACAGGACCGTCCCCAGTTGTTCAAACGAAGCATATCGGCTGCCAGTATCGGAAAGGCTGTCAGTGTTATCATGCTCAGTGCCATGGTGATTTGTATAGGCATCATGCTCCTTTTGATGACTGAACTTGGAGGTGCGGGGCATCCGGAGAGCCGGGGGAAATTCTTGGAGTTACTTTTTGAGGTGGTCAGCGCTTTCGGCACCGTGGGGCTTTCCACAGGAATAACCGCGGGACTCTCTGTAATAGGCAAAGTCATTGTGTCCGGTATAATGTTTGTGGGACGTTTGGGACCGTTGGTGGTGGGTGTGGCTTTAAGCCGAGATACCATATCCCGTTATTATTATGCGGAAGAAAATATTATGGTTGGATGAGGTAAAACATGAAACAGTTCGCTATCATTGGACTTGGAAATTTTGGGTATTATCTGGCAACACACCTTTATGAAAAAGGACATGACGTACTGGCCATCGATAAAGATCCCAACCTGGTTCAGAAAATCAAAGACCATGTGACGCATGCTGTGGTGGCAGACGCTACTGACAGTAAAACCATGGATTCCCTCTCGATTCATGAAATGGACGCTTCCGTGGTCTGCATCGGTACGGACCTCGGCGCTTCGATTCACACGACGCTGATCCTGAAGGATGTCGGGGCCCGGCAGGTATATGCCAAGGCAATTACAGAAACTCATGGCAGAATACTCCGTAAAGTCGGCGCCCAGGAAATTTTATTCCCTGAAAAAGACCTGGCCATATCTTTGGCCGAGCGATTGCACAATCCGAGTCTTCTGGATTATTTACCCTTTTTTGAAGGGTACTCAATCATTGAACTGAAGCCTAAAGAGAGTTTTTTAGGAAAGGAACTGAAAGAGCTTGATCTCATCAACAAGTACGGTGTTCAGGTGATTGCGGTTAAAAAAGTGACTTCAGGAAAGCTATTCATGATCCCGACCGGAAAGCATGTTTTGAAGGGAGACGAGGTGATGATTCTTTTAGGGCCAAACGATGGCCTTGACTTACTTCGACAAAAATAGGAATAATATGGTTAAATTCACAACACGTCGAATTCACAATTCATAAGGGCTGATGTTTTAAGAATTAGCTGTTTTTATATTTTAAAATAGCCACCGTGCTGCATGCATTTTAGGGTAGATTGGAACCCTGAATGAGCGAAAGTCGAGGATGCCCTATGTTCGAGGCATCAAAGGCGAAGTCGTAGTCGTCTACTGCGAGCCCTTGATAACGAAGACGCCGTAGGAGTCAGGCCGTAGGCCATGGGGTATCATCGGCTTTCCTGAAAGGTAAACAAAATAGGATTTTTTTATCAATTTATATCTCATTTATAGAAACGTTACGAAAATACATCTGAATTTACTAATATGACTATAAATCAAAAACATAAAATATTTTTCCTGTTTTGTTTACGATCATTTGGGGTGGAACTTTGGGGTACCAATGGGAAATGATATAAAATCTAAAACGGTTCCGACGCCAACTCCGGAGGAATTGTTTTTCGGGCATGCTCCCAAAAAACGATTAAATCAATGGCTGGCCACGGGGATCTGTGGGAATGATATATCCTCTTCCTGTCTGTATGTATCTGCCATCGCAGCGGTTTTTGCCGGAGTTCTTGCGCCGGTGGTTCTGCTGGCGGTTGTTTTTCTATTGTATCTGTATAAAAAAGTATATACCGAAGTGGTGGAAGCCCTTCCGTTAAACGGCGGTACCTATAACTGCCTTCTCAACAGCACTTCCAAATTTGCCGCTGCACTGGCGGCCTGTATGACCATCCTTTCTTATATTGCTACAGCGGTGATTTCTTCTAAAACCGCTGTTGAGTATTTGCATTCGATATTTCCGACATTTAGAGTTTTAGAAGGTACGATCATTGTTCTTGGCATCTTTGCGGTACTGGCCATTATCGGGATCACCGAATCCGCGGTGGTCGCTTTAGCGATCTTTATTTTTCACATTTCCACATTGACGGTCTTTTGTGTTTTTGGGTTTATCAGCATACCTTCGGATTTTCACATTTTCAAAGGAAACCTGGCCACATTACCCGTGGGACAAGATCTTTTGATCGCGGTCTGTTTGGGATTTTCTGCTGCTTTGCTGGGTATCAGCGGGTTTGAAAGTTCGGCAAATTTTGTTGAAGAGCAGGATGTGGGTGTTTTCCGTAAGACCTTGCGCAATATGTTGATTACCGTGGCCGTATTTAACCCCTTAATTTCCGTTTTATCCCTGAATCTGTTACCTCTGGAAGAAATTATTTCCAACAAAGATTATCTCCTTTCTGAGATGGCCCATCTCATGGGCGGTGATACTTTAACGTTGATTGTCGTTATTGATGCCGCTGCCGTGCTTTCGGGGGCGGTTTTGACGAGTTTTGTGGGGGTTACGGGGTTGGTTCAGCGGATGGCCCTGGATCAGTGTTTGCCCCAATTTTTGTTGAAAAAAAACCGAAGGGGAACTTCACATCGCATTATTATCAGCTTTTTTATCCTCTGTTCATCAATTCTTCTGGTTACAAAGGGGAGCCTGCTTTCTCTGGCAGGGGTCTATACCATTTCCTTTTTAGGCGTTATGACCCTTTTTGGCATCGGGAACATCCTTTTAAAAATAAGACGCAAAGAACTTAAACGAACCTACCGGGCCGGATGGATCACCATTCTTGTTGCCATATCCGCCACGACTTTAGGCATGCTCGGAAATGTGGTGATTGATTATAAAAACCTCTTGTTTTTCATGCAGTACTTTATTCCAACGGTATTTCTGGTTGTTCTCATGTATCTTCGCATTCCCATATTGAGAGGTGTGTTGCAGGTGTTGAATAACCTCATGACCCGGATTTTACTCTGGCGAACCAGCATTATCGATAATATCACTGCAATAACCGAACAGAGGGTAATTCTCTTCACCCGTGGCGGAAATCTTGCCAGATTGAATACGGCGTTTATGTACATCATTAAGAACGAATCGAGTAGATCGGTGATTATTTTACACCTCTATAATCATCCGGAACACAATAAAGAGCAGGATATTCAGGACAGCTTGGATACACTCAAAGAAATATACCCCACATTGAAATCAAGTCTGGTGGTTCGTAAAGAAAAATTCAGTTCAGAAATCGTTGATGCAGTGTCCAAAGAATTCGGGGTTCCGATAAACAATATTTTTATCGGAGCACCGGAAGAAAAGCATTCGTTTTCCATTCAGGACCTGGGCGGTGTCCGCGTAATTTTCTAAACCGGAAATTAGAAATTTTCCAATAAAAATGACACTCCTTTTTTAGGAGACAAATTATACCTGCGTTCAATGAAAGCGGTTTACTCCTAAAGGAGCAAAGACAATTGAAAGTAATAATAGTTGGTGCCGGTGAAGTCGGTTTTCACATTGCAAGCCATCTGGCCCGAGAAAACAAAGATGTTGTGGTGATTGACAAGGATCCCGCTGCCATTCGCCGTGTTTCTGATAGTATTGATGTTCAGGTCGTCATCGGGTCCGGAAGCAGCCCTGTGGTTTTAAAGGAAGCCGGTATCAAAGAGGCAGAGATACTCCTTGCAGTCACGGACAGCGATGATACCAATCTTGTAGCATGCCTGGTCTCAAACCTGATTTCTCCGTCAACAAAAAAATTGGCCCGCATCCGGCATGCGGACTATGATGAATATCACGAGGCCTTCAGTGAGAATGCACCACATATCGACACGCTAATCAACCCGGATATCGAGGTTGTAAAAACAATTGACATGCTCATGAATGTGCCGGGTGCCGTGGAAGTGGGTGAGTTTGCCGATGGTCGTGTTATATTTGTGGGGATACGTTTGGACAAGTCGGCACGACTAGTCGGTATCAGTCTTTCCGAAATTTTTGCTAAAACCGGAAAGCAAAGCCCGCTGATTGCTGCCGTGGTCCGAGACGAAGAACTCATTATACCCAGAGGAAATCACAAGCTTGAAGCAGAAGATCTGATTTATTTTATCAGTGAAAAAGATAAATTTAGAGACTCTCTGTCGATTTTTGATAAATATGTCGAACCTATTGATCGAGTTCTGATTGTCGGTGGAGGGGGCATTGGATACAGACTGGCCGCACTGCTCGAGAAAAATTCTGTTTACACCAAAATAATCGAAAAGAATCCGGATCGGTGCATTGAGCTTGCCGAAAAGCTTAACAAGGCTATCGTGCTTCATGGTGACGGTTCAGACCAAGAACTGCTGAAAGTAGAGAATATCCAGGATATGGGTGTTGTGGTTACCCTCACGAATGATGAGGAAACCAATATCATCACTTCGCTTCTTGCCAAGCGGATGGGAGCACCCAAAATAATAACAAAGATCAGCAAGTTCAGCTATCTCCCTTTGATGTCGATGATCGGTCTGGAGCAGGTTGTAAGCCCGAGACTTTCTGCCATAAATACCATTTTGCAGCACGTACGGCGAGGCAAGGTGCTTTCATCCAGGTCAATTAAAGATGAACAGGCTGAAGTCATGGAGGCTGTAGCTCTAGAAACTTCAGACATCGTCGGTAAACCCATAAAGGAAATCTCCATTCCAAAGGGAGCCCTGGTAACTGGCATCATCCGAAATGATATAGTGATAATCCCCACCGGTAAAAGCGTCATCGAGCCCAATGACAGGATCATCATTTTTGCAAAAAAACAAGCTATCCCCGAAGTCGAAAAAATCCTTGCGGTAAAGCTGGAGTTTTTTTAAATGCGATGGTCTTTTATTCTGAATATTATCGGAATGTTAATCTTATTTTTGGGGATATGTATGATATTTCCTCTGCTTTTCGGTCTTTATTACAAGGATCAAAGTGTTATTCCGATTATGAAATCAATGGTGATAACCATCGCTTCCGGGGCCGGATTAACTATTTGTTTCAGGGGTGTAAAGGTACCTTATATCAGCCATCGTGAAGGAATGGCAATTGTGGCCGTTGGGTGGACGGCCATCGGGTTTTTCGGCGCATTCCCGTTTTATCTGGGACCTGAAGTCGAAACATTCGTGGATGCGTTTTTTGAATCTGTTTCCGGATTTACCACCACCGGATCTTCGATTTTAACGAATATAGAGGCTGTATCAAAAGGACTTCTTTTCTGGCGAAGCTTTATCCAGTGGCTTGGGGGAATGGGAATCATCGTTTTATCCGTGGCGATCCTTCCTTTCCTGGGTGTCGGGGGGATGCAGCTCTACAAGGCAGAAGTCCCGAGCCCTGTTCCTGACAAGCTTAAGCCACGCATCAGAGATACCGCTGCGGTTCTCTGGAAAGTGTACGCCCTTTTTTCTCTGTTGCAGGTCTTTTTTCTGTTGGTCGGGGGAATGGATCTTTATGATGCCCTGTGTCATGCTTTCACAACCATGCCGACCGGCGGGTTTTCAACCAGAAATGCGTCTGTCGCCCATTACGACAGTGTATATATTGATTTGGTAATCATCTTTTTTATGCTCGTGGCAGGAATAAATTTTTCGCTTCACTACCAGTTTCTAAGAGGAAAACCCCTTGCATTCTGGAGGGACTCAGAGTGTCGTTTTTTTATCGGTACTGTTATTTTGCTGATTGTCATTGTGACGTTCAATGTTTATGGGTCTGTATACGAGACCATCGGCCGAGCTTTCCGCTATGGTGCATTCCAGGTGGTTTCCATTGTTACTACAACAGGTTATGCCACAGCCGATTACGAACTATGGCCTCCCATGTCCCAGGTTATTTTAATATTATGTATGTTTTTGGGGGCATCGGCAGGTTCCACCGGTGGTGGAATGAAATGTCTCCGTGTCATGCTTTATCTTAAATACTGCTATAAAGAACTTTTTTTACTTATCCATCCCAGGGCGGTCAAACATATTAAAATCGGCGGAGTGTCTGTTCCCGAAGATGTTGTTCGGAGCGTATTAGGGTTTATGGGCCTTTATGTGGGACTGTTTGCTTTTTCCACCGTGTTGATTGCGGGTATGGGGGTTGATTTTATTACCTCACTTGCTTCGGTTGCAGCCACTATCGGAAATATAGGCCCCGGCCTGGGGATGGTGGGGCCTGTAGACAACTTTGCCCTGATACCCAATCCGGGCAAATGGGTACTCATATGGTGCATGCTCCTGGGAAGGCTTGAGATATATACGGTGATCATCCTTTTTGTTCCGGAATTCTGGCGAAAATAATTTTTCTACAAGTATTGATGGGAAAATGAAAATTCAAACGATTATATGGGTTATTCTTTTGATATTTTTATCTGGTTCCGGGTTTTCTCAGGACAACGGAAACAATACCACAATTGAGTTGGAGTCGGAAGGTGTATGCCTGTTTAAAAAAGGTGACTCAAAACAAATCACGAAAAGATCGGCACGCTTCAACGCAAAAAAAACGGCTATTGAGTTGGCCGGGAAATATTTTAAAAGAAAAAAACTGGTTGAGCCCTATGAACATAAAAAGGATGAAGTCTATTGTATATTGGCGGATGAAATAAGTGAAGACATTATAAAGGAAACCTGGACATCAACCGGCGACATTTCTAAATATTTTGTTCGAATCAGAGTCAAAATTAATCCTGTAGATTTCATCAGGGCTGAGATATTAAACTTACAATATGAAAAAAAGGAATCAAAAATAACTCTGCGTAAAAAGATGGAGCCGTCGATAAGCAAGAAAATTGAACCCGGCCATGATTTAGCGCATGCATATAGACTTTTAAGAAAAGCACAATGGAGGGTAGCAGTTATATATCTAGATCGGCTTGAAATGAAATATCCAAATTTGGGTGAAATTCACCTGGCAAAGTCGATTGCTTACTATGCAATGCATGAGATAGAGGCAATGAAAGCCTCTTTAGAACATGCATGCAGGTTGGATACTGAGGAAGCCTGTGATGACCTAAAAAAAATAAAGCGGCTACAAGAATATAATTTAGATTTTTAACCGTATCTAAACACTAGGCTTGATAAACTATTCCGGATTTTTAATTTCCGAGAAAAATAAAAAATCCCCCGGATAGAATATCCAGGGGCTGGAGAAAGGAGGTTAGGCAAGGGTAAACGGTTATTTCATTCTGCCTAACAAGCCTATAATAATATCACAATGTGGCATGTCAAGATGTTTTGATCAAAAAAATCACGTGCAAAACCGCACGACCTAAAAAGGGTGCAACCCTTATAGCCTTTCTCAGAATAACATTCCGTTTCAGCCTCCGGATAATTCCGTTTCCATCGGCAAGAACTCGCAAATAAAACCGAGTAAAAGCGAACAAGGCTAAGGTGTTAATAATATGCGGTGGGAATATGATATTTATTAATAATTTGAGCACTTCTATGCTGTTCGCTTCAACACCCTCTAATTTGCTCGCACAGCTTCCCAATGGAAGCGGAACCATCCGGGGAGGTCTACTGAAATTGTGACCATGCACCATTCAAGCGAAACATATTTTTGGAAACTGCTATAGGTATAATGGAAATCTAAAAGAAACAATAAAAGGGCAGGGCATATAGCGATTTCAAGGAAAAGCGAAAGGGTTTAATAGAGGATAACCCTTTTAAACCCTTTGGAATATGTAAAGAATGGTGCCGAAGGCCGGACTTGATAAAAATATATTATAAAATCAATAGGTTGCAATAATTTCAAGAGCTTGCTTTTAATGAATCGTAATAGATCATAAGAAATCGTAATGGTCAAATGCACCCTATATGCACCCAGAACCCGGTCGCTTCGGCCGGGTTTTTGAGTTTCAGGTCAATACCTTATTTGAAAAATTGAAATATGATATCAAAACCAATTGAATGGTCATCATAAAGAAAAAAACATGTCATTGTACCACCCCAATTAGGGAAAAAGTAGTCAGACTTATCACAGGTTTTTGAAGTGGATGATATTTTCACCAGAAAGGATGCTATCTCAGGTCTTAAAAGCAGTCCTTGGGCGGGTTTAGATAAACTGGTCAATAGACCTCTGAAAAGTTCAATTTTTGCTGGACGATATCACAACCTACAACTATGGTTTTTCGATTCCATATACATAGCAGAAATCAAAAGATTGGTCCAGGTTGTGATATCGTATTATGGTATCACAAAATAATTAAGCCCTTGATACTTGCAACTAATTGCAGCTATCAAAATTCCGGATAGATTATTTTATACCTCAATTTATACCACTCTTGGTACAGTTGCTTTGTCGTAGGGAGGTCATTATTTTCGCCAGTTTTCTGTTTGCATTTAACTCAACAGATGCCGACTAATTACTTTGTTAAATGCTGAGGTTTCGGTGTAATTGACCGGCTTGGGCCAGGTCCCAAGTCATTCCCATCTGCTGAAACATGCCAATGGCTTTGGCAAGATACTCTTTGGCCTTTTCTTTTTCCCCCCTATCTGTGAGTAAATGGGCATAACTTAGATAGCTTCGGGCCATCTCTGGTTTTACGTCGATTTCCTGTTGAATCCGTATAGCTTCCATGATAGCCCGATCAACTTTTTCAGTTTCTGAAGGTTCTATGCAGGATAAGATTTCAGCAAAGGTTCGGTTAGCAAAGGCAATGACGTATTTATCGTTTGTTTCATCACCCAGGAGGATCGCCTCTTGGCAAAGTTGAGACCCTTTTTCAAGCTCCCCAAGTATAACGAGGCAAGCCGCAAAAGCTGTTTTCTGCCAAGCAAGCATGAACTTGGTCCCAATCTTTTCAGCAAGAGCTAAACCTTCTTCAAATAACTCTCGCCCCCGGGCCGGTTCTCCGATCATGGCGTGGGCTCGACCATTCCAAGATTTTACCAAGCAAAGGCGGAAGAGGTCTTCAGCTTTTTCAGCAATGCGTCTTGCCTTCTCGTAATCCGTAATCGCCTGGGTCCACTCACCACGTTGGTCATAGATGCTCCCTCGTAAATGGTAGGCATTGGCCTCCGTAAATGGGTTCTGAATCTCCCGGGCCAGTTGGATAGCATTATTGGAGTGGGAGAAGGCTCGATCAAACTCGCCCAAAAAGGCCGAAACATAACCTGCAAATGCCGATGCGGTGGATTCCTCAACGCGGTTCCCAATCCGTCGCATCTGGTCAATGCTTCGCTCCATCATTTCCCTGGCCTGAACGAAATCCGAAAGTTGCCAATAAACACGCCCCATAAGATTGACCGGGGGAGCTGCAAGAGCATCATCTTTTAGACGGTCTGCAATCTCAAGGCTTTTTCTGGCATACTCGATAGCGATCTGTGGACTCCAAAGAACATAGTGGATCCTTCCAAGCCAATAGAGCACTCGAGCCAAACGAGGATCGTCGTTTAACGCTTCTGCCTGGGTAATAGCCTGTTCAAGATACGTGAAATCTTGCTCTATATCTTGTCTTGTTATCCCAACGGCAGCGAGTTTAAGCGTCGCGTCAATTTGCCACCGTTGAACCTTTGGAGACAAGGGAAGCGCTTGAGACATCGTAATAGCCTGATCGTAGTAATTCGTGGCTTCTTTGTTTGCATAAAGACCGGCTGCCTGATCTCCGGCTAACATAGAATATTCAACGGCTTTATCTTGCCAATCGCTACGAACATAATGATAGGCCAAAATCGACGATTGTTCTTCCAAACGCTCCGAGTAGAGATCTTCAATGGCCAGGCCGATAGCTCCGTGAAGCTCCTTTCGCCGTTGAAGAAGTAAAGATTCATAAACAACTGTCTGTGTCAGCACGTGCCTGAAGGAATACTCAGTTTTTGGCAAAACTCGGGTTTGTTGTATCAACTCGAGGGACTTCAGTATTTCAAGTGATTCGGAAAGTGCGTCCTGGGCTGAATAGATTCTCTCCAGAATCCTTTGGTCAAATACTCTGCCGATAACAGAAGCCAGCCGCAATGCTTCTTGGACATTAATATCCAGGCGATCCAATCGTGTACGAATAATAGCCTGAACAGTATTGGGCAGGCTCAGGCTGGCCATAGATTTAGTCAAGATGGCTTGTCTTTCTTTGGTCACCACCACACCCTCTTCAATAAGTGAATAGCATACTTCTTCGACAAATAGCGGATTGCCTCCGGTACGTTCATGTACCAATTTGCCTAATCCTTCCGGAAGATTTGATGCGCCTATGACTGACTTGATGATATTTTCAGTGTTCGAAATGTCCAAAGGTTTTAATACAACCGGCGTGTGATAGCTCATGTAACCCCAATTGGCAGGATAGACAGGCCGGTAAATGAGCATTACCATCAAAGGATAAGGAGCGGAAGTGCCAATCAAATGTTTCAAAGCCGTTTGGGAAGCGTCGTCGCTCCAGTGCCAATCTTCCAGGATCAATACCATCGGTTTATGTTGTGTATTCAGGGTCATTATCGCAGCCAGAGCTTCTTCCATAGCTTTCCGAAGTTCCTTCCCTTGAAGATTCACGGGCAGGGAATAATCGCTTGGGATGGACAACAAGTGAAGATAGAGTGGGATAAACTGCTCTAAAGAAGGATCAACCGCCTTAATGTTGGCCACAGCTTTTTCCAACAACTCAGTTGGGCTATCTTCGTCTTTCAGATGGAGCCCCATTCGCAAAGAATCAGTAAAGGGCAGATAAGGTATATCACTCCCATAGGATTGACACCTTCCTTGCAAAACCGTGATCTTTTCTCGGTTCAAATTGTGCCGGAACTCATAGTGCAAACGACTCTTACCTACTCCCGCTTCTCCCACTACCGTAACAAATTGACCTTCTCCCCGGACTGTTTTATCAAGACAAGCATGGAGAATAGCTAATTCCTGATCTCGTCCGGTGTAAGTCGTAAAACCTTTTTGCTTAGCAGCTTCAAATCGGGAGATAATCTTTGACTCTTTTACGATTCGAAAGGGAATCATTGATTTAGTTTTCCCTTTCATCAAGATTTTTTCATGTGCTAATGTTTCGAAGTAGGGCGCGATCAATCGCTGAGTTTTAGGACTGACGAGAATTTCGTCAGGTCCTGACTGTGATTTCAGATTAGCCCCTATGTTAACCGTATCACCAGTGATACCATATAAGCCATCCCGGTCATCTCGCAGATTTGTTACGATCAATCCGGTATTGATTCCAGTGTGCATTCTAAGTGGTTTTCCAATGCGACTTTCTACTTCAGGGCTCAGATTTCGGACCATTTTATGTAACTCCATACTAGCTTTGACAGCACGGAAGGGATCATCTTCATGGGCCATGGGAATGCCAAACAGGGCCGAGATTTCATCCCCGACAAACTGATTAACGACCCCCCCATAACTTTCCACGATTCGAACCGCTTCTTTCTTGATCCGGCTCATAATCTTTTCAACTTCTTCGGGATCGAACTGTTCATTCATTAAAGTATATCCGGAAAGATCGGAGAAAAGAATAGTGGCTTGGCGACGTTCCCCTTCGGATATAACCGCAGGTTCAGATGTTTCTAGAGAACTATCTGGTTGTTGCGAAGATTCTTCTATTGGTTCGTCGGGCACAAAAGGTTTGGATAGGTCGTGGCCGCATTCATCACAGAATTTACTCTCTAGGCTATTTAAATTTCTACATTTAGGGCAGGTGAACTCCAATTTATGGCCACATTCATTACAAAACTTGGCTCCTTCACGATTCCCAGACTGACATTGCGGGCATACCATCTTTGTGCCCTCCAATTTGGAATTGAACAGTTTGAAATGCCAATAAGAAACATTGGTGTTTGATTCCTTGAACATTCCTTTTGAGTACATCCTCTGGAATCAAACTGAATCAATTACCATTTCGCAAATAGGTTACACTTAAAATAACGATTCCAACTATTACTGGGATGAGAAAAAGTTACGTCAAAACGAACAGAAGAAACCTTAACGGCCCATTTCCTTCTCAAGTGTTCCATGTAAATCATCTCCTCTTCATATAAGTAAACTCTTTTTCAATGTTTAATTCAAAACAAAAGCTACTCAAGAGCCGAAGTCAGCTTTATTCAATGATATAAGGAATTATCTCAATAGGCTGAGATTAAATGAGGGCCAATTCAGAAGAAATGGCAAAGATTTGATATGTCAGAACTTAGGAATGAACAATCCAGTCCAAAGAGCCTCCCTAGATACATTAAAGTAGTAACCACAAGGTGGTACTATGTCAAGGTGCCTATTTAAAAAAGAATTAACATATTCCAACCCGGAGGTGACTCTGGTAACTGGATTTGTCTTTGGCGAGGGTTACATGTGGTATTATACTGGAAATGCAGCTTCCAATACAGATAACTCTCAACTACGTAAGTTCGATCAAATTTGCGATATGATAATATGATATCACAAAAAATTATAGCCTTCTCTTCTCTTGGAATATCTTGCCAGTATAGCAACCATTCACAAAAACAATTGATATACAGATATCATAATTTCCGCTGTCAGATGGGTATTCGACTATTTTACACAATCGAATTACGGACTGGTAATGGTACCATCGGTATTAAGCGTATGTACTCTCCCCGAACCGGCGTAAGTAAAAGTTGGATTGACCAGTGTAATTAAACCTTTATTATCAGTGATAGTCGGATTACCTGTAACATTGGGCTCGGCTGCAAGTTGACCCATAGCCTGAAGCTGGGCTCTGGTAATTTGCGTACCAACTGATTCCTCGTCTGCAAAATAGGCCATAGCCGCATTCCAAAAGTTTTTAGCTGAAGCAATGGCTACGGAATCCTGTCCTTTGGTTCGATATGCTAAATAATTGGGAATGGCAATGGCTGCCAGAATGCCAATAATCGCAATAACAATCATAATCTCAATGAGCGTAAAACCTTTTCGATTGTTTCTTCTCAATTTCTGTAACATGTTTTTACCTTTTTTCACTTTTGGAATATCTTGCCATAGGAGCAACCTGAAGAGAATCTATTCCGATTACATATATCGTAAAATCCACAAAAAAGCAAAAAGGCAAACCCTGTAAAATGAATTTGCCCCTTATTTAAAAAATGATATCACAATATTTTAAAAGCCTCTAAAACCTGTGAGTGCAGCTATCAAAAGTTGGACAATAAAAAGAAAAGGCAATCGATAGATTTGAACTATTCAATACCATTTTAATGGGTTATAAACCAAAATATTAAAGTTTTTCCTTTTTTATGCCGATTACACTTTTAACTATGGATATATTTCTCGAAAAAGACGAATATTCTATTAAAACAAGTAGGTATATAGTTCATAGTTGAGACAAAAGGATTAAACACGTCCGCATCCGGATGAATTTTTTTTGGGAACAATTATGTCAGATAAGATATATGGAATGATTATCCTCAACGCAATACCCGACGCTGGTGTTGAAAAGAAGGTCGGGGAATTCTTGTCGTACCATACAAAAAACATCCCGGTCGACAAGTTAAAGGATATGATCAAGAATACACCACTCGTTTTGAGCAAAAAGGCCAGCGAAAAAATTGGCAAAACTTTTGTTTCAAAACTTGAAATGCTTGGTGCCTCGGCAACATATGTACCGAAATCGGACCTTTCCAAACAAACACCCCCAGAACAACAAACAACTATTGAACACACATCCGATCTCAGTATGGCCCAGGAAAATCCGCACCCAGAAGACACCCATTCAAAAACGCCCGTTCGATTAAAACGAGGATTGAAGAACAGGCTTTTTGCCCAAATTGTAGAAGCGAATAAAGAGTTGTGGCTGATCCTTTCCATGATCACGATTATGGGCGTCATGAATTACCTTTTGGCATCACAACGCATGTTGTTGGGACTTTATACCCTGCCGACACTGTTTTCAGCCTATTGCTTCGGCCGTCGCCACGCCACATTAACGGCTTTTGCCAGTGTTTTAGTAGTAAGCATCGCAATCTACTATCATCCTTCATGGTTGGTTGAAACCAATGTCACAACGTTCATGGACAGCAAGTGGTTTGACATCATGGCCTGGGGAGGAATTCTGATGATCACTGCCTATGCCATGGGCTCTCTCTATGATCGCGATAAAAAAAAGATGGAAGAACTTAGACAAACTTACCAAGGTATTCTGGTCATTTTGCGCAATTTTATCTCCAATGATGAATATACGGAAAATCACTGTTACCGGGTATCCATATATGCTATAAAAATTGCTTCTTATTTAGGATTCAGTATGGAACGAATCGAGGATATTCGTTCGGCTGCTTTGTTGCATGACATCGGAAAACTGGAAATCAGCCGGAAACTCCTTTATAAGGCGGCACGTCTAACCGAAGAAGAGTATAAAGAGATGAAACAACATGTGGCAAAAAGCGGTGAAATCCTTGATCCGCTTAATGGCCCTCTAGGACGTATTTTGCCCATCATTCTTGCTCACCATGAAAAGGTTGATGGTTCGGGGTACAACAAAGTGATATCAGAAAAAATTCCATTGGAAGCCCGCGTGTTGGCGGTGGCGGATGTTTATGATTCTCTTACCAGCGACAGACCCTATCGAAAGGCCATGTCACCCTTTGACGCCAAGGATATCATAGAAAAAGGTTCAGGCACAGAATTCGACCCAAAAGTTGTCGAGGTATTCCTAAAGGCTTTCTCAAAGGGAGAACTGGAAATCCCAAACGTGGTTCTTTGATACCCTCTCTGCTCTATGATTTGCCTTTATAAAAAATGCAGATTTCTTGCCAGTATTTGGCCTGCAAACAATTTGGCAGGCATTGTGATATCTAATCTTCAATTCTATAAAAATCCATTAAATTAAAATAAAACGAAATGCAATAAAAAACCCCTAAGAGTACGACGAAATCTCAGGAGCTTAATTAAGAAGGTTAGGTGATGAAGAAATTTATTCTTAACCTAACTAACATAAAATAATGCCACAAAGTGATATTTCAAGATGCTTTATAAATCCCTTATATTGGAATAATAGTCTGCACCGATATAGTTGTCAACAAACCACACAAATAGCTTCAAAATGACCAAGATTATTCCAATGAGCAATAATGTGCTAATTACTACTTTCATGATTATTCAGACCGATTTTTCACTTTTATACGATACATCAACACAGCAACACAAATAAGTGTTACACCTAAAATTAAACGCACTATCATCTCATTCCTCCTGTTAAAAGGGAATCGCATTAAAAGAAAAATTAAGGGCGAGTGTAATAAGAAATATGGAAATTGTTAATAGACTTGAATCTATAATGTATTCTCTCATGATGACCTCCTTTTTTTCATCCCGCTAATTAACTTTTATATAACTGAACGGGTACTTAGATGCACGCACAGAAGAGAAACCATTTTTAACTGCCACCTGACAATGGTTCAAAAGTCATGCCAAATCAGTTGGTTGCGACACAATTTGTTTGGATTACAATAAAATTAAGATGGTTACATCAATTGAAAGATCTGATTGGCAGTACTAATTCATAACAAAGCACCTACAAAACGGAAAATTTTGCCTAATTTAACCCCACGGGATAGGCGCTTTAAGCTGAAAAGGACGTCCCTGATTCCCTGCCCGTTTTGTTTAAATTATTCCCATCCTAATTATCGATGATAGATAACTCGACTATAGAATGCCCTATATAACAAT
>Ga0307423_1000943_pt1 | contig 18504 bp, 17 predicted proteins | sample SalMarWE160310MG_FD_202154 | JGI IMG/M metagenome (GOLD analysis project Ga0307423, IMG submission 202154) | Salt marsh sediment microbial communities from the Plum Island Ecosystem LTER, Massachusetts, United States - WE1603-10 | ecosystem: Environmental > Aquatic > Marine > Intertidal zone >...
CACGAGAAAAATATTTGACCTTCATCCAATAATTGTACGCCGCTGGAGGAGTTGTGGCAATGACTCGAACAACTCTTTTTTCTTTCATTACTGCTTCTGCGGCTCTTGTCAGTTTGGTTCCAATATCCACTTTCTGATGTCTGACATCTATATCGAGATTTCTAATTATGCCGATTTTCCCAACAATTGGATTTTTCTCTATTCGAAAAACAATCTCTCCTATGACCTTTCCCTTTTCTTCTGCCACTAGCCAACCCCAGCGGGAGAAAGCTGCACCACGATGTTCTTCTTTTATCTGCTCTACAGTAGTGTATCCATCTTCTCTGATTCTATAGAACCAACGAGTACCCTGATACACTTCAAATAAATCGGTGCAATCCTTCATTTTACCTTGACGTATTAGGACCATCGCTAGTCACCACTAACACTCATTGTAAATTGGATTAACAAAATAAAACGCTGTAAGACATGATATTATCAATTTATCAATTCACTAAGCTTCACACATCTTTCACTCAAATCTCGAGCATTTGGACCAAATAGGTACAAGATTGGCTCAACACCAATACCACCAGGAGCATGAATAGCAGGATGTCTAGTTCCTTTTCCAGGAACTTTTGCTGAGGTTTCGAGAGCTTTGATTATTTTTGATGCTGCGCTTTCAGGTTCATCTATGGTTACAACTTTGAAACCAATTTGCTTCGCAGACTTTACTACTGCATCTCTTCCAGATACACACAAACAAGAACGAATTCCTGACCATGTATCTTTGGCATTAAGTAGTAGCTCTGCTGTATGCTTAGAAGCACCAAATTGAGGACTAACAAGCGCTCTTGCGCGACCATCTATGATTGTGATGCGACCTGGAACTCCGGCTACATCCTTCGCAGAATGTGCAGTTCTGTTGCAAGAAACAAGGTTTGCTCGAACCTGAGGAACAATTTCTACAAAATCCTCAGAAGCCTCGATGATTCTAAGAGCATCAAGCATATCACTTATGACTACAGCTCTCTCAGATAGATTACTATCACTCCCACCTAGAAGTTGCGCACAGACTTGGCAGTTCACAGTTTCAAGTGATGGCACTCTTTTTTGATGCATGTCGCACAGAGTTGAACCAATTCGAGAGTGCATGCAAGTTGAGCAAACCTCTCTAACCAACGCATCTGCATTAGTATCACCGCTTATTATCATCTCCGTGAGTTTCTTAGTCAAGATATTGATTTCACTTACCAGTCTAGTTTTGAACACTGGTTGGGTCAAATACTTGCTAACCGCGGCTTGGGTTAGATCCATTTTTGATGCAATCTCCGTCTGTGAGAATCCTTCATCCGATAATGCACGAGCGACAAGTGTTCTTACAACACGGAGGAAGTCCCTTTGGACTAGTTCACAAGGTGGTCGCATGATGATAATCACCTGATTAATTATAACACTGTTATATAAATCGTTATAAGAATGTTTGCTTGGAATGAGCTCAGAGGTTTTGAGATGACAGAATACCCAGTCCGAAGAAATCCAAAAAAAATTCTTGGTGTTGTCGCGATAATTATTATTCTAGTCGTTGCATCCTATGGAATCTTAACGTTCTGGAAACCTAGGTTTGTGGTGTATACATACAGCAGCTTCATGGATTGGGGTGATGAGAGAGCTGAGGCCGTGCTAGAACGAGCATTTGCACCATTTGAAGAGAAGTATGAAATTGATATTGACTTTGTTATTCTTCAGACTGATGCGAATACTATGGTATCACGGTTGAATGCTGAAGCTGCAAATCCAATTGCAGATGTTGTTATTGGAATCGATAATATCTTAATACTGCAAGAGGCAACTCGAAATGTGTTGGAACCTTACGAGTCTCCAATGTTATCATTAATCAATGAAACATACATCAATGCATTGGATCCTGAGCACTATCTTACACCATTTGATTTTGGTCTAGTTACACTGATTTACTCAATGGATACAATCAATACAACTACGCATCCACAGCTAGACAATCTGACTCTTGCAGACTTAGCAACTCCTGAACTAGCCTCATCTCTTGTTACTGAAGATCCACGTTTCAGTAGTCCAGGTCTTGCATTTCTCTTGTCACAAATTGCAATCTCGGAAGAATTCACTGGAGAGAATTGGACAGAATGGTGGGAAACTGTTCAGGGAAATATTGACGTAAAAGAAGGTTGGACAGAAGCATGGATTGATTGGTCATCCGATCAGAATAAGCATCTTCTAGTAAGTTATGGAACTGATCCGGCTTATTCAGCTCAAGAGCTTGGTACAGCACCAGATACAGCAATCGCACCGTTTCATTACGAAGGCAGTGATTGGGCATGGATGCAAGTAGAAGGTGTCGGACTGGTCAAAAATGCTCCACACCCGGACCTTGCAAAAGCATTCATCGACTATTGTTTGAATGCCACAGTCCAATCAGAAATACCACTAAATCAATGGATGTTCCCAGTGAGAACTGATCTCACTCTGCCAAGTGTCTACGATTATGCAATTCATCCGGATGAAGTAAGTATATTGAATACATTGCTTGATAGAGTTGAGATTGCAGAAAACCTTCAAACTTGGTTAGATCTGTATATAGATGCCATGACACCAGGTTAAGAGGGACATTAGTTGGTAAAACAAGACTATCGGACATGTATAGTATTGACACTACCAATCATACTATTGTTGGTATTCCTTGTATATCCGGTAATGAGTGTGATTATATCAGGCCTGGTATCCGCTAGTGGTTCATCGTTCGTCGATACTATATCCTCAGACGAAACGCAATTCACAATTTCATTTACAGTAATTCAAGCTAGTCTAAGTACAATACTAGCTGTTCTTGTTGGTGTGCCAGGTGCAATGCTACTAGCGAGACTCAAATTTCGAGGAAAATCACTCATCAGAGCTCTCATCATTGTACCCTTTGTTCTTCCACCAATAGTTGTCGTTATAGGCTTTCTACAGATGTTTGGATCTTATGGGATAATAGATACAGCACTGATGTCTATCACTCAGTCAACAACGTCAATCTTTAACCTTGCAGAAGGTTTTACAGGAATCATACTTGCTCACACGTTCTACAATGCTCCGCTTGTTATGCTTCTTGTGTCAGCTGCTATGGAGCGATTGAATCCAGAGATAGAAGAATCCGCAGAGATACTTGGAGCTGACTCATTTTCGCGTTTCAGAAGGATTACCTTACCGCACATACTTCCAGCTTTGTTAGCCTCAGCAATTCTAACATTCCTATTTTGCTTCATGTCATTTCCAATTGTTCTAGCACTAGGTGGCAGTACATACAATACAATTGAGATTCAAATGTGGAATGCATTCAGGACACCAGACAGAGGGGGAGAAGTAAGTTCACTTGCACTTATTCAAATCGTAATCACAATTTCACTAGCTATTACCTACATCAAACTAAGCAGAGGAACAGACAATCAATCAGGACCCACTACAACAATCCATACTGTGTCAATTAGCAAGTATAAGAAATGGGAAAAAGTAGCAATTCTAACCTATCTTTTCAGTATCCTCATTCTTGTTGGTGGACCGATTGCTGCAATCTTTCGCGCAGCATTCTTCGACCCTGTTACACAGAGGTATTCACTGGATGGTTTCAGTTATCTCATAACATTGGGATCTGAAGGAGGGATACAACCTCTCATCAATTCCCTTTTCTACGGAGGAATGGCAACCCTCTTAGCGGTCACCATTGGAATCCCTCTAGCATATTCTCACAGATCAAAAGCAAGGGGATTGTCTACACTATCATCAGTAATGATTTTGCTTCCTCTTGGTATCTCCTCAATCACTGTTGCATATGGATTGTTAATCGCAATTGCAGTACCCACTGGGCTGAATATCAATCCATGGCCGATAATCGTGATTGCACAGACGATCTTTGGAGTTCCATTTACTGCGAGAGCTATTGAGATTGGATTGAAGAATATCGACCCGAATATTTTAGACCAAGCAGATTCACTTGGATCTTCAAGATTACAGCGACTCTTATATGTTGAATTGCCACTTCTAATCCCGAGTATACTGGTAGGTGCGGTATTTGCTTTTGCAATGGCAATAGGAGAGATGTCTGCCACTTTATTTATTGCACTCCCTCAAAACTACACATTAGCTGTTGCCATATACGACAATCTCGGTGTTAGAAGATTCGTTGAAGCAGGAGCTTCAGCCCTCATACTTGTAGTAATATGTGTTGTTGCATTCCTAGCAATGGAAAAGCTATCTGAAGGAAGTATAGGAGGTACTCTATAATGGTTGAAATACATCTTATAGGATTAGTTAGAGAATTCAGCGATGGGACCAAGATAGGACCAATTGAGCTAAACATTCGGGATGGCGAGCTACTTACTTTCCTTGGACCTAGTGGTTCTGGAAAAACTACAACTCTCAGGATGATTGCAGGATTTATCGAGGCGGATGAAGGATCTCTTCTGTTTGACCGTCAAGATATGATTAACATTCCACCAAGAGAGCGGAATATCGGAATGGTATTCCAATCAGTCGCATTGTTCCCAAATATGACAGTCTACCAGAATATTGCTTTTGGTCCAGAGATGGCAAAATGGTCGCATGAGAAAACAGTTGGGAGAGTTGAAGAACTTGCTGATCTCTTAGGAATCAGGAATCTACTATTTAGGAAAATCAGTGAGATTAGCGGTGGAGAGGCACAAAGAGTAGGACTTGCTCGAGCCTTGGCAAAGGAACCTGCGCTCCTCCTTCTTGATGAACCACTTTCTGCTTTAGATCCTCAACTTAGGGAACGACTCCAAACTGAGATTCGAAGAATTCAAAAAAAAGTGAAGATCACAACAATCTATGTCACTCATAGCCAAGATGAAGCATTTGCTATTTCAGATCGTGTAGCAATCATAAATGATGGAAAAATCATACAAGTTGGAACCCCGGAAGAACTCTATGACAGACCAGCCAACGAATTTGTTGCGCGATTCTTAGGAAGTGGAAATGTTCTGCATGGAACTGTAAAACAGACAGAGGGTAGAGAATTATGTGTTGATGTTTTGGGAGTTCGGCTTCCTCTAAAAGGAATATGTGAAGTTGGGGACGAAGTCAAATTCAGTATTAAACCTGAAGATATCAGAATCGTAATAGATACGCATGACACATCCGCAACTGGCACGGTAACCTCAATTCTTCCTCAAGTTGGTTCTTTCAAAATCACAGTTGATTTTCAGGACACACCAATTATAGTATTAACATATGATGAGGACTTGGTATCCAAGCTTAGGCAAAATGGAAACAAACGTGTATCCTTTTCCTTCAGACATAATTTAGCTGTCAACCTCATTGATTGATTCAATTTCTGTGTCAACTGATTCCGATTTTGGATGTTCTTCTAAAATTACATCAATTGTTGTTTCAGATGAAAGCGTTTCAGGAATATCTACATTCATCATCAAATCACGTTCTACAAGGGCAATCACTCTACTACGAATGTAATCGGGTGATGATACAATATCTGGTATTTCATATCGTGTACCTAGAAACTCCATCATTGCGGCTGTTGCATTTTTCTTGAATATCATGAAAATAAATGTAAAATTTAATACAATAGAGAATAGAGGACCCAATGGAATAAGAATGATGAATATCGGAAGCCAAGGATATGTTGACTCGAAACTTATAGCTAGTTCTAAAAACAGAAACAGTATATCCACGCCTGCAAAGAATTCTAAAATGTCTTCTAGGTCATCTCCTACATTACTAAGAGACCTATCTCGTTCATCGAGATGAAATAGTCCGGAATCTTTAATGAGCCAAGGACCAAAGTAGAACTCGAGGACCGTAATTGGGAGAACAATGATACTTGCTAGCATTAAGAAGGTTCCACTAGGTATGATCTGAGTTGGAGGGGTAACCATAAGATCGTAACTGAATATAGTAAGAGAGATACCCACGACAAGAATAGAACCATAGAGCGACCTGCGTACAATGGTTTTCAAAGATTGATCCGGAGGGTCTGGACTGAGGAAGTATTCTCCTGTTCCTCTTTTTGCAAAGCGATGGATTCGTAGTGGAAGGTTAACAATTCGAGGCCACCGAATCATCGCGAGAACAATAATGAGAGCGATAGCAATCGATATGGCAGACCCAAGTATCATGTACATAGTATATCGAGCTAAGTTGCTAATATCAATAATGAATATCTGAGCAAAATTGAGAAGCGATAGAACACCCCAAGTTGATAAAACCAGTACAAAAGATGAACCTATCAAACCCAAAATTACCTGTTGATTGCTCAATGTTTTAACTTCTTCGAGTTGACGCGAAAATACTTTCATCGCTTCTGGTTTATCTTCCATTGCAATCAACCAAAATTCGTAGAGCATGCTTCTACATAAGGATATTTCACACCAATTGTTGTCATATTTGGCGGACTTCTAAGAAAATTTCCTCATATCTCAATCATATCTAGCACAATAACAATCATATAGCACAAACAGCGCTTATGCAATGCGCAAGCTATACACTCAAGGCTTATGTCTTGATTAGCTGACAGCAAACCCTACGAGTCAATTATAACGTAGTGATAGATTATGGTTGTAGGCTACGAAGTAATGGAAGATGGAACCCTCACCGAGGTAGAAATTTCCAAAGATTATCTAACATCCACTATTGTTGTCTGTGTTGTGGATGATGAAACAAAGAGCATCTACCTCTGGAAAGGAAGCCAAGCTGGAGTCAGAAGGAAATTCATTGGTGCACGAGTTGCAACAAATCTTAGAACAGAGTATGGATTTAACTTCAAAGTCCGGCCGGTCGATGAAGGCGAGGAACCTCCGACATTTTTCACAGCAATGGATGGTTCAACAGTTGCAACACGAGTGCTGAAACCGGGTGATACAGCACCTCCACCCGCACCACCAAAACCAAAGAAAGAACCTATAGCTGAAACAATATCAACTCCCCCACCGACTCCAAAACCAACGACAGAACCTGTTACAAAACCTAGAGATGAACCCACGATAGCACCTTCACCAAGACCCCCAACACCTATGCCAAGTCCAGCACCATCATCTCGACCAGCAGCTCATTTTGCTACTGCACCAATCGGAGAAATAGCAGATATGATCAAAGAGATGGAAACAATTGATCCACCAGAGGGTTATCAGAGAGAATTAGTTATTGTCTATAATGATCTATACACTGTTGCAGAACACAAAACTGCAATTTTCGGTCAAGAAAAAGTTGAGCGAAGAATTGAGAAGGTCAAAGACCCACCAGAGGGTACTTTCATGGCGGAAGGATTCATACCTAGAGTTATAGTTAAAGATGGTCGAGTACTCGGAATTGAATTGCTGAAAGGCACTCCAGATGCTATTCTCAGTCCAATCAAAGCTGAAATGAAGGAACGATTGAGTGATTTAATCACCTTCTTCAAATCTGAAACTGAAGATGCTGGTGATGACAAAACAAAATCAAAAGATAAGAAAGGAAAGAAGCTCGTAGCCAAATAGTTCAAGATTATAAAAAAGAATTCAAGAGGGAAAGATAATGTCACAACACCTAGACCCAGCAAAGGAGAAGGAGCTTGTCGAGCTTCTAATGGGATTAACGAATTATGCAGATCTAGATGCCATTGCAGTCGTTAGTAAACAAGGAGTTAAGCTTGCATACTTTGCGACTGAAGAATCAGACACAGATCCAGATCTCATGGCAGCTGTGAGTGCAGCACTCCTTATGACCGGAGATATGGCTGCTGTAAAACTTGGATTAGATGAACTCTACGAAGTTGTTGTTAGAGGTAAAGAAGGGTTCGTTGTGCTCTCCCAAGCAGGTGAGTTCTTACTTATGGGTTCTGCAAGAGACCTAACATCTATGGGTCTTGCAGTTACTCAGATGAGAAAATACGCAAGAGAAGTTGGAGAACTACTTCGTCAGTAAGTTATAAATCACATCTGATCTTCTTCATTTGAAGATATACCTAATACACGAATTAATAGTATAAGTGAGAATTGTAGTAAATAGAATCAAAAAAGTATGGACCAGCCAATAATGAAGGGAATAATCGTTCTCGATGATGGAGGATTGACAAGAGCATCAATCGGTCTAGAGAATATTCGAGTCAATCCAGACTTGTTTAGTTCATTCATATCTGCAATACAAGCATACGCCAAGAGATCTGTTGGTAGTGAAATGAAAGAGGTAACCTATAGCAGTGTTAAATTGATGATAGGTCGAGCCGGACCATATCATGTTGTCACTCTCCACGCGCTAGAAGATGAGGATGCTGAGTGGAATCATAGAGCAACACTTAGCGTCTTGGAAACAGAAGATTACACGCTCGATGATTACCACCTTGGAATCTTACGCGAACTACTTACTGGTGAGGTCATGTCAGCTGATGAAGTTGAAAGTGGAATTGACTCCTTGACCTCAATTAGAAGTGAATAGTTATTCTACATCTTTGGTCCGAGCTGTTTGAATGTCACAATCTCGTGTGAAGTGCTTCCATTTTCTACTGTTTCCACTTGATCGCGAGTCACTTTCAATGTGAAGTTAGAGTTTAACCGAAAGTATCCTGGTTTCATCCGGAGTACATTCTTTGCTAGGAATGCTAATACAGGGTTGAAATTATCTAGCATATTCACCTGCTCAAGGACTTTCGCAACATCGAGTTTAACCTCCAATTCCCCAGGGACATTGATGGTGATTGATCGTGGGTAACTATGTCCTGCAACCTCACTGAACTCAAAGTCTTCCTGAGTGAATTCGTATTCACCAGTACTCAGAAATATTTCACTTCCCTTGGCACCCATGAGTACTTTCACAACATGCCTATCGACCTTCTCATTGCATTGAATGAATGCATAGGCAACAGCGTAGTTTTCTGAGTATACTCGGCCCCACATCCAGTACTCAATGATACTCTGGAACGAGAAGTCCAGCCAATTATGATCATGATATCCGACTCCAGAAACTTCAAGCGTTTTGTCACCGTCTCGGATATGTCCTGTGACTAAGGCTCGTGGAGAGGGAACGACCCAAGCAAAATAACCGAGGTTTGCAAAATATGAATAACCGTCACCAGGCATCCAACCTTTCACCTGTGCTTTGTAGGTCAAGTCGAACATTAGATCTTCATCTTCAAGAAAAATCTCATAGACTGAGAACCCGTCATCAGTGAATGTTGCCTTCATAGTATTGTTACCAATAGTGACATGAGGTTCCTCCTTAGATGCATAGAATTGTGATTTCTTGTATTTTATGACCTTCTGAGTCTTAGTACCATCTGGTCTCAAGAGTGTGAGCTCTACAGCAATCTTACCAGTGTCAAGACCTGGATTAGGATATGCTGCATAGAAGAATGCAACCAAAGTATAACCTCCTTCTAGAGTCGCGTCAAAGTACCACCATTCGAACTGGTTCTTCGCACCTACATCAATATGCAGTGCATCATCTTCTGGTTTCATTGGAAGGATGGTTCCGTCACGTCGTCCAGGACCAGTCCAACCTTCCTTTACATTAGGGTTTACATTGTCAGTCATTTCTTTCGCTCTCCTTTTACATAGTGACTAGGGTCAGAAACCCCGTTCGGATCAAATGCAGCCTTTATCTTTCGTATCCAATTTGCATAGTGCATAGTTCGTTCAGCATAGAAATTGTGGACATCATCACCCACGATGAAGAAGGGCATTCCTAGAGCTTCATCAAGATCCATCTGATTGCACTCGTCTTGGAAGGCAGCATATCCAAGACAAGACTCTATAGACGTAGGGTCGTAAACCGTGGGGGTCTCCATATGAGCCATATGACCAGATTCATAGCTTGTAATCCAGACACCGAGACCTCGGTCATCACCTATCACACCTTTGTCGATGTACTTCTGTTTTACAGGTTGATTCAATTGTGCTAGTCGAACAGCCATAGCTATTGTATCCATTCCACCATGTGTACTCTGAAAACAGTTTGAGAACCGGAATGCATGTCCACCCAGCATATTTCGAACGGTCTCTCCGTAATGCATTGGTTTTGGAATGGTCACACCTTCCTCAATAAGGTCGTTCCCTCCATATTTCTCCATGATTAATCGAACTAGCTTTGTCCTGAACTCGAACTCACGCTCGGTGTGTGCTGCAACTAGCATCACAATATAGTTCCGAGTCTTTGCAAGCAGTCCAGCAAATATCGATTCGATTGCCTCCTGCTTTGTATTTGTGAACAAAGCAGCTAGTCCCTCGGGTGCGGAGGTTGTTGCAACCATAGTTACTTCGCGGTCACTTAGCTCATACATAGCATTCTGGTATTCTTCCCACTCCTCGAAATTCAGTACATACATTTTCCAGAATGGTGGAATATCCCAATCGTATTCAGGAATGGTACCACTCGTCTTCCATTTCCATTCTTTTGGAGCTGGCCATGAGAACAGCCGAATGGCAGCCTTGGTGAAAACTCCCAGACCACCATATGCACCAAGCCAGCCTCTCATGATTCCACGAAGACTGATACCGGGTCCATCACCTGTGAACCATTTGCCATTATGATCGTATGATCCAAGTCGAATGATTTCGCCATCAGGAAGAACCCATTCGACACCGAGGACATTCCTTCCACTAAATCCTGTGTACGGTGAAGTGAAGCCGGGCCCAACGAAGGATGTGTGACTTGCAAGGGGGGATGTCTGTGGCCCGGCTCCTTGAGCATGATGCATCAAACCAAATTCAAAAAGTTCAGACTGAAGTTGTGCGTTTGTCACATATGGTTCGATCACAGCATACATATTCTTCTCATCAATCTCAAGAATTCGATTCATTCGCCGCAAGTCAATCTGAATAGCACGAGGATTACTCAAGCCAGCCCATGGTCCCATCCCAGTACAGAACGCCTTGTAACCAATATCATGTTCATTACAGAAACGAACAATAGCCTGAACTTCCTCCGTGGATTTTGGAAGAACAACAGCAAGTGGTCGAACACCAAAGCGCTGAGGTTCTTCTCCTCGCTGAGCACTCTCAATTTCATTGCACCATTGAAATGCGTAGGAATCCATTACAGCCAAGTCTTGAGAGATATTTCGTTCTCCAACAATCTTCTCAAAGGCTGAGTAGACATTCTTTTCCAGCATTACTTGCTACCTCCAATACTACGAAGAACAAGTTCTGTGAGATCAAAATATTCCATCTTCGATTTCCGAGATTCTATTCCATCTTTGAAATTAGTTCCACAAAAGGGACAAGCTGAAACAAGAGTAGAAGCTCCAGTGGACTCAGCTTCTTCAAGTCGTTCATTCGAAGCCCAGAGCGAAAAATCTGGGTACGCAGACTTACAACCGCCTCCTGCGCCGCAACAATAGGAGTACTCACGAATTCGTTCCATCTCAACCAATTCAAGTCCAGGAATCTGTTTCAGAACATTACGAGGGGCATCATAAACTCCTCCTGCTCCTCTTCGTTCAGGTTTGGGCGGATCGTAAATGTATACCTGTGAGAGGACCTCTATCTTCTCACCCTCCCATGGAATGTAGGGTTCAGCCATTCTACCAAGATGACAAGGATCATGATAGGTCACTTTCATTGGAACTTTTTCAGAAAGTTTGATCTTACCATCTCTTAGAAATTCTTCAATTATCTGAGAGGTATGAACAACCTCGATGTCATGCTCAACGAAGCGAGGATATTCCACTTTGAGCATATTATAACATCCACTGCATGAAGTAATAATCGTCTCAATTCCTGCCTCTTTGAACTGCTGGATATTGCTCTTCATTATCTCTTTCGCTTTCTTCTCATCACCAACACGATAGACAGGGCTACCACAGCACATCTCATCTGAACCCATCAAACGGAAGTCTTCACCAGCTGAGTTCAATATCTTGGCAGTAGCTACTGCAATCTCTTCACGTCTATATGAAGCAGTACAGCCTACGAAATAGAGTGTCGACGATGACTCGTTTGTTGTGATATCATCCGTTAACCATCCGGGTCTCTTCTTCGGGTCTTCACCATAGGGATTTTTGTTACGTTCAACAAGCTCTATGTACTTCTTGTGATTGGGCATTGGTCCTGCCCCAGATTCTACAGCCGCCACACGTAATTCGTGAATTGCCTCATTGGGTTCTAGTTCATAGACCCATTTGCATGAAACCTCGCATCCGCCACAGTTTGTACAACTGTAGATTACATCAAGCATCTCTGGCGTAAGTTTTACACGCCCCTTGTGATATGCACTGGCTACAATCATTCGACCACCGCCTGAATATGCATGGAAGTTGAAGTAATCAATCGAAGGGCAAATGCTAGAGAAGCGTTTGCTCTGAATTACAAGTTGGGGAATGAATTTACACTTGGAACACCTAACGCAACTGTCCATCATGTTTTCGAATTCACCGAGAGTCATTTTATGGCACCTCCTTGAAACAGAGTGTTCCTGGATTCAGGATGTTGTTTGGATCAAAAATTGCTTTCACTCGTTTCATCGCTGTAACTGTAGTTGGTGAAGCCTTTTCGAACACTGCGTCGGTAATGATACCATAAGGTCGACTGAAGTATGCCCCTTCATCAAGAAGTTTCTTCTGGCCTTTGGCAAGTAGCGAGATAGCTGACTCTGTATCATCAAGATTATAGAAGATGTCAAATCCTATGTGGGTGTTAGTCCCCTGATTCATCGGCTGGATGTATGCGCCAATTTGATCTACAGGAAAATTGCATTCCTCTGCTACGCCACAAAACATGGCATAGAATCCCTGAGCTCTATCTAGTGTTGTTGTGAACATTACTTCAAGACAATTACCTGCTAGATCTAGCTTCCAGTAAGGAACTCTACTTGATCGATTGAGTATATTTTCAATTTCAGAGGACCTGAGTGCATCAAAGTTCTCTTGCAAGTCAACATTGGTTTCTAATCCGATATCCCTGATGTCATTTACGCGATACTCAAGTTCTTCATCTGCAAGCATTCCATGTCCCGAAACACCAATGACAAGTGTCCAAGGAGAATACAGTTTTTTCGTTGATAATATAGCTTTCAGACTGATAGAGTTCAACATGAAGTGCTCGTCAGCAAGCCTGCGTCTATATAGAGCATAATTGAACTCTTGGAAAGAATTGAGGTCATCACCTTGAGCTAGGAGAAACAACTGCTTATCAGGGAGTTTCTCACACTTCATTGAAATCCAGGTTACAATGCCAATTGTTCCCTGAGACCCTTGTACTAACCGGAATGGATCGAACTGAGATGGACCTTGAGGGTTCTTCTGTGCCTGTCCAGACTCCCATTGTTCCTCAAGTGTACCAGGACCAGCAGCAGCGCCAGTTCGAAGAACATCACCTGTACCAAACACGGTTTCTGTACAGAGGAGAGGATCGGTCGTATCCCAGTGAAATCTAGGTGTGGTTATCGGTTCTCTATCAAGACAGCTAGCCAAGACGGACTTGGATGCTTTAGGTAGAAGTGGCATCAGTGGACGAAGACCTTCCTTCTTTAGCTCGGAGATCAAATGGTCGTAAGTCACGCCAGGTTCAATCATTGCAACTTTGTTCTTTGAATCAATTCGGAGAATCTTCCGCATCTTGCTCAAATCGATAACTATTGCATTCTCCACCTTGGGCAGAGATGAACCTCGTAGTTTTGGACCTGCAGAACTAATTGGAACGAGAGGAATAGAATTCTTGTTAGCCCATTTCACGAGCTTTACTATTTCTTCTGTGCAAGTGGGCCATACTACTAGTGAAGGTGGTTCATTTCCTGAATATACTGAAAGTATCTCTTCCGAATTAGACACACTATGTCTTCCAAGAAATTGCTCAACCTCTGCTATCTGAGTTTCATTCAAGATGATTCATGCATCCTTGTATGTTGATGTTATCTGCACCCTCAACGATGATAATATCGTATTTGTTCATTTACTAGCACTACCCATCCAAATCTTGTTCGTTAAATAGTAATCCTTATACAAGCACTAAATTCGGATGATATACCTTCCCACGATATGAAGATTTGGGGTCATGAAGAAGGTTTAAAAAAATGGATTTTAGCTTGATACTCCTAGCGGGAACAATTGGATTAATTTCCGGCCTGGCAAGTGGATTCTTTGGAATCGGAGGAGGATCAATCAGAATACCATTACTAAATCTCATAGGATTTACAATAATAGCTTCATATGGAATTAATCTCATGACATTACCTGTATCCAGTCTAATAGGAGCAATGTCTCAGAAGGAGAATATTGATACTAAACTAGGAACCTATATGATATTAGGCGGTTCAATTGGCACAGTATTAGGAACTTTGATTGCATTTTCACTATCGGCATCAGAATTCATTCTAGCCATAGTATTTCTCGTTGTATCACTACTTTCAGTGGTTGGGATGAATCTCAATCACATAGCAAATGAAGCCGCTCAAAGACTTAGGGCATCATTCTTCCCGCTATTTTTTGGAACATTGGCGGCTAATACAGTAACAGGGATGAGAGGAGGAAGTGAGGGGTCGCTATTTGTTCCAATTCTCAGGATATTCAATGTTGAAATGCATAAAGCAGTTGCCACAGCTCTATTTGCAGCTATCTTCACTTCACTTGTAGGAGTACTTCTTTATTGGAATCAGCAGGAACTTCTATTAATTGAAGGACTTGTTGTACTAACAGGAGCAGCTATTGGCTCACGAATTGGGAGTTACTTTTCATTGAAGACAAAACCAAAATGGCTAGAGATTGGCTTGACTATTATCATTATCATACTTGCAGGTTTTCCACTTCTAAAAATCCTCTTGATGTAGTTGAGAAAGTCATGGGCAATTATTCATTAAACATCTCTTGAATCTGAAGAACTGAATCTATCCACGGGCAGTGCTTCGCGCTATTATTGTCAAGATAAGTCCTAATGCCGATACACCATTTAGGACAAACCAAGTGAGAACTAGTAAACCACCCCATCCAAATGATAAGACGACCCAGACCACAGTCAGAATCAGGCTGATAAGACCAAAACCTGAAGCTATCGCAATTATGAATTTACCAGTTCGAACATGAGAAGTGGTGAGCAAGTAACCTCCAAGAATAACTGCAATTCCACCCAACCAAGCAATAATGAAAAGGATAAGCAATAGAATGTTAATGAATAAGTAAATAGGAGCAAGAGCAGGAATTGCATTCAGAAAGAGGAACACCAAGAAGATGGTATTTATTCCTCCTGTATAATTAGCTCCTAAGAGAAATAATCCGCCGATCAAACAAAGTGCAAATGGGGTCTGGTTTTTCATTTGAATCTCACGAAGAATTAGTTGCTTGAGCTTTATTGCTTTTTCGAAGATTGTTTGTGAACAACTTGCTAAAATGCTATGAATGATATAACGGAGGTATCTCGTGCTCTAAAGATGGTGGTGCTAGTGATTGTTGGAAATAAGTTGTATTGATAGACATTGTTGTTAGGTATCTCTATGAGATAATAGAAATTTGATAATAATTTTATAATATCTTTGTGATGGATTTGACAATTAATCAAAAGATGGGGTTCACACTTCAACAAACAGTGGATACTGCCTTTCAAGATTGCAGACCTTCTGGCAGAGTTATGAAAGGCAACAGATTGAAAGCGTCATACGAAATACAATCTAACTGAGAGAGATGAACAAACCAAACCCGCACATAAGACTTTACGAGAAACGAGGAGAGACCTCGATTTTCATCGATGCTGAGATTAATGACAAAGGAAGCGTCGTACTATCCGGACAAGATTTGGGAAAAGCTCCTGAAGAATTTTGGGGAGATTCTGACTATGAATACTGGATTGTTGTAGAACAACAACACAAGGATCATCTCCTCTTGTCACTAATCAAAGATAAATTTGGAGGTAGTGCTCAAGCATTCTCCAATTTCCAGGACTACCTGACCAAAGAAGGAATTCCATATGATTTTGATTCATGGGTATGACTCACGTTGTGATATCATGCAGCTACAGCCCAAGTGATTGCTTTAGGACCTCTGAGTTCAATCTACCAGCATTGTATTTCTTACCACTTTTCAAATCTGTGAGACTAACTTGAGCAGGACTGAACAACAGTGGATCGACTTTATAGAAATCAAATCCTACACTTTTGAAGAGGTCATAAAATGGCGTTCCATACTGTTCTGAAGCTGAAGAGGGGACCTTCTTAATCAATTCTTCAAGACTGACATCCTTGGATACTTCAACATCATAGAAAGTATTTCCTGCAAATAATATACAGTCATTCGTGGTTCCCATCGCTCGACTATCATTCTTTGCGATTGGAGCAATTGGAGCAATGCCTTCACCTTTCTTTATTTTCCATGGATCGAACTTAAGCTCGTGTAGCTTGTGAACACCGACTTCTACAACTCTTGCAGATATCTGGACAGATCCCACGAGACATGCTGTCGGAGCTACTACAACATAGAGATTCGATGTAGACACACCGCATTTGTCAGCAATGTATTTCGTGACTTCTTCAGGTGGAAACTCGCGTGTTTCCAGAACAACAACTGCGACATCAGACTCTTCAGTGTATCCTAACTCTTTATACAGCTTCTCAACTCTCGATAATGCTCTTGCTGGTCCTGATGCCATTGCAAAGTATTTGTCAACCTTAACTGTCCAACCCGCATATTGTGAGCATAGACAAGCCTCTGTCACTCGCTCCACTTTCACTGATGCAGCAGGTAATGTAATATCACCAATTGTCACCTCGGTGAGTGAAACCGTTCCAGCCCCACCAAGGCAAATCTCACCAACTAATCGACCTGCCTCGTTTGAACCAGGCAAATTGATACCAGCATCTAGAATAGTTGTTCCATTGGATTGTTTTAAGACACTGCATTCTAATTCCTTTTTTCGTTCTTCGATTTCTTCGAAAATCTTGAGCGCGCCTTTATTCAGATTCATAATCATTCAACTCAAAAGATGCGTATTCAAATCTAGTCTAGCGTAAATCTCAGTTTTTGACTCAGCCTCTGCTAAATCACCTACGAACTTAATCCATTTCTCAGTCGATAGAATATCAGATTGAATGAAATCGGGTCGTCGAGATTTTAGATATTTAATATAGTACCCTGTGAACTCTCTCTCTGAGATACCACTGTATTTGAATGTAGGAGATATTGAATTTACCTTGCCAAGAGCAAAGACCATACCTTTTGTCGCTTCAATACAGGCTCTTGCTCCCAACTCGCCGGATACCATAATGGATCCGCCTTTCATTCTTATTGCTGCCATTTCTCCAATATCACCTTTGACCGCAATGAAACCTTTGCGCATGTGGAGAGCCATCTCATTACCGACATTCCCCGCCACAAACACTCTACCCCCCGTCATTCCATCAGGGGTACCCCGATATCCAGCGCATAGATAGTCACCCGCATCACCTTCTATCTGGATATTTCCACCACTCATCTCAGCTCCAGCCCAAGCATCTACAGAACCTGTTACAGTGATTCTTCCGGCAATCATTTCAGCACCAAGATGCATTCCGACATCACCATCTATCTTGATGATTCCTCCATTCATCCCTTTGCCAATCATCTTCACCTTGCGGAGATCCCCGCTCAATGCAATCTCGGTTTCCTCCGCACTCTCAGCAGGATTTCCCTTAATCTCAAAGAAGTCACCTAACTTACAAGTGTCCCTTCCCTGAATTACCTCTAGTTTCCCTATCTGCTCCAGTGTCTTTCCTGCAAAAGCAGTGGGTGTAATCAAGTCAGCCTCAATGGAGATGTTAGGCACTTTTTTCAGGGCTACATATACCGTCATGATACTCCAAACCTTATCGAGATTTATTGAAAAACTGATAGATAAAGACTCTGAATTTTATTTTAGAAAGAGAAAAAAGGCGGAGACATTGTCGATTTACAATAGGAGTATGAGATAATGGAGATTAACGGTGTACCTATTGAAGACACATTTGCTGAAGCATTCAGTATGCATATGAACCGGACAATAATCACAGCCTACGAAGAGGATTGGGCACGGACAACAGCACTTGAAACAACAGGGTTTGGTACATCAGTTATTATGACGCCCTCAGAAGCTGGTATCGAGTATGTATTGAAACCAGAGGAAAGTCCAGACGGTCGACCTGGAGTGAGGGTGATATTTGCAACAGGAAGTAAACAAGGAATCCAGGAACAACTCCTAGCTCGTTTAGGGCAGTGCGTCCTTACCAGTCCAACAGCATGTGCGTATGATGACACTCCAGATGTGGTAGAATCATATCCAGTTGGCAAAATGATTGCTATGTTCGGAGATGGTTATCAAGTGAAGAAGGGACCTATTGATGGTCGTGTTTTATGGATGTTACCTCGTATGAGTGGAACCTTCGTAATCCAAGAGTCCTTTGGCCGAACAAAAGGTGTTGCGGGAGGCAATATCATTTACTTCTGCAAGGATGTAGAGAGTGGAATGACGAGTGGTAAGGCTGGTGTGAAAGCAATTGAAGGTGTAGAGGGTGCATACACACCATTCCCCGGAGGTTTGGTTGGTTCGGGTTCAAAACCCTCCTCTCGATACA
>Ga0307423_1000946_pt1 | contig 18482 bp, 20 predicted proteins | sample SalMarWE160310MG_FD_202154 | JGI IMG/M metagenome (GOLD analysis project Ga0307423, IMG submission 202154) | Salt marsh sediment microbial communities from the Plum Island Ecosystem LTER, Massachusetts, United States - WE1603-10 | ecosystem: Environmental > Aquatic > Marine > Intertidal zone >...
CAACTATGCGGTTGAAGGCTGATGTCGGTTTCATGCTTACTGCATCGCATAATCCACCCGAGTACAACGGCATAAAAATCTTCAACGGCGACAGCTTGTCTTACGCCGATGAAAGCCAAAATGCTGTAGAGAAAATGGTTGCAGATGGCAGTTTTATGATGGCCGATTGGCGTGAAATCGGCGCAGTTTCAAATGTGAAAGCTACCCACGTTTACGTTGACATGGCAAAAAAAGCTGCAGAGTTGCGCAACAAGTGGCGTGTTGTCGTGGATCCGGGTTGCGGCGCCACGTTCGATGTGGGTCCAATGGTGTTGAAGGCCGTTGGTTGCCGAGTAACCGCGTTGAATGCTCAGCCTGACGGTTTCTTTCCAGCACGGCGTTCTGAGCCGACTGCTGAATCCCTGACAGATTTGGCTCGAATCGTCAAGGCGATTGGCGCTGATGTTGGAGTAGCCTTTGATGGTGACGGTGACCGTATGGCTTTCGTTGACGAGGAAGGCTGCTTAGTCGATTTTGACCGTTCACTTGCTGCGTATGCTGCTTATTCCTTGAAGTGTGCTGGCGGCGGAACCGTGGTTACAAATGTTGAAGCGTCTCTGTGTGTTGAGAAGATGGCTGAAGCAGTCGGCGGCAAGGTTGTTAGAACCAAGGTTGGCGACGTGCATGTTTCGGAAGCCATAAAGCGTTACGATGCTGTTTTCGGTGGAGAACCCTGCGGCGCTTGGGTGCATCCGCGTTTCCATTATTGTCCTGATGGTCCGCTTTCTGCGGTTTTGCTTTTGAAGGCTTTGGAAGAGGAAGGTAAAAGTTTGCGCGAGTTCGTTGCTGAAGTGCCTGAGTACGTGACTTTGAGAGAGAACATTGCTCTCAAGAATGATTTGAAGCATAAGTTGATGGCAAGCGTTGAGAAGTCTTTGCGGTCTGCTTTTCCAGATTACACGGATTTCTCAACTGTTGATGGCGTTCGTTTGTCGCTCAGGAATGGTTGGCTTCTGATTAGAGCTTCTGGAACTGAGCCTCTTATCAGGTTGACGGTTGAGGGTGAATCATTAAAAGCGGCAAACGACATAATGGGCAGAGGAACAGCTTTGGCTAAAAAGCAGTCGGAGGAGTGGAAGAATTGAAAGCCGTTGTCTTAGCTGCGGGAGAAGGTGTTAGGCTTCAGCCCATCACGGCGACTAGGCCAAAACATTTGATAAGCGTGGGTGGGAAGCCAATTCTTGAGCATTGTCTAGACGCGTTGCAGGCTTCTGGGATAACTGAGGTCATTGTTGTTACGCATTACATGGGTGATGCCATCCGCCAGTTTTTCGGTGACGGCGAGAAGCTGGGTTTGAAGATAGTTTATGTTGAGCAGGCTAAGATGCTTGGAACTGGGAACGCTGTGAGTGTTGTTGAGCCCTACGTTGACGGCGATTTTGTTCTTGTTTATGGGGACTTGCTGTTTTTCCGTGAAGCTGTGGCTGATGTGGTTGGCTTGTTTGAGGCGGAGAAGCCTGCAGCGGTTATGGCGGTGGTTCCTGTGGAAAAGCCAGAAAGCTATGGCGTGGTAGAGCTTGAAAACGAGAAAAAGGTCAAGCGCATAGTTGAGAAGCCTGCTGTGGGGGAAGCACCGTCAAACTTAGCTAACGCTGGATTGTATGTTTTTTCCAAAGAGATTTTTGAGAAGATAAAGCAGACAAAAGTTTCTGTTCGCGGTGAATGGGAACTCACTGACGCTCTTTCGCTTCTCATAGAAAGCGGCAAGATCGTTTTAGCTTCTAAAGTTTCGAAGGCAGACTGGATTGACATTGGGAGACCGTGGGATTTGCTTGAGGCTAACAGTTGGGCGCTGAGGCGGATGGAGCATAAGGTTTACGGGACTGTGGAGGAAGGCGCTCATGTGGTGGGTCCTGTGACGGTTTCGGAAACCGCGAGAATACGTTCTGGGGCTTACATTGAAGGTCCATGTTTCATCGGTGAAGGCAGCGACATCGGACCGAACTGTTACGTTCGACCATTCACGAGTATAGGGAGAAATGTGCGGGTAGGCAACGCTTGCGAGGTCAAAAACAGCATTATCATGGATGGGACGCATGTTGGTCACTTGTCCTATGTGGGTGACAGCATATTGTGCGAACGATGCAACTTGGCAGCAGGCACCATTACCGCTAATCTTCGTTTAGACGATGGACCTGTGAAGATGCTTGTGAAAGGCAAAGTTGTTGATACTGGAAGAAGGAAGTTGGGAGCGATTCTTGGCGACAACGTGAAGACGGGGATAAATGCGCTTTTTATGCCTGGCGTCAAAGTTGGAACAAACAGCTGGATAGGAGCAAACTTTACGGTTAACAGGGATGTGCCGGCTGACACTATTATGTTGCTGAAGCAGGATAAAGAGCTGAGGGAGAGAAGCCAGTAGCGCTTTTTAGTCTTGCGAGAGCAACGATTCATGTTGCGTCTTTAGACTTGAAGAAATTCTGCTGTTAATATTCTTGTGGAAAAGTATTGTTTATATTTTTCAGCGCAGTGAATATAGGTGGGGACAGCTGATGAACCATTGGGAAATGGAAAACGCGGTTCACCTCGGTGTCGCGTTGAAAGAAGCGGGTTTTGAAGTTTCCCAAATTTGCTGTTCACGTTTAAGCTGCTTTGACTTCGCAGTCAGGAAGGATGATACGGCTATTTTAGTGAAAGTTAACTCTGACGTGGATACTTTTTCTGCTCAGAGTGCTCGAGAGTTGAAGGTGATAGCTGGTAGGGTTTCTGCTGCTTCTTTGATAATAAGTCGGCAGACGCATGGTAAGCCGTTGGAAGATGACACCGTGTATTCGCGGAACGGGGTTTTTGTGGTTACTGAGAAAACTATCAGGAACTTGGCGCTTCAAACGGCGAATCCGCTGGTTTATGCTGGTCCAGGCGGTTATTCTGTGGAAGTTGACGGTGAACTTGTTGCGAAGCGGAGAAAAGAGCTGGGTCTTTCCATAGGCAACTTAGCTGTTATGATAGGGGTTTCCCGTAGAACTCTTTACGGTTATGAAAGGGGTATGGCTAAAGCATCCGTGAAATCCGCCTACAAGCTGGCTGAGACGCTGGGCGTTCCTGTGGCGAAGCCGATAAATGTTCTTAGAAGGACTCGGAAGCAACGCCAATGTCTTCTGACAAAAGCGCAGCGTGCAATCACTGGCAAGATGCTTTTTCAGAAGGTTTTTAGGAAGTTTGCCTTTTGCGATATTTCCCCTGTGTATAAGGCACCTTTTGATTTCATTATAAATGTTCAAAAGGGCAGTGGTGTGATTGTTGGTGGCGTTGCTTTGAACGGCGAAAGGAACTTGGACAAACGAATGGAGGAAATCGTAAGCGTGTGTCGTGTGATTCGTGCGCGTCCAGTTTTGATAACGGAAAAACTGCGGTTCTCAAACAAGAACGCGTGTTGCGTTTGCGTGGATGAGTTATCTGCGGTGCGTACGCCAGAAGACTTGGTCGCCATTGTTTAGGCGAGTTTCTTTTGTACGGTGCCTTTTTCGTTTTTGGCTTTTTTTGCTGGTTTCCAGGATTTTCTTACGCAGTCAGGGTATTCGGCGTGGGTTTGCAGCCACTGTTTCAGGAAGCGCATGGTTTTCTGATCTGTTAGGTATCCGCTTCCGAAGTCACCATACGTGGCTCTTAAATCTGCGATTTCGTTGTCGCGTTCCACTTTTGCTATGATGGAGGCAGCGGAGACAACGGGGTAGATCTTGTCTGCTTTGTGTTTCGAAGTGATTTTTGTTTTGACGCTTAAGTCTTCTTGGATGTGGTGTTTGAAGCGGTCTTCAAGCACGTCGGCAGCGTCCACGTAAGCTTCGTCTGGTTTTAGCGTGTTTATTATATGCGCCATGGCTTGTGCTTCCAGCCTGTTTAGCTTGTGCAGTTTTCTTTTGCTTTCCACTACGCGGTCGATTTCGCTTGGCGATAGTTTCACGATGTAATGTTTTTCTGCTAGCTGGATGATTTCGGTGAAGAGGGTTTCACGTTTTTTTGGGGAAAGAAGTTTTGAGTCTTTCACGCCAAGCTGAGCCAGAACTGGCAAGTTCTCTTCCTTAATAAGGAAACCAGCCAAGACTAGTGGTCCGATTACGCAGCCACGTCCTGCTTCGTCGACGCCAGCAACCAGCACGTGCAAGTCCTCAGAACTGGCTATTTGGAGTTGTTGGCTATAAAAGTTTGGAGATGCTATAGGCTTGTCTGTTGTGCTCGGTGCAGTCTATACCCTCCTTATTTAAAGGCGGAAACACGGGTGGGATTTCTAAAGCGCGGTTTTCAACATGCTATTGGTTGGTTTCGGCGCCAATACTGACCTACCCCCTCTATAGTTTCTGCAATGAACTGCTATTAGGAGCCTAATAGGCGGCAAATATGCCTGTTGCCTGTGAATCTGGCGTAAACAGAATATCCCAGAAAACGGTGAAAGCTACCTCTCTGGCATTCACCCCTCATGCGGTTACACCAAAAAACTCTGAGCAAAACCGACTATTTGAGCCCTCACAAAATTTACAGAAACAAAAGGGTCTGACAGAAAAGGATTTGTCCAAGTAACATCTTAAATTTTTATCCCCGCGATGGGGGTAACCGATGGAAGCGCGTGCGCTATTTTCACAGCGGAATAATGTTTTTCTTCTTGGTTATGAGAGAATTGAATGGCTGGTCATGTTATCTGAAGAAGCGAAATTAAGAGACTTAAAAGAGAGGATTACAGTCGTTGCGAGAAACGAGAGAAGCGGCTTGTTAATAATTCCCATGGGAGTCCTTCTTGTCGGTGTAGGTCTAATTTTCAGTGCTATAGGGGGCAGCGGGCTTGCGTATTTTGGGGGAATGTTTGTTTCAGCGCTGGGGGTTTTTTCAATATTGTTTGGATTCTATGTGACATTGCATTACGCTCATAAATACAACGCCTTACTGAAGGAACTGGAGCGCACGCTCTAGCGTATGCGTTATTGAAGTGGAGAAGTAATCCTCCGCCAATAACAATGTTTTTTGCAGCCCGCATCCCACGGGTAAGCCGTGCAGCCGTAACTGTCGATGTTGTTTTGGCTCATTCCTGTTTTTGGGTGATGGACAGCACAAAACTTATCAAGCAGACAAGCGTCCATGCGGTAATTCGCGGGTTATCAATCTATGGGAAACCTCACAGTCGCCGTTCTCGGCGCAGCAGAATACGCAGGCAGCCTCGGCAAGAAGGGCACAGCCTCAGATGTCACTCTGTACAACCTGAAAAAAGGAGAAGACACCGTAACATTCATTGAGCCTACCCGTTACCCGGAAAGGCTGGCGCCGCTATTCTTCGCAGTTGCTATGGCTGAGAAGGCAGTGGTCGTCGTTGACGAGCTGAACTCAACATTGGGCGAATGCCTCGTGATGCTTCAATGCGCAGGGGTAACAAGCGGCTACTTCATCATCAGAAGCTACGTGCCGCAAGAGAAAATTACTCCATTAATCAAAGGCACCAGTTTGGAGAAATTCGAGTTTATCGAAGACAATCCCACGTTGCTGAAGGAACGCTGCTTGACTGAGGCGGCACAAAAGGTAAATGCCGCGGCAAGCGCTGCTGGAACCGTTCCGGTGGATCACGCGTTCGGCGTGAAAGGCGTGGGAACAGTAATTCTGGGCTTGGTGGCTAAGGGCTCAATCAAGAAACATGACATTCTGAAGATATTGCCCGGAACCCAGACCACTCAGGTCAGGTCAATACAGAAGCATGATGACGAATTTGACTCGGCATCTGAAAGCGACAGGGTGGGGTTAGCCTTGAAAAACGTTGAAGTTCAAGACGTAGACCGCGGCACAGTGCTCACAAATGACCCTTCAGTTAAAACATCCAAAACGCTTGAAACCCAAGCGTCATTAGTCAAGTACTGGTCCATCCCGCTAAAAGCGGGTATGGTTCTGCACTTGGGGCATTGGATGCAGTTTCTTAACTGCAAGGTTGAATCCGTCACAGACAAGGGTGACTGGCGCAAGCCCATTTTGACGTTGACTTTGGAGAAGGGTATGGTGCATTACCCGGGTGACCAAGCTGTTTTGGCGTATCTGGAAGGCGGAAAACTCCGCGTAGCTGGCACTGTAATGCTGCCCTGAAACACGTTGCGTTTACGACTTACTCTGCTGGGACGCCACGCCAATCTTGCTTCTGAGCGTAACCATGTACGCTGTCAAGCCTTCTATACACTGGACTTCTTTTCCCACCAACGCTGAAAGCTTGCGCCAGAACTTGACTTTGGGTTTTATTTTCGCTCTCTCAAGACTACACTTTAGATGTTTTGTTCCCTCTCTTCCGCGCCTATCAAAATCCAACAGCAAAATCACCTCTGAAACCTTTGACTGCTCCAGTTCAGTGACGATGTCGAGAAACGATTTGCCGCCCGTCTTCACCGTGACGATATTCCCTTCAATGCCTAGCGCGTGCAAGGTTTCGACGTCGTTTTTACCCTCCACAACAACAGGGGTTCCCCGCGCCGCCGCCTCACGAAGCTCCTCTAGAACCTGCTGGATTTGCTCTTCCTTTTCCTTAAGCCTGTTCAGCATGAAGGGTTACCTTGTCACTTTAGCCTCACGAACAACGTCAGCGCACTCTTTCGCTTCCCTGTCGGTTTCGAAGTAGCTCCTCACAGGCGCAATTATCTTGGAGACGACTTCGGCTACGCCGTTTTTGAGGTCCATCGGATGCAACGCGCCTCCCACATAGGTTTTCTCCAGTTGCTCGTAGCTTTCAAAGGTGACGTTACCGCCGAACTTGGCGGGACGCTCAACCGTAAACGAAGTGCTTTCGTGGAACACGACGTGCTTGGCGATTTCCAAAACGGGATTCATCTCCGCCTGCCGTTCAGGACACCATGCCTTTCGCAGCTTGCCCTTAATCTCCTCAGGCGTGTCGTGGATGAATATGGCGGTCCACGGCTTAGACTTGCTCATCTTGCTCGCTACCACCTGCTCCAACTTGTCATTGGTTTCCAGTTTGACGGGTTCGGCTATGCCCATCAACACGTGATGATGAACCGCCACGGGCTTTTTCCAGCCCATCTTCGGAAAGATTTCTCGGGCGAGTATGTGTGCTTTCCGTTGGTCGACGCCGCCGTGTGGGATGTCGGCGCTTATGGCGTGGATGTCTGTTGCCTGCATCGGCGGATAAAAATACTGACTCAGGTCCAGCTTCTCATTCTCGTTCCGACCCATGATAGTTAAGCATCGTAGGGTTCGGTTCAACGTCATATGCTTCGAAAACCGCAGCAAATTCCGCCAATACTCATCATTATTATGATAAAGCTCCGAACCCACGACAACCTCGACGCCGGGGCAGAAAAACTTGAACGCCTTCTCATAGTATTTGGTGGCTGTGAGGATTTTTTCCCAGTCGCCGCCGAATTTGTTGTTGATGAAGCTGTGCCAATCCGCAAAAAAAACCTGACAACGCACGCCTGCCTTGAGCAGGTCATTGATTTTGAAGCCCGAAACAATAAAATTGCCCAAATGCAGGGCACCCGAGATTTCGAAGCCGATGTAATGCCCAGGATGCTCATTTGTCTCGAGAAGTTCTCGCAGCTCTTTTATTGTCAGGACTTCCTCTGTTGGCGGTCTGCATATTAATTCGATTTTCTTTTCTATGTCCAAGACTTAACCAGCCTGAGTTTTCTAACCTTTAATGTACGTGTTAAACTTAAAAATATAGTTCGCGAAATGTTTGCTTACTAACGGGCTGGATTGTTTCCCATGTAACCTAACACTTAACTTCATTGTGGGGCGGTGCGCCTCTCTAAGGTAAGCTCTCTCAGCATGGGATTTTTATCCTTTGCCCGCGCCTCACCTGTTCCATAATTGGGTAGAACTCGCTCGTCATAGGTGCAAGATTTGTGTTTCTTGCGTGCCTCTGTTGAGTCCGTCATTATGGGTGCTCATTTTTTGGTGAAGCGGATAAATAAGAAGGTGGTTGTGGTTAATTTGGGTTTCTTGAATAGTTTTGCTCCATTATTTCTGTAGTGCAAACAAAGCCTTAACTTTAGATATACTGTCAAATCTTGAGAAATTTTTCTTTGTGAGAGGGCTCAAATTTATTCTTCTTCTTTTTCGATGTCTCTTGCTTCAGCCATCACTGCAACTTCTTTCCAACTCTGTTTCTTGTTTGTGGCAAAGATTTCCAATCTTCCTCTCCATCCGCAATCCATACACTCGTAAATAACTGGCAACCAGCCCAAATGCCCCGTCATGTCGCCCATCGTAGACTTAACCCTTCGCAAGTTAATGCTTTTGCATTTAGGGCAAACGGCAACGTCACAGTACTTCTCTTTCTTTCTTAATTCATCAAGCCTTTCCATCAGTTTCTGAACGTTCTTGCTTTCCGCTTTCTTTTCTTTTTGCACAAGCTCTTGTTTTTGCTTCTTGTTTTTTCGCTTCGACAATGGGCAATCACTCTACGTCATAGTTTAATGCTAATTATCTATTTAGATATACTGTCATATCTGAGAAAGATATAGTATCCCATATCCTTTGATAAAGTTTAATTTCCAAGCCCCTCCGTTCCTTACTTTAGTCCTCAAGTTTATCTACTTCTTTGCAACACAACTGTAAAGTTGGTTGATAATCATGGTTTACAAGACTTTTAGACTGAGGGATATGCGAGTAGCTATACTTGACTGGCTGAAGGAAGAAGATCTTCCTGAGGTTGTAAAAGCGCTCAACAGTGTAATCCGTGAAGGGAAATACCTCGATTTGAACGACGAGATACTTGACATGGAGGCGGAGCGTCAATGGTTTGAGCGTAGTGAAAAGGCAGGAATGCTTTACTTGGTGGCAAAGATTGAAGGTGAAGTGGCTGGAGGCGCAAGCATGCATCCTCAAACCGACAAACGGGCGCATGTTGCGCAATTTGGCATATTTATTCGTGATGGCTACCGTAACTTAGGATTAGGAACGGCGATTATGAAAGAATTTATTGAAATTGCCAAGAAACGAGGATTTGAAATTCTTCAGCTTTCGGTCTTCGCAAATAACACTAGAGCTTTTAATGTCTATAAGAAATGCGGATTCAGAGAGATTGGGAGGCTAAGTCGAGACGTAAAATTTCTAGATGGAGAATACACCGATAGAATATTACTGGAGCTACCTTTGAAGGATCATGTATGTGATTTGTGAGAGATATACTGTCCTATCTTAAGAAAACTGCTTTCTATACAACTTTCTAATCCAATTTACCAAACCTTTTTATTTCAATTCTGCAATTCTGGAAATCCAAAGTTAGGGCAAACCTGAACAGGAGATATTGAAACATTTCTGGAATAATACTGACCACGGCTCGAGGGGCATCAATAGTAGCAATATCAGCGGCTCTTTATTCTGTATTCTTCTTGTTATCGTACTTGGTAGCTGTTCCCAGCTTCACCGTACTCTACCTCCCAATCATATTACTCGGCGTTTTTCCTATATGGTTCGGACCCACTGGATTAATAGGTAGCATGATTGGCGCTGTAATAGGCGGTTTATTCGTGGAGAATCTAGGTTTTCTGGCTTGGATTGAGCTGGTCACCACTCTAATCATTTACAGTCTAAACTGGGTTCTCATACCTCAAAATGCTTCTGACGGAAAAGTTAAGAAAAACCTATCGCTCCTCGGCGTTTATGCGTTCACGCTCTTCGTGGGGACAAGTTACATTCTCTGGCAATTTACAGCCGTCGGATTGTTCACTGCAGAAGCGGCGTTGGTCGTTCTATTGCCGACTTTTGCTCTTAACTACGCAATCGAAGCTGCCATCTGCCCAATATTGATTAAAACAGTATCGCCAAAACTGAGAATCTGGGGAGTTTACTCGGGCAATTTCTGGGAGTGGCGACGAAACAGAGCTTCAAACTACGGGTGATACTTCCGAGCATGGATTTTGATTTACTGAGTGCTTTGGAATCTAAATCGGCAATCAACAAAATATTAAAGGCGTACAGGCGAACCCTAACGGTGAAATGAATACGTCTAAAGCCTCAGCCAAAGTTTATGCTTTAATTGCGATCCTTATAGTGGTTGTCGTGGCAGTTATCGTGCACTTCAACCTCAACCAGCCACAGGAAACCCCTGAGATCCCAACAAGAGACAGCGCCATACCTGCAACTGCCATCAAAATGACGCCTGAAACCGACTTCTACCCGCCCATCCTGCACTCAGACGAGTGGATGCAACCCGTGCCCTTAAGCGAGGCAATTAACACTGCAGGCGGCGAAGACTCAGCCTTCGTAACACCTGACGGCAACACCCTGTACTTTTTCTTCACCCCAGACGTAAGCGTCCCAGCCGAACAGCAGGTGCTTGACAGCGTAACAGGCATTTACGTTGCAAAGAAGCAGAACGGCGAGTGGGGTCCCGCGGAGCGCGTACTGCTTCAGGACGCTGGGAAACTGGCGTTGGACGGCGCCGAATTCGTGCAGGATGACACCATGTGGTTTGCTTCTGCTCGCGAAGGCTACACAGGCGTCAACTACTTCACCGCCCAGTTTAAAGACGGGAAATGGACGAATTGGCAGTATGTCGGCGACAAGCTGATGAAAGATTACCGTATGGGCGAAATGCATATCACTGCGGACGGCAACACGCTCTACTTCCACTCCGACAGAAGCGGCGGTCAAGGCGGATTCGACATCTGGGCGTCGCAGAAAGTGAATGATGAATGGCAAACGCCCGTAAACGTTGCTGTGGTCAACACCGAGGGCACTGATGGCTGGCCGTTCCTGACCCAGGACGGCAAAGAATTACGGTTCACCCGCACATACTTGGGTTCGCCCGCCATCTACAGGTCGCTGAAAGTCAACGGCGAATGGCAGGAGCCCGTGCTTATTCTCTCACAGTTCGCAGGGGAATCGTCTATGGATAACGATGGAAACATTTACTTCACGCATCACTTCTATAACAACCAGTCGGAAATGATAGAAGCGGACATTTATGTGGCGCTCAAGAAGTGAAGCGGCATGCCCATAACTGGAAAGACACTTTACATAGTGGACAGAAACGCTTGGCGCACATGGCTCGCCGAGAACTACGACAAGGAAAAAGAAGTTTGGCTGATATTCCCGAAAAAAGCCAGCGGCAAACCACGCATCCTCTACAACGACGCCGTTGAAGAAGCCCTGTGCTTCGGCTGGATCGACAGCAGAGTCAAACGAATTGACGAGAACTCTTATGCACAACGTTTTAGTCCACGAAACCCGAAAAGCAAGTACTCGCAAGCGAATATAGAGCGGCTGCAGGAACTTGTCCGTCTTGGCAAGGTGTTGCCTTCGGTGCAAGCTACACTTGGAGACGTTTTGAACAAGGAATTTACCATATCCGAGGACGTTCTGGAAGCGATAAAAGCCAACAAACTGGCGTGGGAGAACTTCCAAAAGTTTTCACCCGAGTACAAGAGAATCCGCGTAGCCTTCATCGAAGGCGCAAGAAAGCGACCTTCCGAGTTCAACAAGCGACTCAAGTACTTTATAGAAATGACGGAGAAGAATAAGCAATTCGGGTTCGGCGGCATAGAAAAATATTACTGAAGCTGGCCCTATTCTTTGAAGTTAATTTGAAAATGGCATTCTGTTGCTCCTGCCAAAGCTGACTTCAGTAAGGTAACTGAGACTTGTTGCCCAAGCGTTTCTTCCCACATCTGCTGGACGAAGGCGCGGGAACACTGGCAATATGTGGAAGACATTGTTTTATTCGCGGGTAACCCATTTACGAGGGCACAATAGCATCGCATCGGGCGCGTATACTCGCTAGGACAATAAGCTTGCACCACAGAGTCGTTCTCACGCCACAACTTAGTTCCCTTCATCGGGGATCGTGTCTCTGCATTGAGGAAGTCATCCAGCGAAGGATACTTCGCACGGCGTTTCTTGAAGGTCTCTATAGCTCGGTGGTTGATTCTTGCGCAGTTGCGCCCGCATACCGCCATAATTTTCTCCAGTTGACGCTTGGTCACTGTTGCATCAAGACGTTCCATGGCGCCTTGAACCCATTCTGCCAACTTGATCTTGTTAGTGCCCGCCTTGAGGCTGCTTGCCCCTTTCATCACCGTGTCCGCCGCCGCTTTCCCCGCGATGGAATCGACGTTTGCCTCAAGCTCCTTGATCATACCTATCTGTTTCTGCGTCATTCAGACCATACTGCTTAGTGTGTGAAACTATCAAAATAAAGCTATGCAAAACTCAACCACTAAAGGCTATGCGAACAGCAACATATTAAATCAAACATACCTTGATGTGCTGGATTTTGCAGAAATTAGGAGGGGCCGAAGCTGGGATTTGAACCCAGGCAAAAGGCTCCACAGGCCTCTAGGCTACCAAGCTACCTCACCTCGGCCACCTTTCCATGCTTTTCCGTGATTTGGGTCACTTTTGCATGGTCTCGTTAAAGGTCATGGCAAACACCTTATTTTTGTTTTCGGAAATTTTTCCCCTCGTCATATTCCCTTGTGCCATATTCAAAGCCAACTTCTATGAAGGAACATGCTTCCTCTGTCTGTGGGCTATTCGCGTCATGAACATGTTGTTGGGTAAGAGGGAGAAAGCCTGATCTAAATCGATATACCTCACCTCTGCCACTAAGACTAGCGCCAGTTATGAGTTAGTGGAAGAAGAGCTTTGAAATTTAACAAGTTTCTTCTTCAATCCAGTGTTTAAACTCTCTTTCGCTTAGACCGTAACCAAGTCTTCCGTCAAGTCTCCTATAAATTTTCCCCTCTTCAAAAAGTATGATTGTGGGGACTGCTTCTATGGAGTATTCGTTCCATAACGGATTATCATAATCGTCAATCTTCACGTATAGGACCCTGCGGGAATCGCTTTTTGAAACATTTTTGGCAAATATCGGTAGGAAGCTTCTGCAGAAGGGGCACCAGGACGCGTAAAACAGCGCCAAAACGCTTTTGCTATCCGTTATCTGGCTATCAAGGTCGTGTTTATCGCTGACTTCTATCATGTTGAGTCTCTGAGAAACGAGTTTACTGCGTTGATAAAGGTATCGTTGCTAGAAAAAAATGCCTTTAACAATTTTTTTCCAAGATCGCAAATAGGTCGCACGCGCTAACTATAACACGGAAGGAGGATTGTGTGCAGTACAAATGTGCGTGTGGTTTGGCGCCGCCGATAGGATTCGAACCTATGACCGACTGGTTAACAGCCAGCCGCTCTACCGGGCTGAGCCACGGCGGCACACTGTAACACTTATCCACTTTCAGTTCAACAAAACTATTTAAGCATAGTCATTCACGGCAAACCGCTATTCTATCTGCCGCACTTTACGCTTAGCTATTCCCGCAAAGCCTTTATAGAATTCCCTCAAGAATCGCCCATACCACTTGTCCTTAAAAGATATTTCCAGCAAGTTATCCACCCAGTAAAAGTCATGCTCCGCACACTGAAACAGCAACTGCCTATGCAGCTTGCTCATCTCGGCTCTTTTGAACCAATCCTCACTTTTCAGCCTACCCAACGGAACAAAAAACAACGGCACGATGAGACTGCGAAAACCTTTAAGGTCATCCATCAACTCCATCGTCTTCAAAAGGTCCTCCTCCTTCTCCTCAGGAAGCCCCACAATCAAAGTGCAAGCCGGAACCATCATGTTATCATGCATCAAACCCATGCCATCCTGCACAACCTCAGGCCAATTCTCAGCCTTAAACGGATGCGCCTTCGCCGGCATAATCTTCTGCGCCAACTCAGCAGAACCTGTTTCTATACCAATCTCCGCGCCCCACCACGACTGCTTCGCCAGAATCATCTCGGACAACCGTGAGAAGAGCTTAGGCTTCGACGCCACCGCAGCTAACGAACAGTGACTCCAACTTATCCCCTCGCAATTCTTCGCCACAAACTCATGAAGCCTTAACAACTTTTCATCTTCAGGCGTCGTGTTCTTGGAGCCGTACAGCATGACATCCTCCGCGTGAAGACAGCAGCCTTCCACCTTATCCGCCTTAAGGTTCAAGCTGATCTCCCTCTGAATCTTCTCAAGCGGATACCACCTTAAGGGCCTCAGCGTCACGTTACAGAACTCGCAGCCTCTGCAGCATCCGCGTCCGATCTCCACCAAACCGTTAATCGAAGGCTGAGCAATGTCAGGAATCTCCTCCAAACTAGGCGTCTCTCCAACGCCGACCTCGTAATACTGAGGAAGCTCTTTGCCCTCCAATGCAGCTTTGAAAAGCTTTCCGATAACGTTTTCACTTTCACCCTCAACGATGCAGTCTATCATGTGTTCTTCGACAAACTTTTGCCTGTAACGAAACTGCCATGCGCCAGGGCCTCCCACTATAACTTTTAGTCCACTTTTTTTGGCTTTTTTAATGGCTGGGTTGCTGATTAAGACTTGGAAGTACTTTGCCAAGTATGGTTCTTTCTTGAAAATCGCTGCAAGAGTGCTTGAGGCGGGACCTAAGCCGAAAGGGTCCATAGTGTATATGCCCAAAACCTTGGCTTTGCCAATGTGCTCTTCTATGTGGACTGGACTAACTGTGATAACGTCAAAACCTTCCTTCAAGAGTTGAGCTTCAGCTTTTCTCAGACCATAAGGTGCCGCTGAAGGCATGCCTTTGGCTGCTTTTAGGGGAGGAAAAAAGAGAAAGCTGTAAAACCATTCAGGGATGAAGTTTGGAGGGGCACATGTTCCGAAGCCTAGGAACTCGTTGTCATGATAGTTGCTCATGAGCGTCCTGTCAGCGGTTAAAAGTACATTTGCCACTTCTCTCCCTCCTACTTCGTTTCATTTTGAATAGAAAACTTTGGCGCTGTATTTTTTATGAGTGTTTCACTAAGATATACCTTTTGTTGCCCATTCTTCGGCGGTGAGGGTTTAATACGTTCAAACATCAAAGATTGTTAATCGCTATTTTTCCTAGTTTTTAACATTTCATTGGTAGTTTTCGCTGTCTTGTAGAAAAATGTATATGAGGGAATTCCCCCTATTAATGAGAAACATCGAAAGGGAGAACGATGTTATTTGAAAGATATTACTGAGTTCAGGTGGCACGGCAGAGGCGGTCAGGGTTCATGGACAGCCAGCGAGGTTTTAGCGCGAACAGCCATCCTCGAAGGCAAGTACATCCAGTCGTTTCCAGAGTTCGGTCCCGAAAGAATGGGTGCACCGGTGACAGCTTTCACGCGGATAAGCATGAAGCCTATCCGGATACACTGTTCGGTTTATGAGCCAGATGTGGCTGTCGTTTTAGACCCTACACTGCTGAAGACCGTTCCGGTAACCTCTGGAGTTAACGAGAACGGCGTAATCATAATCAATTCTGCTGATGAGCCTGCTAAGGTCAGGGAAAAACTGAAAACCGATAAAGGAAAACTTTGGACCATATCTGCGACGCAGATTGCCCTGAAAATCTTGGGGATGCCCATAACGAACACGGCTATGCTTGGCGCTGTTGCCCGAGCCACTAACGTAGTGTCATTAGATACCGTGGAGAAAGTGCTTAAAGAACGGTTCAGACCTGATTTGGCGGAGAAAAACTTTGCCGTAATAAACGAAGCCTATAAGGAGGCAAAACAAGAGTGACCCGTCAAGAAAAAACTTGGAAGGAAATCGCGCCTGCTGGCGTCTGCTCAAAACCAAGCACTGAGTTCTTAACGGGTGATTGGAAGACTTACATGCCCATAAGGGATTTGAAGAAGTGTACTCGCTGTTTGCTGTGTGTACTTTTCTGTCCTGATGGAGCTATACATTGGTATCCGGAGAAAGGGGACATAGCGTTCGATTACCGCTTTTGCAAGGGCTGCGGAATCTGTGCCAATCAGTGTCCCACTGATGCGATAACGATGAGGCTTGCGCAGGAGTGAATGTGAGATGCAAAGTTTAGCTAAACAGAAAATGGTGGCGCTTTCGGGAGATGAGGCGGTTGCTTACGCTGCTAAGCAGTCCGATGTTGATGTTGTGGCTGCGTATCCCATCACGCCGCAGACCATAATTGTTGAGAAGTTCAGTGAGTACGTGGCTGACGGTGAAGTGGAGACCGAGTTTGTCTGTGTTGAGTCTGAGCACAGCGCGATGGCTGCGTCGCTTTCAGCTTCTGTGGCAGGAGCTCGAGCGTTCACGGCAACGGCGTCTGCTGGCCTAGCGCTTATGCATGAGATGCTTTTTGTGACGTCTGGTTGTCGTGCGCCGGTGGTGATGGCGGTTGCGAACCGTGCGTTGTCTGCGCCGATTAATATTCATGGGGACCATTCGGACAGCATGGCGCAGAGGGACAGCGGTTGGGTACAGCTGTACGCTGAGAACGCTCAGGAGGCGTATGATTCGATAATTCAGGCTTTCCGAATAGCGGAGAACGCGGATGTGCTTCTGCCTGTGATGGTGGGTTTGGACGGGTTTACGCTCAGTCACACGCTTGAGAACGTTGAAACCCTTATGGATGCGGATGTCAAAGAGTTTATCGGGACACGCCAGTTTTCCAAGGTGCTTACGCATGAGGGAAAAACCGTGCCTTTCAGGCTTGACCCAGATAATCCAATGACTTTGGGACCTTTAGCTTTGCAGAACTACTATTTTGAGTTTAAGCGGCAGCAGGAAGAAGCCATGAAAAACGCGCTTGGAGTTATTCAGCAGGTGAACAGTGAATACGCTAAGGTAAGCGGCAGAAACTATGGTGATGGCTTGGTGGAAGCGTATCGTCTTGAAGACGCTGAAGTCGCAGCTATTTGTTTAGGTTCAACAGCTGGCACGATGAAGACAGTTGTGGATGGGCTAAGGCAAGAAGGCGTGAAAGCTGGGCTTTTACGGTTGCGCACGTTCCGTCCATTGCCGGTCGAAGCGATTCGAAGTGCGCTTGCGAACGTGAAAGCTGTGGCGGTTATGGATAGGTGCATGAGTTTCGGCGGAAATGGCGGTCCAGTTTTCCATGAAGTTCGCCATTTGCTTTACGATGTAGACAAGCGTCCTTTCGTCGTGAATTACATTTACGGGTTGGGCGGGAGAGACACGAGTCCAACGGAGCTGCGAAGCATCTACGAAAACCTGCAGGCTATCTTGCAGACTGGGCGTGTTGAGATGCCAATACAGTACTTAGGATTGAGAGGTTAAAGGAGGAAGAAGAAAGAATGACTGGTCAAGAATGGAAATTCACCACCAAAGACATTGCTGAAAAACCTGAATTGTTCCGTTCTGGGCACAGAGCTTGCGCAGGCTGTGGACCAGCAACGGTGTTAAGGTTGATTATGAAGGCTACGCGTGGACCGACTATTGTGACTGAGGCTACTGGTTGCATGGAGGTGGTTTCGTCGATTTATCCGTACACGTCTTGGGGTGTTCCTTGGCTGCACACGGCTTTTGAAACCGCTGCGTCGAACGCTTCAGGTATTGAAGCGGCTTTGAAGGTGATGAAGCGGAAGGGCAGATTGAAGCAGGAGCATGTGGATGTTATCGCGTTTGCGGGTGACGGTGGAACTTATGACATTGGGATTCAGGCGCTTTCGGGTGCGGTTGAGCGTGGGCACGATTTTCTGTTTGTGCTGTATGATAATGAGGCGTATATGAATACGGGGATTCAGCGAAGCGGTGGAACTCCGCATGGCGCTGCAACAACCACTTCGCCAGCAGGAAAAGCTGTGCCTGGGAAGCTGGAGTACAAGAAGCCTATTGCGGACATTATGGTTGCACATGACATGCCTTACGTGGCTACTGCTTCGCCGTATTACTGGAAGGACATGCTTACGAAGGTGCGGAAGGGCTTGGAAGTTGAGGGTCCTGCGTTTCTGCATGTTTTTGCGCCTTGTCCGCGTGGCTGGCGAAGCAACCCTGCGAAGTCGATTGAATATTCGAAGCTAGCTGTTGAGACTTGCGTGTTTCCAGTGTGGGAGTCGGTGGATGGTCAGTGCGGTTTGTCTACGCCGAGTAAGCTTGTTGCGCTTGCGCCGCAGAAGAAGAAGCCTGTAAGTGATTATTTGCGGGGTCAGGGCAGGTTCAGGCACATGTTTAAGCCGGAGAACAAGATGCTGCTGGAGGAAGTTCAGCGCATTACGGATGAGCGGTGGGAACGCGTGCTTAAGAAGTGCGGGGAAACATCGAAAGCGGCTTAGGTGCCGTAAGCTTTTTCTTTTTTTTGTTTTGATTCTCTTGTGTGAGCAAATTGGTTACTTCTGGTGCTTCTAAGTTACGCGTGGTTGCTTTAAGTGACGGTTGAGAGACTAGCGCTTGGAAAAGCTTATACCCCCCTTATATATAGCTTGAACTTCACGGTAGAACCTGTGTGAGGTTGTTGAGTGCTTGGGTGTGAGTGAGCGTGACGGATAAGCAGAGAGGAATTTTGTTTGCGGTTTCCGCTAGCTTGATGTTCGGGTTGAGCCCTGTTTTTGTGCGGTTGGTTCTTGATTTTGTGAACGTTGAGACCATGAATGTTTTGTTCATGGTTTTTGCCAGCCTGTGCTTTGTGGTTGCGTTCGGTGCTTTCCGCAAGGCGGAGTATTTCAAGAGCATTTTTGGCAATTGGCAGAGGGTAGGTTTGATGAGTCTGTTC
>Ga0307423_1000947_pt1 | contig 18479 bp, 22 predicted proteins | sample SalMarWE160310MG_FD_202154 | JGI IMG/M metagenome (GOLD analysis project Ga0307423, IMG submission 202154) | Salt marsh sediment microbial communities from the Plum Island Ecosystem LTER, Massachusetts, United States - WE1603-10 | ecosystem: Environmental > Aquatic > Marine > Intertidal zone >...
CTAAATCCCTCCACCAGATGAGGCCGGCTGGCATCCACGTACACCATTCTCGGTGAAACACGCACCTCGGAAAACCCGGCCTTTGTTAATAAAGGATAGAGCTTCCGGCCGATGAGGGCATTTCCTCCCATACGGGTCTGGACATCGATGAGGCATTGAACGGCCATGGAGGCTTCAAGGCTATAGGGACAGGAATAGTACGATCCGTGATCTCCTTCTATGACGGTGACGGATCCGCCCGGCCGCAAAAAGCGCTTGAGCTGCGACAGGGCTTTCCCGGGTTGGCTGAGATGCTCAAGGACAAAGCAGACAAAAATATGATCAAAGCTCTGGGCCTCAAAGGGCAGGTTGAAGATGTCCGCGACCTGGAAGGCGACATTGGAGAGTCCTTCCGCTGCCACCGACTGCCTGGCCGTTTCCAGGGAGTCCGGCGAAATGTCGATAGACGTAAAAAGAGCGCCGGGATTGTTTTTTGCCAGGATGACGGTTTGGGCCCCTATGCCGCAGCCGGCTTCCAGGACTTTGCTCCCCTCCGGATAAACCGTATCGTGGTGGAGCAGCTCGGCAAGCGTGTTGGCCTGGTCAAGGAGCCGATAGGCCTCGTCGTCTGAATATCCGTGCACGTAATCGTTCATTTTTTCCTCAACAATATCTTCAATAATGAGATTTACGACATCATGCTAAAAAGTGCCATCCGTTACCCCCGCCCCCTCAGCCCTATACCCTAGTTCCTCACGCCGGCCAAGTCCCGAACAACGAAACCGCGACCGCTCGCTGCCATATTTTCTAAATTCCTTGACGTTTCAAAGGGATAGGAGTATATAGTGACGTCTTCTTTCTAAGTGATTTGGCCGATGCTGGAGTTCTATTTCTCTAATAAGAATACCAGAAGAAGCAAGCTGGCAAAGCCATAATTTCATGGATGGCCCTGGCCCCCAAACGCCTTAAACAACTGAGACGAGACCTCCGAATGAGTCAAGAGCAGACCCCTTTTACAGGGTGGCCTCATTACGGCGATCATGAGGTGGCTCGTTTGCGACGATCATGGAATGGCCCTATAGCACCGGTCATTAACCCTTCTTTCAGTTTGGTTCCTCAGCCGGGACCAACATGCTGACTGCACCAGTCACCCATCAGGATTAGCGCCTTTGCTTTTTGACATAAAAGCATGGCTTAAGACCTTGGTCGGACCAAGGCAACTATTGGGCGGTACACGAACTGGGAATTACGCTTACTGAATTGGCCAGGCGTCTTGGGATAAGTGTACCCGGTGTCGGATACTCGGTGGAGAGAGGCGAGAGAACAGCGCGGGAGAACGGTTTTCGTTTAACAGATTAGTAACTTAGCAACTTAAGGGCGTCCCGGTTGATCTGGTGTGGTCGAATAATCGTTTATCTCAGGGCGACATGAATTTTTCGCCCGACAGCCTTGGCGAATTTTTCTAGGGTAGAGAGACGGATATCAGTTGAATGATTTTCCATACGAGATACGACAGACTTAGTGGTTCTCAGGCGTTTTGCAATCTCTTCCTGAGTAAGGCCGGCTTCAAGACGAGCCTGTTTTAAAAGGATTCCCAATTTAAACGTTTCGAGCCGTTCGTCGTATCCGTTCCAAAATTCGGGATCTTTTTTCATGCGTGTTTTCTTGTATTTTTGAAAGTCGCTCATTTTAGTTCCTTTTTTCTAAGATAATCGAGTTTTCGTTTTTCGGCCAAGTCGATTTCCTTTTTGGGAATCTTTTGAGATTTTTTGGTGAACGCATGGTTCAAAACCACAAGGTCTTTCCCGTCGAAAAAGCCCAGGATCCGGAAAATGTTATTGCCATGCTGAGCCCTCACTTCCCAGATTCCATCAGTGCCCTTGAGTTTTTTGAAATGTTTTCGCGGTACGATATCGATTTGTTCAATGAGATCAAGGATAAAAGCTATCTTTTCAAATTGTTTGTTCGTTAATGAATCAAAAAATATCTCGACCGGAGATTTCCCCGTCTCGAGCGTGTAAAACATGATTTTTCGCATGGCAGAAGGTTCGCATATGTGCGAACATGTGTCAAGCATTACATCAGATTGGCGCACAACAAGCGGCTGCACGAGGACCACTCGCAGGCTCGTGGCCCGTAAGCCGCGGCGTTGGGCGACTAACTGTTTCACGTAGGAAAACTTTGAGGAAAAATGCAAAATCTGCGAACACCGGATCGCAGTGACCTTGTGACCACCGGGACGCCCTTAAGTCTCTAAGTTGACAACGCGATGGGCGACCCCAGTTACCGAAAGCAAAAGAACAATAGGCAATTCCAATGTTTCATTGGCTTATCGATCGTCGCCGAAAGAAGCTCACCCAGGCTCCTTTCCCTTTCTTATGGGAGGACATAATTCGCCGTAACGTTGCCCACTACTGCATGCTGGAAGATGCCGAGCGTGCTCACCTGCGTGCCCTGATCCAGGTGTTTATCGCCGAAAAAAACTGGGAAGGCGCTGGTGGACTGGAACTTACCGACGAGATCCGCGTCACGATCTCCGCTCAGGCCTGTTTGCTTCTTCTGGGCCTGCCCCACAACTACTACCGGAATGTCGAATCGATCATCGTCTATCCCTCTACCGTTGTTCCGCCTCAACGCAAGCCAGGTTTCTTTGAAAATACATCCGCACCCGTGGAGCTTGAGCATCCCATTATCGGGCAGGCATACCAGCGGGGGCCGGTAATTATTATCTGGGATGCAGCCCTGCGTGGTGGCCGCCATCCTGATTCCGGTCACAACGTTATTTACCACGAATTCGCCCATAAACTGGACATGCTCGACGGCGCGGCCGACGGTACACCTCCACTGCGCGACCGGGCTGAATACCGTGACTGGGTCCTGACATGTTCGCGTGAATATCTACGCCTCAAACACGACACCGAAAAGGGCAAGAAATCTTTCCTCAATGCCTATGGTGCGACGAGCGAAGCGGAATTTTTCGCCGTCGCCACAGAGCAATTCTTCGACCAGCCCCGGTTAATGATTAAGCAGGCCCCGGACCTTTATCGTGTTTTGCAGGAATACTACCGTCAGGATCCTTCCGAACGTGTGTCCCGGAATACCTGTACGGGGGAAAGTTAAAATACCCCCTGTGGCGTGTCGTCACCCAACAAGGCAATCCAGCCGTCTCGTTATACTCGCCGCTGATTTAGCCGTTATGTTTTGCATTGACAAACATCTCAATACGAGATACCTTGCTTTCGTGCATATAATTTCCCGAAAGCGCTTACTTGAATTTGCAGAAAAGCATCCTGATTGTTCTGCTGCGCTTGAATCCTGGTATCGGATCGTCAAACGGACTGATTTCAATTCATTTGCCGAACTCCGACAGACTTTTCCGAGTGCTGATAAAGTCGGCAATTTAACGGTTTTTAATATTGGCGGCAATAAGGCTCGTTTGATTGCAGCCACGCACTCCAATACGCATCGGGTCTATATTCGGCATGTTCTTACCCATAAAGAATATGGTCGAGGAGCCTGGAGGAAATGATGAATATCCAACTTAAAGACATTGCGAAAGTTTGGCCGGATATCCGGCCCATATTTTCTGTGCCGCACAATGAAAAAGACTACAATAAATTGGTCAATTTCCTTGATCACCTTATTGATGAAGTGGGCAATAATGAGAACCATCCGTTATCTTCGCTGATGGAGACGATTGGGAGCCTGATTGAAACCTATGAATCTGAATGTATTTCCGAATTAGAGGGTAATCCGATGGATACTCTGAATGCTTTGATGGAAGAACATGGGCTGAGACAATCGGATCTGTCTGAAATTGGGAGCCAGGGGGTCGTATCGGAAATTCTATCCGGGAAACGTCAGCTAAATGTGCGTCAAATAAAACTGCTGAGCAAACGTTTCAAAGTGTCTCCAGCAGTCTTTATTTAAAGGAGTTAAAGGGTTATACCCGCAAGGGTGGCTATGAACGTGCTGTTGATTGAGATGAATCCCTTTGCACCGGTTTCGACACCCATATCGCTGGGCTACCTTGCCGCGTATCTCAAATCCCGGGGGTTCGTAACGGAAATCCTCACCGTGGGAGAAAACTCGCCGGTGTCCCCGGCCGGTCTGTACCAGCATATCGAATCTTTCCGGCCTGCTCTGGTCGGCATATCGGCCTACCAGAGAACCATGCTCTACGTGCTGGGCCTGGCCGACCTCGTCAAGTCTGTAGATCAAAACATCAAAGTGGTGATAGGAGGGCCCCAGGCGACCTTCATGCCTCCCGATGCTTTGAGAGACATGGTTTCGGTTGACTATATTTGTCGTTCTTCGGGTGAAGCGACCCTGCTGGGTATCGCCCTGGCCGTGCAGGCTGGAACACCGTTTTCCAATCTGGCCGGGGTGACCTACCGGGACCCTGATGGCGGCATTCATGATACAGAACCGCTGGAGGGGGCTGTGGACCTGGATGGTTACCCGTCTCCTTACCTGGACCATGTATTTGATTTGTCGAGCATGGGGGAAGCCATCATGCTGACGTCGAGGGGTTGCCCCCATGACTGCGTCTTTTGTTACACGCCCTGCGCTTTTAATCACAAGATCACCTTTCATTCCGTGGACAGAGTTATGGAAGAGATCCGGTGGATTAGAAAGCATGGCGTTCGGCGGCTCTGGTTTGCCGACCCTAACATATCTTTCAAGTGGAAACGGGTGGAAGCGCTTCTCGAGAGGATATTGACCGAAGAGCTGGATGTGGAGATGTGGTTGCAGACCCGGGCGGACCTGGTGAATCCCGGCATGATGCGTATGATGAAACGGGCAGGGGTTGCTACGGTGGCCTTTGGTCTGGAATCGGCATCTGAACGGGTTCTACCCAAGCTGGACAAGCACATGTCCATCGAGAAGGTCGCGGAGGCGATTCAAATTACCCAGAACGAAGGCATAGAAGTGGAACTTTTTACCATGTTCGGGCTTCCCTACGAAACCTTTGAGGACGGGCTGAAAACGCTGGAGTTTGTGGAGAAGAATCAGGTGAAGATCATGGGAAACACGAATTCCCAGCAAATGCAGATTTATTTCGGCACACCCATGGAACGGCATTATGAGGACTATGGGATTGTTCCGACAAAAACACGACGCCCTCCCTATATTTCTATTGGATCACAGTACGAGACGAGGTGGATGAGTCTTGAAGAGATGCAAACCCTTCAGGGCTTATGGCGCGCTCGCTCCATTGACCGGGGGAGACGGGTTGTATCGTGATGACGCCAGCGATCGATAAGCTATATATTATTCTGGGCAATCGTCATGAGGTGCAGGCCGAGAAACTGGACGCTTTTCTGGGCCGTCTCTTCCCTTATTTGAATGTCACAAGCAATATCTATATCCTCGCGCCGACTTTTTCTGAAGCCATGCCCCAGGCGGAACGCATTTTAAAAAGCATGAAGACCTTTCTCAGGGCAAATCGCTTCGTTCGGTACTATCTCCATTTTCTCCATACGGTGGTCCAGGGCAATGCAAGCGAACTCGACTACTACAGCCAGTATCACTATCAACCATGGAGACGCGGGATAACCCTGTTTGACAAGGAGGCCTATGTGCACCAGGAGATTCCCCGCATGGGGCTGCTCACCATTGTGGCACCCAGGGGAAAAGACGATGGCCCCTATTTGGAAAGTCTTCTGGATGTATTGAAAGAAGTCTGTCTCCGGCCCAGCCTTTATGTCCACGGACAAACCCTTCCTCTGGCTCAGAATGAGAGGCTGGTCCGCAAAGCAGAAAAGGTATACTTGGGCCCGGGACCGTCCGATACACCTGCACAGATTGGGTGTAACCTCAGCAGCCAAGACCTTGTTGAGACGTCTTTTGTTGCTCTGCAGTGCGGGACCTTCTCCATGGCGGCGCCCTGTGCACCCTCTCTTTTCGTCACAGCGGATGACGGTAACTTATATCCGTGTATGAATGCTCTTTTAAGGAAAGAGGCCGCGGCGTTTTCTTTTGAAAATCCGGACACGGAAGCGATGATCGCCCATTGCCGGGATTCAATAGAAAAGGGACAGGATTGCAGGGCCTGCAAGGAAAGGGTATTCGGGTTATTTGGAAACCTGCCCAAACCATGGGACCTCCAGCACGCGGTGGACGCTTTGCTCGCCTTTGCCGGAAGGACCTGTGAGGAAGGACGGGAAGGTAGGATACCTGCCAAGCCTACATCATACGTCCCCATCCGATGAAGGGATCCCTACACAATGTCCGATCGACATACGAGTCGCACGGCGCTCGGGACCGCCTACATGCGGGCTGCCCATCAGTTGCTTGACGCACCGCCGCGGATTCTCGAAGATCCGCTCGCAGTAACGGTGCTTGGCCCGGCTGCGATGCAGCGGATCAACGATACGGCGGAAGACTTTCAAACGCCCGAACGGCGAGCATTGCGCGCGCATGTTGTCCTGCGTTCACGGTTCGCCGAGGACCGGCTCGCCGCAGCGGTTCGTCGCGGAGTGACCCAGTATATCATCCTCGGCGCGGGCTTCGATACCTTTGCCCTCAGGCAGCCGGTTTGGGCACACCCGTTACGAATTCTTGAAGTGGACCACACAGGCACGCAAGCCACGAAACGCAGCCAACTCGCAGAAGCAGGTCTTGCGCTGCCGGAGAACGCGGACTTTGCTACCATCGACTTTGAACACGAATCGCTGTGCGATGGCCTCCGTCGGTATCAGGTCTCGTTGGACGAGCCGACCTTCTTCTCCTGGCTGGGCGTGACCATGTACCTCAAGGAAGACGCTATTGATGCCGTGCTGAGGTCTGTCGCATCGTTTCCGGCGGGTAGTGAGATCGTGCTTACATTCGCGCCGCCGCCAGGCGAGTCCCCGTCGCCGTTTGACCAGCGCGCAGCAAGTCTCGGCGAGCCTTGGGTGAGTTACTTCGCGCCGGATGCGCTTGAAGCAAAGCTGCGTGACTCCGGCTTTTGCAGCGTGGAGTTTCTTACGCCTGCAGAGGCTGAGGCGCGATACTTTCGGCAGCGCCCACAAGACCTTCCCGTGCCGCCACGAACGAACATCGTTTGTGCGATACGGTAATAATGCCGAGCGGCCCCTGAGTCATGTGGCCTGATCGCGTGCAGGGACCGTCGCTGCCGTCGTATACGCCGCTGGTCCGGACCGACGCACTTGCAGTTTGACTGCCTCCGGTGCGCAAGGTCGGCGCGTGTTAAATGCCATCATGTGCAACGTGTCTTCGGCGGGGGATGATGCAAAAACTTTGGGCAGTGAATAACTCAACACAAGAGGAGAGGGAAGAATGAAGAGAATGTTAATGACAGTGCTGGTGGGTTTTCTGAGTTCGGCAGTTTTGTGTGTGTTTGCTTTTGCGCAGCCTGAAAGGCCGGAGAATTCCGCGGCTCAGGATCTGCTGATCAAGAGTGAGGTGGAAACTGCGGTCAGCATGCTTCAGGCAATCCACGCAAAGTATCAACAGGGGGGGATGACCCTTGAGAAGGCGAAAGAGCTTGGGGCCGATCTGCTGCGGGAACTCAGGTACGGTGCCGACGGATATTTCTGGGCCGATACGACGGAAGGCGTCAATGTGGTCCTGTATGGCCGTAAGGATGTGGAGGGGAGAAATCGGCTTGAGGACAAGGACGGCAATGGCACGTACTACGTAAAGGAATTTCTGGCAAAAGCGAAAGCCGGTGGCGGGTATGTCGAGTACTGGTTTCCGAAGAAGGGACAAACCACTGCGCAACCCAAGAGATCCTATATACTGCTGTTTGAACCATTCGGATGGGCTGTCGGTAGTGGATACTACCGCTGAAAACGCCAAAGGACAGCGCGAGGGTTCATATCGCGGATTCCCCAACAAGGCGCGATCTGGTTTGCTGAGACCGGCGCTCCGCGCCCGTGTAAAACGGGGTCAGCCTCTGCGGGGTGCTGCTCAAGCACATGCCGCATTATGCTAATCCGTCTTACGAAAAGGAACCTTAATTGCGGAGAGGGAAAATATGAAACTGCTATTTATTATTTCCACGGATGACGCCGAAACGGGATACAATGCCATGCGGTTGGCCAATGTGGCCGTTAAAAAGGGCGATGAAGTCAGCGTTTTCATGCTCGGGAAAGGCGTTCTCTATGAAAAAATCAGCAATGATCAATTCAATGTCATTGAGCAGGTCAATCAATTTGACGGGGATTTTTATGTCTGAGGGGTTTGCATGAAATCCCACGGTCTGGAGGGATCAAGCTCATGCCCCGTTGCCTGGATGGATGATCTTTATGGATTGTCCATGGAAGCTGATAAGATTTTCACATTTTGATAAGGGGTCTGCTCTTGGCGCATTTTTCTGCCCTTTTTGCAGCGTGAATGCGGACCCGGGCTCGCCCTTTAACCTGGAAACTGATGCAAAATCATGACAGCCCATTACCTCGGACATCTTTCGAGTGAAGACCCCCTGTACGGGTATTTTCAATACCAGGTTGCGCCTCAGCTGGGGTTTTCTTCAACTGGCGCCTGTTACCGGGTCTTCCGGTTCAATGATTCCCGCAATGTCTATCTGTATGAGGAAAAACATCGGGGCATCAGGCTGGTCGGCAAATTTTTCAAGTCATGGGATCCGGATCATGCCCGAAAAACAGGGGAAACCGAATTCAATAATCTCATGTTCCTGCGAGGTCTTGGGTTCTCCGCTTCACCACACTATGTGGTCAGGCCTTATGGATTCAATCCGGCAATTGACAATGTGTTGGTGGTCGAACACCTGAATGGAGACACGCTGAGCAAAATCATCAGCGACGCCATGGTTCTCGGCAAGCGCGACCGCCTTTTCCGGAAACTATCCGCCCTGGCTCATTTCCTGGCCACAATGCACAATCGCACGGCAGGCGATTATACCGTCAACTTTGAGGAAAGCTATCAATACATGGGACGGCTTTTGAAATCCGTGATCGAAAAAAGGGGTTTGGGGAGGGAGTTTTCCGATGAGTTATGGTTTCTGCGCGAGGCATGGCGCAGTCGAAGCTGCATGTGGGAAGACCGCCCAGTCCTTGTTCACGGTGATACGACGCCGTCCAACCTTCTTTTCGGCAGGGGCCGCAATGTGATGGCTATTGACCTGGAACGGATGAAATGGGCTGACCGCGTCTTCGATCTGGGCCGGCTTTGCGGCGAACTCAAACATTTCTTTTACAGAGGCACTGGAAATCCTTTTGCTGCAGAGCCATTCATTGGTCATTTCCTTTGGGAATACTGCTGTCATTTTCCGGACCGTGAGGACGCCTTTCGTTCCATCACCGGACGCATTCCCTTTTACCTTGGCATTACCCTGTTGCGTATCGCGAGAAACTCCTGGATCGACTGGGACTACAGGTGGCGGCTAATCGGTGAGGCAAAACGATGCCTAATGTTCTGAGGACGCCCATATGATTATCGAAGGGATCATTTTTGACGTTAACGGCACCCTCATAGATATCTGCACCGATGAGGGCTATGAGGAGATCTACCGGGCAATCAGTCATTTTCTGACCTATCACGGAATCTATATGCATCGGTGGGAGGTCAGGGATGCGTATTACAAGATCATGGACAATCAGCGCAAGGCAAACGTGGAAGAACACCCGGAGTTTGACGCGGTGGAGGTTTGGCGGGAATTCATCAGTCAATATTCGGGCGGCTCCGCCCTTCCCTCAGACCAATTGGAACAGCTGCCTCGTTTTCTGGCCGAGATGTACCGGGGCATCTCGCGTTATCGCCTGCAACTCTATCCGGACGTGAAAGCCGTGCTCGATGAATTGCGCGCCCGTTTCAGGCTGGCCGTTGTCTCCGATGCCCAAAGCGTCTGGGCAAGGCCTGAAATGCGAGCGGTGGGAATCGAATCCTATTTCAACCCTATTATCATATCGGGTGATTTCGGTTTCAGAAAGCCGGACAGGAGACTTTTCGAGGCTGCTCTGTCAGAGCAGAAGCTTGCACCGGAAAACGTGCTTTGTGTCGGCAATGATATGTATAGAGATATGTTCGGGGCCCGAGAACTGGGCATGAAAACCGTATTCTTCTCATCAAATCAAGGCAGAAAGGAAATGGAGGGGGTTCGTCCCGATTACATCATTTATCAATTTGCGGAACTCAGACAAGCAATAAGATTTTTTGAAGGCCAGTGACAAAGTCAGGGTTACATGGGCAGGTATCAAGTGTCAGTGGGACGGTGTGCCGGACCAAGCGTTTATGGTCCTTGTGCTGGACGAGCCGGCCGTGGCCGGCGTCAGGGGGAGTGGCCAGGTACCGGGACGCGTTTGACGAAGCCATGTGAGGGCCGAACAACGAAAATCTTGTCAAATTCAGCCGGGACCGCTACCCTTAGAAGAAAGAAAAAGCGCATCTCAGGACGTTCGGCATCGTAACAGGGAGGTTTCCATGACGAGCATGTCACAGCCAACAGGTCGGCGCTGCCAGATCTGCGGCAAAGAGGCCCCCGAGGTGGAGCTTATAATCGCCGACCTGGTGCGACCGGGTGTCGTGGATGTCATCAAACGGTCCAATCCCGGTTGGTCCGACGAAGGGTTCATCTGTGCGGGCGATCTCAATCATTTTCGTTACGAGTATGTGCGTTCCCTGGTGGAGGCGGAAAAGGGCGAGCTGTCTGATTTGGACAAAGAGGTCCTGGAGAGCATAACGAAACACGAGATTCTGTCCACGCAGGTGGACGAGGAATACGAATCGGGATTCAGCTTCGGCCAGCGGCTGTCGGATCGGATTGCCCGGTTCGGCGGAAGCTGGAAATTCATTATCATCTTCAGTGGTATCCTGGTAGCCTGGATTCTCATCAATTCGGTGGCCTTTTTGTCCAGGCCGTACGACCCGTACCCGTACATTCTTCTCAATCTCGTACTCTCCTGCCTTGCTGCCATGCAGGCTCCGGTCATCATGATGAGCCAGAACCGGCAAGAAGCAAAGGACCGTCTGAGGGCGACGCATGACTATCAGATCAATCTCAAAGCGGAGCTTGAAATTCGGCAATTGCACCAGAAACTGGATCACATTCTGTCCAGTCAATGGGAACGCCTGGTGGAGATTCAGGAGGTCCAGGTTGAGCTGCTATCCGAAATGAGAGCCTCCAGGGTTGAGTCGGTGAATGCGGAAAAGGGGTGAATACATTTGGCGTCACAGAGCGGTGAAGGGAGGCAAGCAAAGACGATGGTTACGTCACCAGACCAGTTAAAGACACGGCACGGGTTTAGCGACTATATGTATTGGACGCTTTTTTTTGCCATTCATTTCATTGTGGCCCTTGTGGCCATCTCAAAACACTCCACGGCGTGGTTGATCTGCTATGTCATCGTCGGGATTTCCATCCTGGTTCTCGTATTGAAATTCTACTGCAGCCACTGCCCGCACTATATGTGCAAGGGAAAGACCCTCAAGTGCATGTTCTTCTGGGGCGTTCCAAAGTTGTTTGAACCCAAACCCGGGCCGATGAGCCCGTCTGAAAAGGCCGTGGTACTTGTTTTATCTGTCCTGTGGATTTTGTTTCCTGTTTACTGGCTCATCCAGGAACCGGGTTTGTTGGTGATCTACTGGTTATCGTTGCTGGTCTTTGTGTTAACGATCAAAAAAAATGAATGCGCCCGTTGCGTCTATTTCCACTGTCCGGTGAATGCTGTCCCGGAAGACGTGAGAAGCCGGTTCGAATCACATTAAGCGGCCCGCCCCGATTCGGGCAGCCCGCCCTTTCGCAAAGGCCAGGGCGGGCGGTTCAGTGCGGGACCCCGGCAGGGACAGTGCCGGCAGGGGGGCTTTCTGAGGAGATTTGGTCATTGAATGTCTCAATCATTCTAGCCCATCCAAACCCAAAGAGTTTCAACCATGCCATTGCAGGAACTGCTGTCGCAAGGCTGCAAAAGAACGGGCACGCGGTCCTCTTTCACGATCTTTATGCGGAGGGGTTTGACCCGCTTCTTCCGTTTCCGGAGATTTCCACTGAAGCCGAACTGCCGCCGGACATTAGGAAGCATTGTGACGAGATCCGTTCGGCGGATGGGATCATCATTGTCCACCCCAATTGGTGGGGGCAGCCACCCGCAATTCTGAAAGGATGGGTCGATCGGGTCATGAGGCCGGGTGTTGCTTACAAGTTTCTGGAGGACGATCAAGGAGAAGGGATCCCGGTCGGACTGTTGAAGGCCCGGGCAGCCATTGTATTTAATACGGCAAACACGCCACCTGAAAGGGAGCAGGAGGTCTTTGGTGATCCTTTGCAGCTTCTTTGGAAAAACTGCATTTTTGACCTCTGCGGCATTCAGCGTTTCTTCAGGGAGATTTTCACCGTGGTGGTGACGAGTACCCATGAAGACCGTCAGGGCTGGCTGAGGAAGGTCGGGCAAATTGTTGACCGGCATTTTCCGTATAATTCAGGGTTTATGCAACAGTAGGGTAAAGAGAGGATGGGCCTGCTAGGGTTTCACAGGGCTTTCCAGTCTGTGTTGCCGGGCCATAAATCGAAATGAATCAGGATCTCAAGCCATCCACCCCGCGTGACTACTTTGAGCGAACATCGCACGTCGTCAGGCATCTTTATTTGGGTATCGCTTCCTGCCATCAGTTGTGGGAGGAGGCCACCGCCTTCTGGACGCCCAAGGGCGGTGACCTCCCGAAAACGGAAAAGGAGAGAATCGAGCTCTACACATTTTTGGCCAAGAGTGTAGAGTATTTCTCAAGGAAGGTCTCAGAGGGCATTCTGTGCGGCGCCATCCTTCAGGTCGCGGCCTCTGCAATTTTGAGGTTTTCCGGAAACACGACGATCCCCAAATCATGTCGCGAGCTGTTCAAGGGGATCAGGCCGAAAAAGAAGCAGCTGAGATTTTGTGTCGGCAAGGAGCGCCACGGGATTCCAGAGGGCCTCATTATTTTTGCCGGGCGGAACCAATATGCCCACTGGGAGGAAGAGGAACTTCGGGACGAGCTGAATGTCCGGATCTTCGAGAAGTTGAACGCGGCTTTTCGCGACGATCGGTCCGTGGACTTGGCCTTTGATCTTTCCAACCCCACAATGCACATCTATGCAGATTTCATCCTTTTGGGGGTTCTGGAATGGAAAACCTATGGTGCGTATCTGCGAGGCATGAAGGAACTCCTCGAGGTCGCCTGATCAATCGGCCCAGCTTTCAACCAGAAAGAACCCTCCCCAGAAGCGAATTCAGGTTCATCAATCCCAAAAGGAGAACACAAAATGGCACCGTTGTTTTCCAAAACATTTCATGTGGGATGGGGGGACATGGACTTCAATGCCCACATGCGAAATACCGCATACCTAGATATGTCCGCAGATGTCCGGATGATGTATTTCGCCGAACACGGTTTTTCCATGCGGGAATTTGAGAGACGTCGCATCGGGCCGGTGGTCATGCGGGACGAACTGGAGTACTTCCGTGAACTTCGGCTCCTTGAGCCCGTGACGGTCACCCTGGCCTTGGCAGCCTTGAGTCAGGATGCAGTGAGATTTGCGTTGAGAAACGAGTTTTTCAAGGATGACGAAAAACGTGTTGCGACGGTGACCAGCTTTGGCGGTTGGCTTGATCTGGAAAAACGCAAACTCACATCACCCCCTGAACAACTGGCTAAACTTCTGGATGAGCTTCCGCGGTGTGAGGACTTTCAGGCGCTTGCTTCTATCGGCAGCTAGTCGTCGGTCTCCGGAGTGAGGAGGGAGAAGATGGATTTGTTTCAAATAGACCCAAAAACATGTAATCAGGACGGCGAATGCGCTGCGGTTTGCCCGGTCGGAATCATTGCGTTCAGAAAGGGCGAATATCCAAAACCCGGTCCCGAGGCAGAGGAACTGTGCATCCGATGCGGACACTGTGTGGCGGTTTGCCCGTCGGGCAGCCTTTCGCACCGCGAGATGCCGGTGGAAGAATGCCCCCCCATCCAAAAAGATTTGCTCCTGAGTGTTCAACGTTGTGAGCATTTCCTGAGAAACCGCCGTTCCATAAGAGTGTACAAGAATAAACCGGTGTCCCGTGATGATCTCACCAGGCTTATTGAAATTGCCCGATATGCACCCTCGGGACACAATGCCCAGTGCGCGGAATGGCTGGTTCTGGGAAACTGGGATGAGCTTCGTCATCTTGCGGGCATCGTCGCCGACTGGATGCGTTGGATGATGAGCAACATGCGTGGCTTTGCCTCATCCATGCACATGGACAGAACCTTGAAGCGCTGGGAGGACGGCGAGGATGTCTTTCTGAGAGAGGCGCCCGTTGTGATAGTCGCTCATGCCGAGAAGGATAATCAGATGGCGCCCACGACCTGCACAATCGCCTTGACTTACCTCGAACTGGCCGCAACCAGTTTCGGGCTGGGGTGTTGTTGGGCCGGATATTTTAACGCGGCAGCCACGAGTTTCCCCCCCATGATGGAGGCGCTCTCACTTCCTGGGGGGCACCAGTCATTTGGTGCCATGATGGTGGGCTATCCCAAGTTCGAATATCACCGATTGCCTTTGCGCAAGCCGCCCGGCATTACGTGGCGCATGTAGCCTCGCAGCTATTCCATTTAAGGCGAAAAGGAAACACCGCATGTCGACAAATGGAAATCTTCGAATTTTCTCCGGGGCCACAGCGATCGTAACGGGCGGGGCGTCCGGTATTGGAAGGGCGCTTTCTCAAGAGCTGGCCAAACGCGGCTGCGAGGTTGTCATTGCCGACCTTCAGTCGGAACCGGCCAAAGAAGTGGTTCAGGGTGTCCTGAGCCTCAAGGGAAAGGCGTCTTTCATGAAAGCGGATGTTTCGGATTTTGCCGCGATCGATGAAGTCGTCAAGACGACCGTCGAGAGGACCGGCCGCCTGGATTACATGTTTAATAATGCCGGCATCGGGATCGGGCTGGATGTTCGAGACCACACCATAGAGGACTGGAACCGCATTATCGATGTGAATCTGACGGGCGTCGTAAACGGCATTCAAGCGGCTTATCCGATCATGATCCGCCAGGGTTTTGGTCACATTGTCAACACGTCCTCCATTGGGGGGCTTAAGCCGACGCCGGGCGCAGTCTCTTATGCGGCGACCAAGGCGGCGGTTTTTCAACTTTCCAGGTCATTACGCATCGAGGCTGAAGAATATGGTGTGCGGGTCAGCGTCTTCTGCCCGGGCGTCATTCGCACGCCAATCCTGTATGGCGGGAAATATGGAAAACTGCCGAAGGGGATTTCAAGAGATCAGCTCGAAAAGATGTGGGACCAGCTCAGACCCATGGACCCGAATATCTTCGCCGGGACTGCGCTCAATGAAGTCGCGAGAAACAAGGCGATCATCATCCTGCCCGCCTGGTGGAAACTCTTCTGGTATCTGGACAGACTGTCGGCGATCTTTTCCTCCTACGTCAACAGAAAACTCTACCAAAAGTCAAAAAGAGAACTTTTTGGAAGTCTGGAAAGCGGCGACAATGCGCCGTAGCGGAGCATCTGATACGGTGCAAGGAAGAGCGGGGGATAAGGAAGATTTCAACCTGCGAAAAATGGGTTCACAATGAAATAGATGCCCATCGCGCCGACAAGGACCCCTGCTCCCCGGCGGAACCACTGTCCGGCCCCCTGCCAGGTACTATTTTCAAGCAGTCTTCTGACCGCTGCTGTGGAGGTTCCTGCCAGAACAATCGGTATGCAATGACCCACGGCAAACAGCAGAATGAAGAGAATCCCGGAAGCGATTCGCTGCTGAACAGTGACGATTGCCAGGATGGGGGCAATAAAACCGAAGGTGCACGAACCGGAGAGGACGCCATAGGCTAAGCCTAATAAAAATGCGCCTGAAGGACCTCTTACCTTGAGACGGGATAGCAGGCTGCCTGACATGGATAACTTCTCCATACCCAACATACCCAGAGCGACCCACACGAGAACAATCCCGATCAATATTTGCCAGTAATTGCCTATGTCGCCGAGCATGCGTCCCAGCAGGGCACAGATAACGCCGATTCCTGCAATGGTGATAAAGAGGCCCAGGGTGAAAAGGAGAGCGAAGTAACCCGCGTCCCCGGGCTTCAGCGTTCGTTGCTGGCCGGCCACGTAAGCAATAATAAGCGGTATGGAAGCCAAATGGCACGGGCTGAAGAAGACGCTGATCAGACCCCACAAGAAACAGCCTGCCGCGGCAATGGCGGTTCCCCCGGCAATCCATTCGTTGACCGTTACAAAGAAAGTCTCCAGCATCAGGATCTCAACGTGATGTGTTCCTGCTGTTTATTGGGCCCCATGTCCCGTATCCTTTTTGTCCTCACCAATACCCATCTTTTCCAGTTGTTGGACGATGGCTTCCTCTCCCATAAAACCAACATTGCGGTAAACCTCTGTCCCATTCTTGTCAAAGAAGATCTGTGTCGGAATCGCGCGAATCCCATATTTCTCAACTTGATCATGATGCTCCCACACGTCAATGAAGACGATGGAAGCTTTCCCTTTGTATTCCTTCTTCAACTTCTCGATGATAGGCGCCATCATTTTGCAGGGGATGCATTTCTTGGCTCCAAGATCGAGCATGGTCACCATACCCTTGGTGGGGACCTCGGGAAGCTTTTCCTTTCCCTCTTCAGCCTGCGCAACCACGGCGCCCACCAAAAAGAAAAGACCGATTAGGCCGAATATTTGTTTTTTCATCAAGACCTCTTTCAACATTGTTTTTTGCAGATTCTTCCGCTCGCCTCTTCCCGGGCAGAGCGCATCACCACGGCGTCCATGCCTTGCTTGTTGGTGTGAGAGCCTATGTTATAAGCTCTGATACCTTGTGAGCGGACACTCCTTACGGCTCACAGGTTACATGGCAGACGCCTGTCGGCGTTTCCACAGCATAAGGGAAATACCTTTTTTTGAACCAGAGAGCCACATTGACCAGGCTGATCAGGACGGGCACCTCCACCAGGGGGCCGATTACGGCGGCAAAGGCCTCTCCCGAGTCAATGCCGAAAACCGCGACCGCCACGGCAATGGCCAACTCAAAGTTGTTGGACGCAGCCGTGAAGCTCAAGGTGGTAGACTGTTCGTATGTGGCCCCGACTTTCATGGACAAGACAAAGGAGACGAAAAACATGACCACGAAGTAAACACACAGGGGAACCGCAATACGCACCACATCCAGCGGCAGCTGGACGATATATTCACCCTTAAGGGAAAACATGACGAGAATGGTGAACAAGAGCGCGATCAGCGTGATGGGAGTGATCTTTGGAATGAATCTCTCCTCGTACCACGTTCGGCCTTTTGTCTTCAGCCCGAGGACCCTTGAAAGGACGCCCCCGATAAAAGGAATCCCGAGGTATATGAAGACGCTCTCGGCAATCTGGCCCATGGAGATGTCCACCACAGCCCCTTCCAAACCAAGGTAACGGGGAAGGATCGTGATGAAGACATAGGCATAAAAGGAAAAGAAAAGGACCTGAAAGATCGAATTGAATGCCACCAGCCCGGCACAATACTCCCTGTCTCCTGCCGCAAGATCATTCCACACGATCACCATGGCAATGCAGCGGGCAAGCCCGATCAGGATCAAGCCGACCATGTACTCACGATGGCCCGACAGAAAAGCAACCGCCAAGGCGAACATGAGCACCGGACCAATCACCCAGTTTTGAATGAGCGAAAGCGCGAGGACTTTCGCGTTTCTGAAAACATGATTCAACTGCTCATATTTCACCTTGGCCAGGGGCGGGTACATCATCAGAATCAGGCCGATGGCGATGGGGATATTCGTCGTTCCCACCTGAAATCGATTGATCACGCTACGGATTCCTGGATAGAGATACCCTCCCAGGACCCCCGCGAACATGGCCAGGAAGATCCAAAGGGTCAGGAAGCGATCCAGAACAGAAAGTCGTTTGGCCACGGATTCAGTCATCAATGATTCTCCTGAGTGTCCTCATAAGTGGCGAGCCCATGGGGGAGTTTCTCGATTATGCTTGGAGCCACTTCTTAATATCCTCGACCGATGGGACTTTGCCCACGCTTTTGACGGCTCCATCGATGACTACAGCCGGTGTTCCGAAGACGCCGTAGGAAGCAATCTCCATGAAATCCGTCACCTTTTCGACACCGGCGTCCACCCCTGCCTGGGCCACCGCTTCTTTCACGTTTTGAGCCGTCTGCTCGCACTTCTTGCAGCCCGGCCCCAAGACTTTAATGTCCATCTCTTCCTCCTTATCCATCGACTACACAAATTCTCAAAAACACATTCCGATTGGCACGAGCTTTCAGGCGGCGAGTAGATTCGCTGAACGCAAGCCTACAGCCATTTCATGCAGCACGACCCGCAAGGCTACCGAAGGCATTGTAGGCCCAAGTGAGGCGAATTCCCCTTGCCGCCCACTCGCTCCTACACTTTTGGCCCGACACGCTCTCACGTAACGGCGCTCAACCATTCTTTGATCTTTTCTTTAGAGGGAACGGTCCCGACCGAAACGACCTTGCCGTTAATCACCAGAGCCGGAGTTCCCATGACGCCATAGCTCGCGATTTCCTTGATGTCTCTCACGTGATC
>Ga0307423_1000948_pt1 | contig 18470 bp, 11 predicted proteins | sample SalMarWE160310MG_FD_202154 | JGI IMG/M metagenome (GOLD analysis project Ga0307423, IMG submission 202154) | Salt marsh sediment microbial communities from the Plum Island Ecosystem LTER, Massachusetts, United States - WE1603-10 | ecosystem: Environmental > Aquatic > Marine > Intertidal zone >...
GAAATAGTAGAATCACTTGTAATTGAGCATTGATGACTAATAATCATATCATTGAAACTTGTATCAAATGAGAATTTTTTACCATCTATCTTTCCGTTAGCAATTGGAATTTCTCCCATTGGATTTACAGCTGTACCAGTTAAACTATCTCCAACAACATGGAAATTATAAGTTAATTCAAAAACTCCATTGGGACCCTGGATTTCACCTTTCCATTTCCCCTCAATGCTTTGTGCATGGGCAATACTCATTACGAAAAAGATAGCAAAACAAAAAGAAAATAAACGTGACATGGCTGCTCCTTTTATTATTATATGAATGTATTCTTATTAGTTCTACTTACTCTGATAAAGTTTTTATGACAAAACCTCCATAAGCCTGCATAGTTATATTTATGGGGCCTGAAAAATCGATATCTTTTTTAACAAAGTCTTTCGCATTATCCAAATCAGTAATAATAAAACCTTTTGTTGATTTACTAATAAAAGGAACATTTAAAGTTATTTTATGAGTTTTGTTTTCTCCGTTAATACCTGCTATGTACCAACGGTTTCCTTTTCTTCTTGCCAGTACAACATATTTGCCCGGGTACCCATCGATAAATTTTACATCATCCCAGGTTTCAGGTAATGAACTCATATATTCTTTAACAAAATCTTTTTGAGCAGCCATACCTGTAGGTATTTCTGCAATGTGTTGAATACCGGAAGTAAATAAGACTGATAAAGCGATTTCAAAACCGCTGGTAGTTTTACGTTTTAAGTTTGGTATACCTGAAAAGTTAACGGGCGTAAAATCCATCGGATCGAAAAGGTTTCTTGTAAAGGGCAACATAGCACAATGTGAGGGTTGATTATCTGCAAAGTACTGTCCAAAAGTAACGTACTCTTCGCCTCTGATTGCTTCCATGCTAACCAGATTAGGATATGTTCTGTACCAGCTTCGCGGAAAAGTACAGCCGTGGAAGTTTACCGTAAGATTATATTTTGCTGCATCCTTTAAGATATCGATATAATATTTCATCATTGATTGCCCATCGCCGCCAAAAAAATCTACCTTTACCCCGCCTATACCAATATCTTTTAATTTCTGAAACTCAGTCTTCCTCGACTCACTTGTAACCATCTTATCATGAGGAGTTAATGTTGTCGTATTCCAATCGCCTGCAGAATTATACCATAATAAGATCTTTACATTTTTAGTTTCCGCATAGTCTGCAAGTTCTTTAATCTTTTCATATCCTATTTTCTTATCCCAAAAAGCATCTATAAGGCAATACCTCCAATTCATAGAAGCTGCAAAATCTATATACCGCCGTTGGACATCATAAATAGTCGAATCATCTTTCAGAATAACCCAGCTCCAGGATGCCACACCTGGTTTAAGCCATGAAGAAACATCATATTTAGCCGGAGTAGCTAAATCGGTTTCCAAAGTGGATTCAACAAGACCTCCGATGTTATCAGAGATTGCAATAACCCGCCACGGAGTATACCAGGGCAAAACCGATTCAGGCAAAAAAGATCCACCGTCTCTACTTTCCTGCGGCTCAGGAAATTGTACCGAATATTCTCCATCGGGAGAAAATTGACTTAAACGAGATCCACAGTAATTTGTATCAACCGCAGTCTCGGTAATGGAAATCCAATACTCACCAGAATGAAATAGCGTCGGCATTACCCAGCCTGCCTGATAGGGTGAAACTGTTCCAACGGGTATATCCATATTATAATATTCTTCGTAGGAAGGTTGTGTAAAACACCATCCGGTCCTGGCATCAGGACAGGGTTGAAGAAATGCTTTTGTAGAAAGATCAAAGTGATAGGATGTTAATTCCTTGTAAATTACTAAAGTTGTATCAGTTTTTTCAGGGAAATAATACCTGAATCCAATACCATCGTTGGATACCTGGAAAATGATTTCCATTGTTTTTAAATTTGAATTCTTCAGGTAATAAACCTGTTTGTTACCTGTGTAACTGCAATTTAACCGTTTACCATGCAGCAGAGTATAATTTTCAGAAACAGTACTTACATTTGAAACCGAATCAAGAGTTAAGTTAGTGGAAAAATCTTCATCGTTTCTAACAATTCCTAATTTTGATTGCTTGAGAACAGTTGAACCTGAATAAGAAACAGAATAAACTGCATCCCCCGTGAGTGTAAGCCAAAAGTTGACAGATATTTTATCATTTGGACTTTTTAAAGTATAATTCTCTGTGCAAAGGGCATACGTAGAAATGTTTATTGTAAACAGGATAATAAATAATGTGACATTTTTCATCAATGATTTCCTAATTTTTTAATTTGATATACTTTTTATTTTTATAGTAGCAAATGACCTTATATAATTTGCATACTAAACAATAAACTTCTTAATGAAATATTTTTAGACTACTACTCCTTTTTTCAAGATTATATTTGCATATAAAGCAGATTCACTTGTAGCAATTACAGCATAGGCTTTTTTTGCTCTTTCATAAAAAGCAAATCGCTCTATGAATTCAAATTCCTTAAAAGGCTCCTTACTTTCTATAATTATTTTTCTGTATTCTTCCCAGATTACAGGTTTAACATTATCACCCGGTACTACTTCCATTAATCCGAAAGGATTTTTAACATATATATCAAGTGGGAAAAATTTTAATATTGCTTCCAAAACTTCAGGAACATTATGTCCATCGAGTCGAATTAATTTTTGTGCGATTGAAGCAGCAGGAAAATTTCCATCTGCAATTACTAATTCATCACCGTGCCCCATTTCCATAAGTATTTTTAGCAAATCCGGACTTAAGATATTCGGTATATTTTTTAACAATTTATTAACTCCTTTTACTATTCTATTTCTTCATCAAAAACGACGGCAACTTTACCACATTTTCCGCTTGCCATTAATGAATACGCATCACTAACATCATCCAGTTTGAACCTGTGTGTAATTAGCGATTCAGGTTTGATTTTCCATCTAACCAATCGTTCAACAAGTTCTTCCATCCGCCAGATATTAGTAACCCATGAACCATAAATAGTTTTCTGGTCGTGAATAATATCTCTGGAAGGTTCAAACTCACAGGTACCGCCTTCTCCTAGAAATACAATCTTTCCCCATTTACGTGCAGATTGAATACAAGTAAGACGAGCTTTATTATTTGCAGAGCAATCAATGGATTTTTCTACACCATGTCCGGAAGTTAAATCTCTGATTTGCTCAACATTATTATCACCGGCTTTAATTACTTCATCGAACAGCCCGGTATTTTTTGCGATAGATATTCTTTCATCAATAACTTCAACTCCGTATATCTTTTGGGCACCTAACGCTCTGCTTAACATTGCCGAAGCCAGACCAATAGGACCTAAGCCAGTTATTAAGATATCATCGTTCCCACTAACATCTATTTTTTCCAGACCTTCGTAAACAGTTCCAAAACCACAAGCAACTTGAGCTCCGTCTGAATAACTCAATTCATCAGGTAGATAAACAAGATCTTTTTCTTCAGCAAGTAAATATTCAGCCATGCCGCCATCACGCTGCCAGCCATAAGCACGTCTGTATTCACTTGTGCAGGATATCATATAACCTCTCCTGCAATCATTACAAACACCGCAGCCGGAAATATGATAAACAATTACGCGATCATCTTTCTTAAAGCGACGGCATCCGGGGCCAACTTCAACAATCTGACCGCTTGGTTCATGTCCGGCTATCATTCCGGTTTGATATCCTTCAGGACCTTTGCCTAAATGTTCATGATAAATGCATCGTATATCTGATCCGCAGATCGTAGATGATTTCATTTTTATTAAAACTTCTCCGTGCTTAGGAGCAGGAATATCAAACTCCTTTAATTCTGTAGTACTATTTCCCGGCAGAATTGCACCAACCATTTTACTCATTATTTTGCCCTTAGATTTTTTTTAAGCGGGAGTTATTTCTCCATTTAAATCCCACAAATCTTCCCACCCCTGGTTTTCTTTCCAGAGAAATACCTGTCCTTTTATTAACCTGCAGTTCTTATCTATGTTAGAAATTTCTTTCATATCATTTTCACTTAATTGCACGTTAATAAAAGCTTCAAGGTTTTCAAAGAAATGATTTACTGAAAAAGGAATTGGGATTTGTCCTCGCTGTATAGCCCATTTAATTGCAACCTGGGCGGGAGTTACATTTGACCTCTTTGCGACATTAATTATTACTTCATCTTCAAGATCAACTGTATCCTCTTTGGTTCTGTCACGTTCAGGTCGTCCCGGGGAACCGAGCGGACAGTAGCCTATCGGCTGAATATTATTCTTCAGACAGAAGTCAAATAATTCCGGCTGCTGAAAATGAGGATGCAGTTCCATTTCGTTGCAGGCTGGTTTTATTTTTGCATCTCTTAATAAAAGTTTTAGTTTCGGAACCGTCATATTCGAAGTACCAATATTCTTGACCAATCCATCCTCAACAAGCTGTTCCATCTGTCGCCATGTTTTCATATAGTTTTCGTGAATGTAAGGTTTAGCATTCGGACTTCGTGAAGTAACATCACAATGAGGGGGATGATAATTCGGGAAAGGCCAGTGAACAAGATATAGATCAAGATAATCTAATTTAAGATCTTTTAAAGATTGTTTGCATGACTCAACAACGTTATCATGCTTATCATTCCATACTTTTGAAGTGATCCATAAATCTTCACGTTTAAGAAAACCGCTTTTAAATATTTCATAAAAAACATCCCCGATATTTTTTTCATTACCATAAACCGATGCACAATCGATCTGCCTGTAACCGGAATAGATCGCTTTCTTAACAGTCTCTGCAACTATTTCTGCAGGCACATAATCGGAACCAAAAGTTCCATATCCGATACAGGGAATTTTACTTCCGGTATAAAGTTTTTTGGTTGGAATAGAATCAGGGTTTATCGTTTTTTTTGTAACATTCATACCGCTTATTCTTTACTTTCTATTCAACAGGATTATTTTTAAATGTGAAACATCTCTAAAATTTAAATCTCCTCTAGCTACATACTGACATATTTATTTCTATTCTTTACAGTATAGATTAAACCTGTAACAGCAATTAATGCCCCCCACCAGATATTTGTATGAAGACTGACAAGTTTTATATTTTGAACAGTTGGATTTATTAATTCGTAAATGCCTGCAAGAAAGACCAAAATACCGATTGCCAGCATTATTAATCCTACAAAAAACCAGATACTTCGCATTCCTTTTTCAGTTTCCATTAATTTTCTCCTACCAAAGTAAAATGTTTATGACTATAAAAATTACTAATGTAATAGCAGCCCAGAATTCAGGTCTCTTATACCAGGCAGTTTTTTCCTCAACGGTTTCAGTTGTATCAACCAGCCCTTTTACAAAACCGCGCAACTCTTCATGGGTTTTCTTTTCAGTGAAGAGACTAATGATGATAGCAGTGCCGGTGGAAATCAACCATGCCCACACCGCGCGCCAAAAATTTGCTGCCATAAAAGATTGAGCAGCTGCCCCGTCGGAACCCGGGATAACAAAACTTATAGGAATTATTTTAGTTTCCTGTGCAATAAATAACAGAACTGCAACAAGAGTCCCGATCAGCATTCCCCACAATCCTCCTTTTGGAGTTATGAATTTCCAAAACATACCAAGTACAATAATTGCAACGGAAGGAGCCAAAAACATTGAACTGATTGCCTGAAGATAATCAATAACTGTGGGCATGCTGCGTGCAATGTACGCACCGGCAACACTTAACAGGATTCCGGCAACAGTTGTAACTCTTCCAATGTAAAGGAGCTTTTGCGGGGTAGCTTTTTTATTAATGACAGAGTGATAAATATCGTAAGTCCAAACAGCATTAAAAGAGCTCATATTACCAGCCATACCAGCCATGAACATTGCAATCATTGATGTAACGCCGACTCCTATCAGACCCGGCGTAAAATATCTCTGCATCAACAAGGGTAACACTGAGTCATAATTGGTTTTTCCACCTTCCACCAACAAACTAAATCCGCTCGCCGGATTGTTAATCAGTACTAAAGCAATAAGACCGGTACCAACAACTACTGCACCGAGCAATAGTTTGAAATACGAACCGATAATGGGGGTCATCCTGGCTGAACGCAAGTCTTTTGCCGAGAAGGCTCGTTGTATAATTAAGAAATCTGTTGTCCAGTAACCAAACGCAATAGCAAAACCTAATCCAAGTATTAAACCTCCCCATGTAACGTACATTGGATTATTTGCAGCACTTCCGGAAGTTGACCAAAGTGTTTTAAAACCTTCGGAAAGATTTGCAGAAATCTCCGCCGGACCACCAATATCAACTAACCCTAAAATCGGTAAGATTAATATTCCGCCCCATATCAAAAAGAATTGTACAATCTCCGTAAACATAGCCGATAGTAAACCACTTAGCGTGACATAAAGAGCTACAAAAATTGCAGAAAGCCAGATGCTCAAATCCCAATTCCACCCAAGGAAAGTATGAAAGATTAAAGCCTGCAGATAAAGCGCAATCCCGGAAACCAGGATCATATTAACTACGAACATAGCAGCGTTAAAAACCCGTGCACTTTCATTGAAACGAGCTTTTAAATAACCTGGAATAGATTTGATTTTACTGTGGTAATAGAACGGCATCATAAATACGCCGAGGAATAACATTGCAGGAACAGCACCGATCAAATAAAAGTGCGCGGCATATAATCCATATTTAACACTTTGACCGGTATAGCCAATTACTTCCATCGAACCCATATTTGCAGACATGAATGCAATGCCGCAGACCCACATGCTGTTCCTTCTCCCGGCAAGAAAAAAATCGTCATCGGATTTTGTGAACTTTTTGAGATAAAATCCAATCCAGACAATAAAAGCGAAATAGATTAACATTATCCCCCAATCAAAAAAACCTAAAGGCATTGAATTCATATTTTTGCTCTATGGTAGTTTTGTAATCCGGTTATAAGTAATTACTTATTTTTAATAATCTTTATTTACTGAAAATATAGCGTAAATTTATTATGTGCCCTCATAATTTATTGCATAGCAAATTTACTCAAAAATTTTTTTTTGATAGAATTATTTCCTATTCAATTGAAATATTCTTTTTCAAACGGATATCTTTAGAAGAACTACCGATTTGAATTTCCCACTTTCCCGGTTCCGTTTTAAAGTCATTCGTTTCAGTATTGTAAAAAGATAATTCGGAAGCAGGTATTTTGAATGTGAGTGTTTTAATCTCTCCCGGTAAAAGTGTGATTCTTTGAAAGCGTTTTAATTGATTGATCGGTACTTTTATTGTTGCATCAATACTATGAGCATAAATTTGCGCTACTTCATCACCTTTCATTTTGCCGGTGTTCTTTATTGTAAATTGAATATCAACTTCACCGTCTTTGGCAATCTTATCAGGTGTTAGTTTTAAATTGCTGTATTCAAACTTAGTGTATGAAAGTCCATGTCCGAACGGATATAACACAGGTTGTACAAAGTACATATATGTGCGCGGATGATTAATAAGATCGTAATCAGACATAGAAGGAAGCTCTTTTGTCGATGCATAAAATGTTTCAGGAAGTTTACCTCCCGGGTTAACATCACCAAATAAAACATCAGCAATTGCTTTACCTCCAAATTCTCCGTCATACCACGCTTCAACAATTGCATTTACTTTGTCTTCAGTTCCAGCAAGAGCAATGGGTCCTCCGTTTACAAGAACGATAACAATATTAGGATTAGCAGATGCAACGGCATCAATTAAATTTCTTTGAACTTCCGGTAACTCAATTTCTTTACGATCCAGCTCTTCCTGTGAAATACCGGGTGAAATTCCAAGGACAAGAATAACAGCATCATTTTTTGCAGCAACTTCTTTGGCTTTATCAAAATTCTTTTGGCTAAGGTCCCATGTTAATCTTGCAACTGCACCTAAGGTGTTATCGTAGTACTCAAATACTATATTATATTCTTTACCGGGAAGCAATTCCACCTCTTTACTAATTGGTCTTTCACCGTGATCATGCCAGTCATTTATTATTAATTTTCCATCTATATATAAGCGTGAACCATCATCGCAGCTTGTACCGATATGATGAACTGTATCGGGCGGAATTATTTTCCCTGTCCATCTTACGGAAAACTGATCTTCAGGAATTCCTGCAGCGGGAGATTTGGTGCCGAAACTAAAATCAATATTCGGATCAATCCTGGTTACAACAGGTTCTCCGGATAATTTCATATTATTAAAATATTCACCTTTCATACCTGTTTTACCGTTTCCCTCAACTTTTCCAAAATATTGTGTTTCAATAGGATGTAACAATCCGCTACTAAGACTGGATCCAGACGTATACTCTACTTTTATCCCAAGGGATTCCGCTTTATCTTTTATTCCTTCAAGGGGACTAACCTGAATGGTAGGAAAACCACTGTAAATGCCTAATTGTGCATCAATAGCATTTGGACCAATAACAGCGATTGATTTTATTTTTTCATTATTTAAAGGTAAGATTCCTTCATTCTTTAAAAGAACAATTGATTTCTGTGCAACCTCATAAGCGAGGTCGCGATTTTCCTTGCTGTCAAGTTTATCTTTTGTAATTGAACTGTAAGGTACTACTTCAGGAGGATCGAATTCACCTAATTTGAAACGCGCAGAAAGAACTCTTGTTAAAGCACTATCAAGATTATTTTCTTCTAATAATCCTTCGTCGAGTGCTTCCTGTAAAAACATACGATAGGCTACGCCACAATTTAAATCGCATCCGGCAAGAATACTTCTGGCGGCTGCTTCTGCACCGGTTTTGAAAAAACGATGTCCATACAACATGTCGAAAATAGCCCCACAGTCGGAAACTACGTAACCCTCAAATCCCCATTTTCTTCTTAACAGATCGTTTAATAAAAATGTATTTGCATTACAAGGAACTTGATTAAGTTCATTGTATGCACCCATAATAGAGTAAGCTTTTCCTTCAACTATTGCACTGTGAAATGCAGGTAAATAATATTCAAACAAACTGCGCATATCAACATCGGAAGAACCAGTATGACGGCGTGCTTCTTCATTATTTGCAATAAAATGTTTTGGAGTAGAAACCGTTTTTAAATAATATGGATCATTACCTTGCATACCTTTAACAAATGAAACAGCCATACGGGAGAGCAGATACGGGTCTTCACTGTAAGACTCTTCATTACGTCCCCAGCGAGGGTCGCGTGCGATATTAATAGTAGGACTCCAATAAGTTAATCCTTTTCCATAAGCAACATTATAAGCTCGTGCTTCATCGGATATTGCGGTACCCACACGAAGTATTAAATCGGGATCCCAGGTAGAACCCATTGCAACAGCCTGTGGAAATGATGTAGCATCGCTGGCAAGTAAACCGTGCAATGCTTCACTCCAATAATTATATTTGGCAACTCCTAATCTTGGAATCGAATCTGATTCATTAGTTAATTGTTTAATCTTTTCATCAACAGTCATTAAGTTTATCAAATCGGAAAGTCTATCTTTATATGAGTTTGGTTTAAAGACATTTATAATTACAGAACTGCTGATTGTGTCATTATTGGTTTCTGAAGGTGAAAGGACTAATAAATAATAGCCGGGGCGGGGGAGGGTTACTTCTGTTACAGGATTAGACGCATCTTTAAATACAACTTCTTTATTCTGTGGACATGTCCATTCTACTTTTGTTCCATTAGATACACTTCCATTGAGTTGTGCAGAATGCGTCTTTTCCCAATTTATGATTTGATTATCTCCTGCATAAACTGTAGTAGTCTGGGAAAATATACTAGAATTTGCAAGGAAGAGAACTACTGATGTAATTATTGTTATGATGATTTTTCGTTCCATTAAACTCTCCTTAAAAAGATTTAATATTATTTGATTTTTTTCTAGGAACTTTTACTCAATTAAATAGTTATTCAAAACTTACCCAATCAATCTCAATGTTGCTATAATTCTTTAATTGTACAATAATGTTATGTATTCCCTTTTCATTTTCTACTAAAGGTGATATAACAACATTCCATTCATCATCTTTGGGAATTTCTACTTCTGCAATTACAGGACTATCAATTTTATCTAATCTTAACTGAAGAGTACCACCTGTTTCTGACAATGTTCTTACATTAACCGATTTGAATTTATTGTTTCCGAAATCAACGCCGTTATATTGAATCCATGCATTTTCAGCATTAAAAATTGTCTTCCAACCACCAAACTTATTGAGTGTATCTATGAATGCTACTGATGAACCTTCATCACTTTTTAGGCTGTATCTATCGATTTGTATTTTGGTGGTAGCATTTGTTAATCCAACACCACGAAGAGTTGGCGTTACTTTCCTAATGGTACCATTCTCGTTGAAGAACAAACTATCTATTCTGACAGATCTGTTTTTATCAAAAGAGGGAGACAAATCATTACGATGATAAAAAAGATACCATTGTTTTTTGAATTCAATAATTGATTGGTGATTTGTCCAGCAACCGGGAGATTCATCCATTATCACACCAGTTACCTTAAATGGACTTAAAGGATTATCAGCAATTGCATATTCTAATCTTTCTGTTGAGTCCTCAACATGCGGATAAGTGAGATAATAAATGCCGTTACGCTCAAATAAAAAAGGACCTTCCTTTAGTCCTTTATCAGGAAGATTTGCAATTATCTGCGGTTCAGATGCAAGTTCAAGCATATTCTCTTTCAACTTTGCCACATAAATATTTCTGGCTGCCCAGTATAAATATGCCTGTCCGTCTTTATCGATAAACACATTTGGATCAATTCCACGAACATTTTTTATTGGTCCTGGTTGAGGGGTAAACGGTCCAAAAGGTTTATCCGATACAGCAACTCCTATAAAAAAACCTCTCCCATAAGTTGAATCGTTGCCCAGAGCAGGAAAATAAAAATAATATTTTCCGTTATTCTCAATACAATCCGGAGCCCACATTGCATATCCTTTTGAATTAACCCACGGAACTTTCTCCTGACTTACGATAACACCGTGGTCCGTCCAGTCTGTAAGATTTTCAGAAGAGAAAACGTGATAATCTTCCATGCAAAACCAGCCGGGACGTCCCCTTTCTTCATTAGCGAGAATATCGTGAGAAGGATAAAGATAAACTTTGCCGTCGAAAACTCTTGCTGTTGGATCTGCTGAAAATTGATCCCTGATAATTGGATTTTGAGCGAACGAATTGACTGAGACAAATATTATTAAAGCAATCAATATGAAATAATAAAAATTGTGATTTCGCATAGCATATTTCCAATAAATTATTATTTGTTAGTTCTATTTCATTAAAATGAATTTCTTTGTATCTGAAAAAGTTCCTGCCTGCATTCTGTAAAAATAAATTCCGCTTGAAAGATTACTTCCATTGAATTCGATCTCATAATTGCCTGCGGATTTTTCTTCGTTAACTAAAGCTGCTATCTCATTGCCGAGGATATCGTAAATATTTATTTTGATCAAGCTGGTCCTTGGAACGGAGTAATTTATTTTAGTTATTGGATTGAAAGGATTGGGATAATTTTGTTTTAATTTAAATCCTGCTGGAGTATAATTAGTAAAAGATTTAATACCTGTTATTAAATCTTCAGTAGTTCTTGATATGAGAGTTCCTATAAAATTATTTTCATTGTCGAAAACTACAACATGCACTGAGTCAGCCAAAGGTGGAATCTTTGTCGAATCATTAAGAATAAATGTTTCAAGCGGTGTTACATCGTAACTTAAGCTGGTATCGATTATGGTACCTGAACTGTCTGTAAATTCTAATTTTGCTTTGCCAATATAAAAAACACCGAATTCACCAGTAAAGAGTTTAGTTTCTTTATCATATTCAAAGGACTTAAATGCACCGACATTAGTTACAGATATAATAGGTCCATTTACTTTAGTCGCCCACCAATTTTCTGTAAAAGTATAGCTTCCGCCATTGCCAGGCAAATCAACAACCGGACTGACAACCTCTACTTCAAAATAATGAGGATTGCCATTTATCCACACTTCATTTCTTGCGCCGTTGTCTGGATATTCAGCATCTTCAAAAATATCGAACGTCTTGGCGTAAGCATAACCTGTTAATTCGTCGACATAACATATCCAACCAATATGAGAATCGGCAAAAAGTTTTTGATCATCCGGGCGATATTTTGCCCCATAAACACCGGGAGCTACTTCTCCTACCCAGGCTTCAGATGGACTTGAATCGCCTCTAAGATCTATATAAACGCCACTCTCACCGTATCGGCTTTCGGGATTGATCGGGAAGTAAACCCAAAAATTATCGAAATCGGTCTCTCCTGTATGATTAGCAATTGATTGAGTTATATCCCAGACACCCCATTGTTGTATTTCATTACTTTCATTAATAATTGTCTGTTCAACCTTTACGTGGCTGGTACCTCTGTAGAGTGTAGTTCTACGCCGGATTCGTAAATCAGGAGCTCGCCATTGTTCAACAGGACTTGTAACTGTTAAGCTAACAGAATCAGGAAGTGTATCAGCCACTGCTTCATATAAACCATAATCAAGAGTTGGCGGGGGAGGCCAGTTCCAGACAGCCTGTGGTGCCGGCCAGTTTTTAAAACCTCCAAAGTTTGGCCAAAAACTGGAAAATTCCGGTGTATATGTATTGCCAAATTCTGTTGGATTTATAAATATTGAAGGATGAACACCAAGATCATACTGCATAATTCTCGCTCCAATAACCGGAACGGTTGCTATGGTAATTAAATCATTGCTCATTACCCAGACATTCCATCCCCAACTATTGTAATTTTCAATTAATTTTATGTTTGGATTTTGCTGCGAAATACCGGAGCTGAAAGCATATAATATTATAGATATTAGAAATAAGATTATTCTTCTACTGCGTTTTGTTATCACGAAATTCTCCCTCTGTATGTTCTATTTTCATATATCTCCAAGGTGAACATATTCTTCCCCTGGTGTGATTCTAAAATCATAAATAAAAGTCTCTTTTAATTTAATAACTTTCAGCTTTGCCCTATAAATATTTTCGGGCAGCATTACCGGTTAATTTAACTTAAGACAGTTACATATTAATTATTTCTGATACAGCATTTTTATCGAGCGTGAATAATCTTTTGCGTCCATACGACATATATAAACACCGCTGGCAAGTCCTTCCGCACTCCATTGTAAACGGTGTTCTCCAGCAGGAACTTCACCTTCTATCAATGTCTCAATCTCCCTGCCCACAATGTCATAGACTTTTATAGTCACAAATTCATTCCTCGGAATATAAAATACAATCATAGTTGATGGATTAAAAGGATTCGGGTAGTTTGCACATAATTGGAAATCAACAGGTTTACGAAAATCTCTGTCAGGAGTAACGTCAGTTATTAAGTCCTTCCCATCACCAACTACGGTAATTTCATTCAACTGGTTTGTACCAATACCAAGGTTATGAAGAAGATCGAGGTAGTTATCGCATTCGCTGTCTCCATAACTGTTCACAGCCGGTAGTTGAAGCTTTTGTGCTTCACAATCTAATCCCATCAGATATGCTCCTATGCTGTCAGTAGCTACAGGATCTTTGCCAGTAATAAGAACATGACTTTCAGACGGCTCAAAATTCGGGTTCCACACCCCTTCACCACCTGTTGCATTTTTTATTCCATCAATTACAGAAAAATGAACCGGTCGAGCGGCGAACAGATCGCAAATTGATCGTGGCAGGAATGTAGCAGAGGATCCATTGGTTGGGCTGTGAATTGCCTGGCGACGGTATTGTATGGCATCAGTAGTATAAGAAGATTGTGGTACAGAACCGATCTGATTCTTTATCGAACACGTGATACCTGCTTCAGCATGCTGCTTTAATTTTGCAATGGATACATAAACGTCTGTATCAACTACAATTTGATTCATAGTCAATTCCGAATAGTTAAAATAGTTGCTTCCTGTGGATACATCTATAAAGGTTCCTTCAGTAATATTGGCCAACTGGCATCCCAGGTCATTCTTAATATCCACATATCCCTGGAAGACATCATTGTCATAAGAATCATAGCTTCCCAAACTCTCAACCATAACTATATTATCAGGTAGAACTCCTGTATCGATAATTGATTCCACTACTGCCCGGACGACTGTCGGATGACTCCACATTGCTTCGGTAATTGGAACACCATTTAATTTTGCATCTGTTGAGCTTCCCGATCCACCAGTCATGTTAATTTTTATGACAACCTTTTTCCCTGAACCGAATATGTCAGAAATACCACCAATTTGTTCGAAGAGTGACTGCATTTTTTGTTTTACACCATCTTCTCCATCATCGTAAATGTAACTGTCGGCAGGAGTCTCTATTGTATTGGAAACCCCTACTGTGGCTAAGGAAGGAAAAGTTTTACTACGAGCGTAAGCCAAAACTCCTGAGGGTTTCAGATAGGGTGCGACTAATAAGCCTGTTATAGCCATACTGGTCTTCTTTATGAAATCTCTTCGCGAAGAATTCGTCAGATAAATGTTATCAATTTTCTTCTTCATTTCACTTCTCCTTTGTCTAAAATTAAGTATTTCGGTGCAATCAAAATCTACTCCGGTACTTTTAACCCAAGCATATCTCCCACACACTATTTATTAAAAAAACTATATTAATACTTTTTCTTTTATAGTATTCCAGAAAATATATATTTCTCTCCTGGTTTTGTATCAATATCATATAAGAAAGTATTTTTTATGTTAACTTTTTTCAATTTTGCTTTATTTGAAATTAAAGGTTGTTTTATTTCCGGAACTATGTAAAATGGATTTTGATTTTCGCCGTCTGCAATTTTAAGAGGTATTTCGCCTTCTGATTTTAATTTTGAGTAAGAACGAATCCTGCAATTACCGCCCAGGGTTGATTTAATAACCAACTTAGTGATTTTTCCATTTTTCCATTCCATATCTTCTATTTCGAATCCACCGCGCGCTCGCAAACCTTTTATACTTCCATCTTTCCAAACATCAGGCAATGCAGGAAGAATGAAAATTGCACCATCATCACTTTGTAAAAGCATTTCTGTAACGCCGGAAGTAAATCCGAAATTTCCATCAATTTGAAATGGAGGATGAGCATCGAACATATTAGGATAAGTGCCGCCTTTTCCAAATCCTCCTTTATCAACAAGGCTAATCTGATCGGTTATTAATTTATAAGCATGGTTGCCATCGAGAAAATGAGCCCATAAATTTATCTTCCAATTCATAGACCAGCCGGTTGAAGGATCTCCACGATAAATAAGTGATGTACGGGCCGCATCAAAAAGTTCCGGTGTACGAAAAGGTGAAATTTGATTTGATGGAAAGGCTCCGTATAAATGAGAAACATGCCTGTGATGATCTTCAGGATTATCCCAATCTTCAATCCATTCCTGCAACTGACCATATTGACCAATCTGCATCGGTGGTAATCTTTTAAGCGCGTTATTAATTTTTGCAGCAAACTCTTTATCTAAACCCAAAATTTTTGCTGCTTCTATTGTCTTCGTAAAAAGATCGAACAACAATTGATTATCCATTGTTGTTCCTTCAGAAATTGAAGATTCAGGATGAACCGAAGGTGCATTTTCGGGAGAAACTGAAGGACAAACAACTAACCATTTATGTGTCGGCTCTTCAACTAAGAAACTAAAATAAAATTTTACTGCTCCTTTCAATACAGGATAAATAGACTTTAGATATTCTTTATCACCATTATATTCATACTTTTCAAACAAATGCTGGCAAAGCCATGCGCCTCCCATAGGCCACATTCCCCAAAACGATCCATCGACTGGTCCGTTGATACGCCAGATGTCTGTGTTATGATGCAAAACCCATCCATCAGCACCGTACATATCTTTAGCTGTTTGTTTACCGGTCTGGGAAAGGTCACGTACCATTTGAATCAACGGTTCATTCATCTCAGTAAGATTGGTTGGCTCGGAAAGCCAATAGTTCATTTCGGTATTAATGTTTACAGTGTATTTACTATCCCACGGGGGATAAAGTTGATAGTTCCAAATTCCCTGAAGATTAGCAGGCTGCCCGCCGGGGCGTGATGAAGAAATTAGCAGGTAACGCCCGAATTGAAAATACAATGCAGCTAATTGCGGATCGTTACCTTTTGCAAATTGATCGATACGAATGTTAGTCGGATTTTTTATTGAATCCGTTACACCTAAATCAATGCTGATTCTATTAAAATATTTCTGATAGTCAACAATGTGATCTTTTAAAGCCTGTTCATAATTTTTTTGTAAAGCTTTTTGGAGATAGGCATTTGCTCTTTCTTCTGCATTGGCACTGATATCATTATAATTATTAAAGCTCGATGCAATAGAAATATAAAGTGTTGCAATGTTTGCATTATTTACAATCAAACTGGTATCGTTAGAAGATATCGAACCACCTTCTGTTTCTATCTTAACCATTGCTTGAAATTCAACCGCACCTTTTACAGAATCGCAATCGCCAGTTACTCCTGACATAATTAGCTTATCATTTCCTTCTGTTGAAATATCTACTGTTGAAGGACGATTCATTGTAGCTATAAAATTAATTTTTCCAGGCTCACTCGCTGTAATTCGATAAATTATTACCTGATCGGGATAAGAAGCAAAAGCTTCATAATAATAAGTTGTTCCATCAATATCATAGTGTGTAGAAGTAACAGCAGTTTCAATATTTAATTCACGATAGTAGTTCGTAAAGTTTTCATGCCCGGGAAATGAAAGATTAAGATTTCCAACTGTTTGATAAGGCATACCTTGTGAAATTTTGCTTATGAATTTTTGATTTACAAGGTCTTGAGCTTCCTTATACTTACCTTCAAAAATTAATTTCCTTACTTCAGGTAATGCATCTTTAGCATCAGGATTATCATTCCGGTTAGGCTGTCCTCCCCAAACTGTATTTTCGTTAAGTTGAATTTTTTCTTTAGAGGGATCTCCAAAAACCATTGCCCCTAAGCGACTGTTACCAATAGGCAAAGCTTCAACCCATTGTTTGGCAGGTCGATTATACCAGAGTTTTAGCAATGTATTACTTTGTGCGTGTAAGACAATTTCAAACAGTAGAAAGGGTATAATGAGTAACATATTTTTCATAATAACTTAGTCTTTCAAACCCGCATTTGTTTTAAACCAATCAAAGTCGACATATCCACCTAATGTTTTTGTTGCATAATTGAAAAGGCAAAATTTATTTCCTGTAAAGATTTTAAGATTGAACTTCATTTTAAGTTCATTACCAATTTCTATAAAAGATTTATTATCAATGCTATATGCAAACGAGGCTGTGCCTGTGCCGGGCGCTGCCTTCCCGTCAAAATAGTGAGCAGCTCCCGAACCATATATTGCACCCGCACGTAAATAAATTGTTGATCCTTTTACAATTGATGAATCAATTGTTTCACCATTATTTACCATTAATATATAATTTTGTCCGTTCACTTTTTTTATTCCTATATAAGCATAAGGATCCTGGAAAACTGCTAATCCCGCAATGTCACCCTCTTTCATATTTTCGATATCCATTTTTGTAGTGGCAACAGAAGCTAACGTATCTGAATAATATGCAAACATTCGTTGTGTAAGTGTGTTGCGTGCTTTAGGTAAACTATCAACAACTTTTGCTGTTTGAAGTCTTAGGTGCCCGGGATTTTCAGTTAAAGACCATTTTGCAGGATCAGGATTATGATTCCATCCCCACTGCATTCCCAACGTCTCAGAGCCAAACTCATCCGATGTTGGTAATACTTTAATTGGACAATTCCTACCTGTATTTGGTTTTTTGTATGTTACAACAGCATGTCCGTCCACTCCAACCATCGGCCAGCCATCTACCCATGTAACTGGCTGCAAAGATGGAAAACGTCCGAATGGACCGCTGTCAACAAAAAGCATAGTCCACCATTCCCCGGTTTGTGTTTTTATAAGCGCACCCTGGTGAATGCCAAAGTTAGGACCATGTGTTGTTTCACTAATTACAACTTTTTCCTCATAAGGACCATAAATATTTTTTGACCGAAAGGCTGCCTGAATACCATCCAAACCACCATACGTGCAATACAAATAATAATAACCGTTAATTTTATAAACGTGCGTACCTTCGAGACCTCTCCGGATATCTCCCTTAATAATCAACGAATCCTTAATCAGAGGTGCGAAGTTTTGATCCAGCTCAGTCATATATATTTCACTATATCCGTGTGCTACATAAATTCTTCCATCATCATCAAAGAACAATCCGGGATCATAAAATCCCTTTGGTAATTTTCTTACTTCCCAGGGTCCCTCTGGTTTTGTTGCCGAACAGAGAAATCCGCCTTCATTAAGTGTAATAAATAACAGGTAGAATTTTCCGTTATGATATTTCAAGCTTGTTGCCCACTGCCCATGACCGTACCTGTTGCAGCCGTCAAGATCATAACAAGGACCAAAGTCAAATCTCT